>Ga0207421_10002779_pt1 | contig 21411 bp, 19 predicted proteins | sample SodLakKL_010_SED_4_FD_187542 | JGI IMG/M metagenome (GOLD analysis project Ga0207421, IMG submission 187542) | Alkaline sediment microbial communities from Lake Tanatar, Kulunda Steppe, Russia - 8KL_010_SED (SPAdes) (version 2) | ecosystem: Environmental > Aquatic > Non-marine Saline and...
TATTGTCGGTGCTACAGCGAACGCTGGTGGCCGACGAGTTGTTGTTCGAGGTACCCGACGAAAGCCGGAATATCAGCCAACAGCACCCCGACAAGCGGGCGTCGTTGGCAAGCGAACTTGACCAGTGGCTCGAACGGAGTGCTGACCGTGAACTAGAATCAGAGCGATCAGCGTTGGATGCCGAAACCGAGCGTCAGCTGCAGGAACTCGGCTATATGAGTTAGCCGCAAGCGTCAACGCCGAGTAGAACACCGAATCGGTGTTCAGTGACAGGTGGATCAGACTCGGCCAGTGGTGTTTATGCATTATCCAAAGCTGCTATCTGGCGTAGCAATCCATGAATAGTTCGGCAGCAACAGTGACGGTCTAGGTCTCAGTCAGCGTCCCGGTCGACGGTCATGTGGATGTCGCTGTCACCGTTCGTGTAGATTTTGTGTTCGTCGTCAAGGCGGTCGGATACGGGGCCGATATCATCGTATCCGCGCGCGCCGGTGTACTGGTCGCTCTCCGGGGATTCGGCTACGCCGAGGTTGACGCTGTAGCTCGGTCGCACCACGTAGGCGTCGCCATCGTACTCGACCACCTCGAACAGATCGGGAGTCCAGCCGATCGATTGGCGCTCGCCGGGCGGGACGCCAGCGGAAATCTGGGGATCGTAAATATCGTTGTGATGCTGTCGGGTCATCTCGTCACCGAAAGCTTTGGTGTCACCGTCGGCGGAGGCGGTGAGCCAGACGAACATCACGATCTCTCTGTCGGCGTGGATGGTCCGCTGGTCGGTGGGGTTCTCAGCGGCGCGGTCTTCGATGGCTGGCTGGAGCGGGACGCTGCTAGGGGCGGTGCCGCCGAGAACGGTCGCCGCAGCCACCCCAGTGTTCAACAGCAGCAACACCGCAAGCAGGGCCGCAAACAGCAGACAGGTGGTGCGGACGGTCGTCCGCTCCGGAAGCCCCATGCCGCCGATGCGGTGCCAGCCCGCCACCAGACTCTCGATGAAGGCGTGAACGCCGAGCACAGCGAAGACGGCGGTCACGCTGAAGGCGATGGCCATCGGTCGACCGCCGCCCCAGACCGACTGGAAGACGAAGGTAATCGAAAAGACACCGAGCATCCCGACGCCGATCGCGAGATACTCGTCTAACCCCTCGAGCGTGCGCAAATCAGTGTGCAGGAATCGCTGGACAAACAGCCAGCAGACGCCAATCGCCGACAGCAGTGCGAATAAGACGTACAGCGTCCGGCTCAACTCGATGGCGGCCGCCCCATACTCTCGTGTGAGCCGGTTGGCACTGCCGCCGCCGCCGGCCCCCGCGGTCAGAAACGACGTCACCGCCTCATGAACTCGGTTGAAAAACGCGGTCACCTTCTGGCCGCTGAAGGTGTAGAGATACCAGACAAATGAGAACACGATATAAAACGTGACGAAAGAAATCGACAGCGTCGACTGTGCCTGGAAGGCTGTCCACAGCCGACCGCGGGCTGTGCCACCGTCAGGCTGAGTCACCGGCGTACCGAAGCGAACCGTATCGAGCAGCCGCAGTCCGATCAGCAAGGCCAACCCACCGATGAGGCCGACCATCGCGAAGTACGACGCACCGTAGTGGGCGGTAATAAGTGCCGCGGCGAACCCGATTGCAAGGCCCTGTCGAAGCACCGACTGGAGTTCGCTGTCAGTGAGAGTCACCGTGGCGAGGACGAGGAATAAAACCGGCATTGCTGCCCGGCCACCGGCCGGCAACTGGGAGTAGAAGGGGTGTATGAACGTGACCAGAAGTGCTCCCAGCGCGGCTTCGCTAGGATCGACAAACCGACGAAAGAGGACGAACGAGCCCAGCGGAATCAGTGCGACGATAAGCGGATTGATAAACTCGATCTGCACCATGATGTCGACGTTGAGCAGATGGGCGAAGGTCGGCGCGATCGTCACGTTCGGCAGCAGTGGGGTTGTCGCCGCCGCCTCCGCTCCCTGCTGGCTGATCGCCCACTGGCCGGTCTGGTAAGCGTCGATGATGTTACCTTGGCCGCTGAACCGCGAGAGCTGCCAAACTGCATCGTGATAGAGCAACGAGAGGCCGACAGCACCGACTGCAAGCGAAAGCCACTGGCGGCCGATCAGCCCGACCGCAATCGCCAACGGAACCAACGCGATCAACGTGAGCATCGCGATCACCGGGTGGTTGTCGCCTGTCATATTGAGCCAGAGCACGCTGAGTATCGTCGCCGGCGGTAGGATAAGCAACGCCAACGGGGTTGGCGAAAGCCACCGCGAAAACCACCTTTCTACACTTCCGTCGGGGATGACCAGCGTGCGTCCCGTGGGGTCGACCAGTCGGATCAGCACCGACTGTGTCAAAATGAGACTACCGTGAGCAGCCCCTAAAGGAGCCGGGGCGAGCGGACGCTCGATGCCCAACGGCGGCAGCGCGAGAACGAGGCCGAAGCCGACAGCCATGATCATGAGCAGGCTCGTCCCGGTGGCATAGAGCAGCCACCGGAGTTCCCGGCGCGGACCGAAGCCAAACAGTGTCAGCCAGAGAGTCCCTGGAACGATACCGAGAACAACGAAAGCGACGACAGCGCGCGGGGGGCCGATGCCAAAGGCACTATCGAGCCAGACGAACACGGCTATGAGACCGAGGCTCGCGAGAGCTAGTTCCTCGATATGAAGCCTTCGGCCGTCGACATTCAAACGCCGAATTATATTTGTCGGGACGAATGGTGCTGCCATCAACTAGTTTTCAGTAGGTCGCCAGACGGACATAGTCGCTTTTGCGGTACTCCAATATGTCGGCCGATCAGTGTCAATTTTGTATATAAGTGGGGATTCATATAGTACAGTCACTGACCGCTCGGTGTACGACTGCTCATTGCTTGTCTTCCAACTCGGTTGGTCGAACTTGGTTTCGGACAACTATTTCGGAGGCCTCACCGATCAGCTTCCGTTCCGCAAGGCTCCCGCGGTAGCTGTCGATCCAGCTGTCGAGTAGTTCGCAAATCTCCCCGTGGCTGAGTGCGAGATTCTTGGTTTCGTCGGCGTCGTCCTGAAGATCGTAGAGCTCGTCGGTTGGTCCCTCACGTGCGAACGGCCAGTCCACGCGGCTGGTGATCCGCTTCCACGATCCGGTCCGGACGGCGAGCCGCTCGCTTTCCTCGGTTACGGCGACTGCGGGCGTCTGGCAGAGCGTGTCGACCCGTGGTTCGCCGTCGGCCACCGAACAGATGAACTCGGGCAAGTGCCGAAGAGCCACTTGATCAGTGACTCGGCCGGTCAAACCGACGTTATGAGCCAGCAAGGGGACCCGCAGGTTTTCGTCGTAAAGCTCCGGGCGGTGACCGCGGGTGCCGTGTTCGCCAAACGCCTCGCCGTGGTCGGCATGACAGACGAACGCTGGGTCGTCGCCAGCCAGATCGCCGAGCAGTCGACCGACAAAGCCGTCGACTGACCGGACTGTATCCCGGTAGGCCGCACTGAGTCGGCTATCGAGATGCGTTGGCAGCGTGTCGAATGGCGAATATCCCTGTGTATAGCGGACGTTGGAATAATACATCTCGGGACTAGTATTTTCCTCGCGATAGCGACGCGGAGTCAGATACGGCTGGTGTGAATCGAGCAGAAACACCCACAGAAAGTAGGGGTCGGTCAGCTGGGATCGCGTTTCTTGGATCGTCTCGTAGATGTCTGGCCAGGTGAGCAACCACTGTTCGGCGTCGGGAATCTGGGGCAGTTTCGACCCTTTGGCGAGCAGTTCTTTCAGCAGTGATGTCGAGCTATCGTCCGGCAGCCCGTGGACCGCCTCGAAGGTGTCGAACCCCTGATCGAATCCGGTATCGCTCGTTGTCCAAGGGTTGGTCGTCACCGCACCGGTTTCGTAGCCGCGAGCACTGAGTCGCTCGGCGAGTGTCTCGAACCGCGAGAGATGACGGCGAAGCCGTTGTTGACGACCCTGCCAGCTTGCTTGTTTTGCCTCGCGGCTGTCGTAGACTCCTTTGTTGTCGCCGCCGACGTGGCGACCGGTCCAGATCACCGGCATCGAAGAGGGTGTTCGAGGACCGGGCGCGATGGCGGACTCAAAGCTCAACCCTTCGCTCGCAAGCCCATTGAGCGTCGGCGTCAGATCGAATTGGGAGTCCAGAAACCCACAGTGGTCGGCCCGGAGGCTGTCGACAGTCAGAAGAACAATATTCTGCCGGTCTTCACTCGGGGGACTGATTTGGTTGTTCATGATTACTATGTTAGCCCGCCCCGGTGTTCGTCACCCAACAGTAGGCGGTCGTAGACGTTCCATGCGACCGTACGCCCTGGCCGCCCAAAGACGGCTGCTAGTGCGTAGCCAACGATTGACAGCTGCAGGGTCGGCGCGTGGTAGACCGCCAAGCTGGCGGTTTTGATCGCTGCGGGTGACCACGACTGGCGGTCCAGATGGGTATTCGCTTCGAGCAGATACGTATGCGAGAGGGCGGTCTGATACACCGAAGGCGGCACCTGTTCGTAGAGTTCGGCGTACTCTTCGAGGATTTGTTTGCGACCAGTGACTGCTCCCATTGCTCCTCCGCGAGATTCCGCGGCTTCGCCCTGAATTAGCAGTGACTCATCAACGAAGTCGAACTGCGTCCGTCTGGCGAGTTCGATTTTCATGCCGAGATCATCACCGCCCGGTCGGTCAGCCAGCGGCAGGCAGTCGACCAAAATCTCTTTGTCGATTACCATCGCCGAGGGGCTGGCAGGCGTCGTTCGGAACCGGAGGGCGTACTCAAGGACGTTGCCGCTGATCTCGGGGTTCGGCAAGATTTTGTGGCCGTTTTCCCACTGCTTGCCGCAGTAGACAACCCCGACCGCGGGCTCGGATTCGAGCAGTTCGACCTGGCGGGCCAGCTTGGTCGGTAGCATCCGGTCGTCGTCATCGAACAGATTGACATATCTCCCACTCGCCCGCTCGATGCCGTGGGTCCGGGCAGCTTGGGCCCCCTGATTGGTCTCGTGGGCGAGATACTCGACGGTTGGGTACTGGTCGACTACCGATTCGGCGTGGCGTTCGCCGGAGTCGTCGACGATGATAATTTCGATTGGCTCGTATTGCTGATTCAGCACGCTCGCAATAGCGCGGTCGAGATACTCGTTCCGATAGTAAGTCGGAATGACAACCGACACAAGTGGCACTGTTGATGTCACTATATTATCATTATGTCGGCGAGTCATTAACCTATGTCTCAGCCAGCGACGTGTTTGTTCGATAGTTTGTTCAGTTGAACCGTACTCGGTGGTCCTGCTGTGTTTCAGGTGACAGCAGAGCAATGATTTATAGTGGTCTTAGGTAGATCATCCGCATCTGAAAAAAGTCAATACAATAACTAAAAAACGTGATCTGACTACTATGTGTTATTATTAAATTCAATATTGTAAATAAGTACTTTAATATAAAATCTAATTACCTGTCGTGCAGAATCAAAACCAGCACTTCGGGCTTAATCGCAGAGGGTTTTTGACTAGTAGCGGACTCATGGTCATCTTATCGGCCGGCTACACCGTCGACACTGCCACCGCAGTACCATCTGGCGGCTACGGAGCAGTGTACGGCATCTTCAGCTCCAATGGCATCGAATAGCGACGAACCACTCAACGCACATACTATCAATGACTGACGAAACTGAACACAGAGGCTACAACCGACCACAGAAGGGCGATACAGACTGGCATGAGCCGGTCAACGAGAATTGGGATGCAATCGATGCTGACGTCGCGGAGCTGTTCAGCCAAACCGGAAGTGGGACCGGCCCTCCTGACACCATTGTTGCCGAAAGCACCGCCGAGATCCAGCCAGCAATCGATGAGCTGGCCGAAGGCCGAGGCGGCATTGTCCAGCTGGCAGCTCGGACCTACTACCCCGAGACGACAATCTGGCTCAAAAGCGGCGTCACTCTCCAGGGCGTTCGAAAAACGTCCCACACCCATAACCGGCGGATTCCGCATATCGGCGGCCGCGGGCGAGGAGAACCCATCCGGTCGACGGTGATCTCGACCGCCGAGCTGGCGACTGGATCCGACGCTTACACCTTCGAACACGACGCGGAGAACCCTCATCCACATTTCCCGGTGATTGCTAACTACCAGGCCCTACCGGTTGTGGATGGCGAACCCAACGAGTACGACAGAACCACCCCCGAGTACAACGACTGGGGTGCTGATGTCGGGCTGCGGAACCTCATCATCGACGCTGAAAAGACACGGTGGTGGGAGTACAACCGCCACGGTGCCGACAGCGTCTATAACGGCAGCCGGAGCATCGATGGCGTCGATATGTCCGACGCCGACTGGGCGACCTACTTCGGCGTCTACGACGGCGTGATCTTTGAGGCCACATCGAACGTGCTGGTCGAGAACATCGAGACGAGAGGGTTCAAAGGATACGGGGCCCTGTTCAAAGACGTCGATCCCGTGTTGGACCGCGGGAGCAACTGGCAGGGCGGCTCAACAGATTACCATGGCTCTGCACTCACCTTAGACCACGACAAACAGACCCACAGCTGGGTCCGGGGCACTTGGGATGTCGACGTTTCAGGGCCAACACCCGCAGTTGTACTCAATGGGTATACGCAGTCTGATTTCGTTTCAGGGGCGTGGTCAGACGCGACGGTTCGAGGTCAATCGCACTCGTATCTCGGCGATAGCGATACGTTCTGGAACGGGGATGCTCCACTAACGAATACGACTGCAGCGGAGTCGACAGTCTACTACCAACAGTCTAACAGCCGGATCGATAGCTACACAATTCTGGCACCAGGTCGTGGCAGCGACGACGAGCAGAAAATAGACGGCATCTATCTAAACGACGATGACGCGGTCATCAGCAATTGCCGAATCCAGCACGCCCGCTCTGCGTTCGTCACCAGCAGTGGCAACCCACACCACATCGACGACTGCCGGGTGTTCCGCTGTCGACGAGCGATCAAATGTGAGGGAGTTCAGCCGCAAGTTAACGGCCTGATGATCGAACGCTGTGGGTCAGCTCTCATGTTCACTAGGAGAGACAGCCGGCACGGGACGTTTAACGGGCTGACAATGCGGGATGTCGAGGTAGCTATCGAACACGACAACAACCGTCCGACAGTACTCAACTATCCTGATTTCAACAGCGTCGAGGAGTTTGGGGTAGATTTCGACGAACTGGTGATCAACAGTCCCGCGGGCTACGAAGCTGTCGACGGCTTCCCTGAGCGTCACAAGCCGTAATAATTGCGATCGTGATTTTTATTTAATCCTGTTAGTTTACGAAAATAGTAGCAAGGGAGATCTCAGCGCGCCACCTACACGCACTTCCGTCGCCACTCGTCGATGCGACCTACAAGCTGGCAAATAAATTGAATCTGATGGATGAGATCTAGTAGCAGCATCCGCGAGGTTGGCACATCAATTTGTTCACGGTGTCGAATGTAAAACTCTAGTGGAACAACCGGAAGAATCTGGTTCAGTGACTGGAAAACCGACCCATTAGTCTGTTTGTGAGCGTCTGTTGTTGCTTGATGGGTCGGTGTCGACTGTCGAGCCAGCTGTGTGCTCCCACGACCGATACGATAGGCTTTGGCACAGAGGTCGATAACCGAGTTGCGCGCTGGATGATAGACGGTGATCTCCGGCAAAAAACATTGCTTGATGCCGTGGGCATGAACTCGCTGGCCAAACTCTTTGTCACCGGAAGAAATCATTGTCTCTTTGAACAGTCCGACCTCTTCGAACACCCACGAGTATGTGACCAAACAACCAGTTGGCGCGAAATTACCTTCATTGAGGTATGTTTCGACCGGAAAACCAGTGTACGTATTGTATTGTGCTGCAAGAGTTGGTTTCGCTGACTGAGCAGTCACTTCGACAGCACAGCCAGCATACTCACAGTCGTTTCTTCTCATCGTATTCGTGACGGTCTCGATCCAGTCTTCAGAAACCCACATGTCCGCATCAATAAAAGCGAGTATCTCGCCGCGAGCGGCTTCAATACCGCGGTTTCGTGCAGCATAGGAGCTCTGAATAGACGGTTCGGACAGGGCGGTTACGATGTCGTGTTCGGCAGCAAGTGTCGCAACAGTCTCTGGAGTCCGGTCAGTAGATCCATTGTCGACCACAAGTATCTCAAAGTTCTCTGGATCACAGTTTTGTTCAACTACCGATCTAACCGTGGTTCTGATTCCATTTGGGTCATTATATACTGGGATGACAACCGATACTTCTGGGCTAGACGCAGTCTGCGTACTGTATTTTCGGAGTTCACATGGCCTGTTGTCGTTGCGGTACTGGGAGCTACCTGCTGTGGTGGTGCTCGAAGCAGTCATGGGTGGGTGTCGAGTACAGTTCAGCAATTGAATTGATTCGTTGGTTCCACGTTGATTCGGCTCCGGCTCGCCGAGCCGCTTTGCTCATTGCGTCTCGACGCTCGTCATCGGTGAGCAACTGTTGGACCGCTTTGCGGAACGCTCCTCCGGGTTGAACGGCTCTCGCTGCGCCTGCATCCGCAAGGCTTGTGACCAACTCCGGTCCCGCGGTCAACACCATCGGTCGACCGAGTGCCGCATAGTAGTAGAGTTTCACCGGCGAGGAGGCAACCTGTAGATCCGACGCGTGTTGTGGGTTAACCGCGACAGCGGAACTCCGAACCAGCGGAAACGCCTCCGCATCCGGGAGGCGTCCAGTAACTCGTAGCCCTTCAACAGTTGAACCAAGGGCTTCGAGTGCCCCACGTTGTGGGCCATCACCGATCACGATACACTCCGAAACTGCGGGTAGCTCGGCGATGGCACCCAGCACCTCGATGTCGACTTTCGGGTGCAGTGTGCCGAGAAAGACGACCCGCCCTTCGACGGTGTCGATCTCCCGGTAGGGTTCGATTGTCTCGGCAAAGTAGCCGTTGGGGATCACTGTAACTGCTTCCTGCGGGATTTCCCACTCGGCGGCGACGAGCTCGGCCATCCGCTCGCTGACGACAATCACCTTCGAGGCTTCCGCCAACGCACGTCCCTCGATCCGTCTGATGGCTTTCTGAACTACGTTGCCAAACGGCAGGTCGCCATACAGCGGCGACCGAAAGGAGAGGTCATGCATATCGAGCACGTCGAACGAAACTCCGAGCAGTTCACTTGCACCCGCAAGCGTCGCATGTTCAATCTGGAGCAGGGCGTCCCGCCGGTTGGCGACCGACCGGGCCGTGCGAGCGAGCGACACCGCCCGCAGCGGCTGGTCGACGACGCCTCGCGTGCCGACATCTACCGGAATAATCTCGACTGCGTTGAGCCGATCAGGAACTGATCCGGAGGGGGTTGGAACGACGACCGCAACGCGCCACCCACCGGCTGCCAGCCCCGCTGCGAACGCCGAAACGCGGTCGGTTCCCCCACTGGGTTCGGCGAGATCGCCGCCGTGGACCAGACAGATGTCGGTCATGCTACCTCCGCGGCCGCCTCGTAGACGGTTCGCGTCTCGGTTTCGTGACTAAGTCGCCGCCGTACCAGCTGGCGGAGCGTGTCGACGAGGTCGGGCTCGGCCTCGGCTCGGTTCCGCTGTTCGTCGGGGTCTGCCTGCAGATCATACAGCTCCTCGCCTTCGGTCCGATGGGTATCGGTGTCGATGGTCGCGATATAGCTCCACTCGCGGCTTCGGAGTGACACCCGGCGCGGCCCGAGCGTCCTGGCGAGGACGGAGCCCGGCTCTGGGACGTCGGATAGCTGCTGGCCGGTCGCCGCCGCCGACAACAGCTCCGGCAGTGCAGTGAGCGAGACCGGTCGCGAGACAGTTTCACGCTGGTCGGCGTTCCAGATCACGAGCGGCACGTGGAGGTTCTCGCTGTATAGCTGGCTGTCGTGGCCGTAGCTGCCGTGTTCGCCGAAGGCCTCGCCGTGGTCGGCATGAACCGCGACCACCGGATCGCCGCCCAGCTCCCCCCGGAGCCGCGAGAGGAATGTATCTGTCGACCTGATCGTCGCATCGTAGAGCTCAATCAGTGCCTCCCTGTCGGGATCAAGGTCGACTCCCCACTTCTTCGTGGCCCACAGTTTCCAGTTGTGGTAGTACATTCCCAGCCGGGAGCCCGGGCGATACTCCTCAGGAGCCAAATAGGGTGTGTGGGGATCAAGCATGAATACCCACAGAAAGTAGGGCTCGGTGGCCTGCTCGGCCCACTGTTGAATCGCATTATAGTAGGCTTGCCAGGGTTTCGAGGCACGGTCGCCCTCGATCAGCGTCACCAGATGTTTGAGCTCCGAGGCGACCGGGATGTCGGCGGCCGCTTGCATCAGTCGTCCCTCTCCGTCGCCAAGAAAATCCTCGTAGCTGTCGAAGCCGCGGGCGAAGTTGGTGTGGCTCCCGGTGTAGGGATTAGTGCTAAAGGCAGCCGTGGTATATCCTGCGTCGGCGAACCGTTCGGGGATTGTCCGCCGTCGACTGTTGAGCCGGATGAGCTCTCCACGGTTGTCGAGTGCATCACCCTCGCCGGTGGGATAAGTCGACATATGCTCTCCTGTGAAGATCGCTGGCATCGACTCGTAGGTGCTCGGGCCGGGGGCGATGGCCGTCTCGAAGGTAACTCCTTCGTCGGCCATCTCATCGAGTGTTGGCGTTGTCTCGACGTCATATCCCATGAATCCACAGTGGTCGGCCCGGAGGCTGTCAATGGTGACCAGCACGACGTTTCTCACAGCGAACCCACCACCTGACCGGCGGCCGCATCGAGTCGGTGTTTTTCGCGATCCGATTCGGCTCGCCGGTCGACGAGCGACTGACAGAGTCGGGCGACTGCCGCCTCCCCCAGCGGTTCGTGCTCATCGGGGTCGGCTGCCAGATCGTAGAAGGCCTCCTCGTCAGGCGTCGAGCGATACTTCCAGTCGGCTCCCCGAAGCGTCGACCGCTCGCCGTCGAGGGTGTGGCTCCAGACCGGCTCGTCGTCTATCTCCGGCTCCCGCTCGGCGGCGAGATCCACAAGGAGACCCGGAAGGTCGGCCAGCGAAAACGGATTCTCGATGCGCCGGTCGGGACCGCCCGAAATGACGAGCGGGACGTGGATGTTCTCCTCGTAGAGTCGCTGTTGGTGGCCGTACGTGTCGTGTTCGCCGAAGGCCTCGCCGTGGTCGCCGTGGACGGCCACCAGTGGGTCACCCGGTAGATCATCCAGCAGCCGGTCGAGAAAGGCATCCGAATACCGGATCGTGTCGGCGTAGGCGCGGCGCAGTCGGTCGTGGGTCGACGCTGAAAAGGGGGGCTCGTGGCCCTGTCGCCAGAGTCGCCAGTTGGCGTGGTAGGTCGACCACCGCGACTGGGTCCGGTAGTCGTCGGGAACGAGATACGGATCGTGGGTATCCATCAGCAACACCCACAGGAAGTAGGGCGGGTCGGCCGCGTTGGTCCACTCCTGAATCGCGCGGTAAATCTCCTCCCAGGGTTTGAACACCTCCTCCCGCTGGAGCCAGTTCAGCAGCACGCGGGCTGGGAACAGCCCGCTGAGATCTAGATCTTCAATCATCCCGTTGACCATCCCGTCGTAAAGTTTCTCGCGGGACCCACCGACGAAATCCTCATAGCTGTCGAACCCCGAATCGAAGCCGAAATACCGGGAGGTGTAGGGGTTCGGCGAGAAGCCAGCGGTTGCATAGCCTAGCCGCGAGAACCGCTTGGCTAGCGTTTCACGGCCTGCCATATGCGACCGAATCGTTCGCTGGCGAGCCACGAAGGTGTCATCGGCCTCCGAGGTGACCGACCGAGGGTGAGAGCCAGTCAGGATCACCGGCATCGACTCCGGCGTACTCGGCCCGGGGGCGATGGCGTTGTCGAACCGGAGCCCCTCGTCGGCCATCCGGTCGAGGGTCGGCGTGGTGTCGCGGTCGAAGCCCGCATACCCGCAGTGGTCAGCCCGCATGCTGTCGAAAGTGACCAGCACGACGCTTTTCATCCGGCAACCTCCGCCGATGGCACTGGGCTGTCGACCGTTTGGTACTCAGTGAGGATTCGTTCGGTGAGCCGCGGCCACGACAGCGAGTCGGCGCGCTCCGCAAGTGCCTGTGACATCTCGGCCCGTCTTTCGGGGCTGGTGAGTAACTCGGTCAGGGCGACGCTGAGCCCCCTGACATCACCCGGCTCGATCAGTCGGCCGTGGATACCGTCGTCGATCTGCTGGCGAATACCGTCGATCCGGCTGCCGACGACTGGGGTGGCAGAGGCGATGGCCTCGGTGACCGCGATGCTCGATCCCTCCTCGGCTGAGGGAAGCACGAACACGTCGGCGAGATCGTAGAACACCGGGATCTCTTCGTCGGGGACGAACCCGGTGAAACGGATATCCTCGCCAAGATTGGCATCCGCGACGCGCTGTCGGACATCGGACATGTAGTCGGGATCGAGATCCGTCTTGCCGACAACAACGAACTGGATGTCTTGGTCGGTGGCAGCCAGCACATCCCCGGCCGCGCTCACCAGCTCGGCGACGCCTTTTCGGGGCGTGACCGTGCCGACGAACAGGACAACAGGTCCCTCGCTGAGCTCATATTGCTCGCGGAGTGCCGCCTTGCGGTCGGCCCCCACGCGCTGGAATCGCTCGGTGTCGACGCCGTTTGGGATGACAGTGAGACAATCAGGCGAGACGCCACGAGACTCGAAGGCGGCCTTCGTCGTCGGATTCAGGACGATGGTTCGGGCGACCCGATCAGCGAGGAAGGCATCCGGCGAGAACCGCGGCTGGCGGAGCCGCTCGTCGGTTTCGCCGATGTGTGCTGTATACACCATTTGGTCCCGGAGCCATGGCGCGAGACTGACGATCACGTTCGCAGCAAACGGTAGATGGACGTGGAGGAGATCGAACGTCATGGTGCGGAGCTCTCGCAGTGCTTGGATTGCGAAGTTGGACCGGTCGACGAGCAGTTTGGCAACGCCGCCGGGAGACTCGACCATTTCGTAGGGAATCTGCTCCCAAGGCTCGTTCGCCCCTGTTCTGAGGGGGAGGCGACGGAACTGCACGCCTTCTCGAACCGCAGTGGCTGGAAGCCCATCCCATTGGCGTTCGATGATTTCGACACTGTGCCCCAATCGAGCAGTCTCGCGGGCCAGATTCCAGACGACGTTCGGCACGGAGCCGCGACCCTCGTAGACTGTCTCATGGCCGTCGTACAGATGGAGGACATTCACGCTAGTTTCGGTTCACTGGTGGCGGTCTGATGACCGCCCGAACCCATTCACCTACAGTATCTGGACGACATGGACAACTAAATGTATTTTGGCAAACAAGATTTGGACACCGTTACCGTCGACAGTAGCTCTCCATCCCGCAGAAGCCATAATTCTGCCACACGGCCGATAGCACTACGAGTAACCGGTTACCAGAGAGCTGTGTATTTGGCCGCTACTGTGGGATCGATTTGTGGCTTCCTGCATGCATATTGATAAAAAACCAGACAACACTACGGCCAATACACAATTATCCTAGGCCGGTGTCTCTCAGCCCACCTTGGTATGTCCGATTCACTCGATGTTCTGCTCTGTACAGACTATCTCCCGCCGAGCGACGGTGGGGTCGAACACGTCGTCGACCAACTGGCCAGACGGCTTGCCGCCAGGGGGCTGTCGGTCGGGGTCTTTACCCTCGCTGAGCCGGGCGAAGCGATCGACCTGAGTGAGCACCCCGAAATCGAGTTGCTCACCGCCCGACGGATCGATCTGACCGACTACATCGGGCTTCAGAGTTCGATATCACCTGCCGCTCTTCGAGCATTCAAACACGTCCTCGATAGCTACGAGCCCGATATCGTCCACGTCCACAACCGGTTTTTCTTTTCATCGTTCCTCGGCCTGCTGTATGCACCAGTCTATGGATACGCCCTCGTTACCTCGCTGCATCTCGGTAGTCTCGATCATCTCGATGGGGCGGGCAGCCTCGCTGCGTCGGCGTTTCAGTCGACATTTTCAAAACAGCTCGTTGGCCGGAGCGACGCGCTGATCTGTGTAAGCAGCGCGGTCGCCGAGGTTGCGACCGATCTTGGCGGTGATCCAACCCGACTTCATGTACTGCCGAATGCGGTCGATTGCGACCGGTTTGCAGTCCAAACCCCCGAGTTCGACAAGACGCTGCTGTACATTGGGCGACTGGTGACAAACAACGGCCCGCAGGACCTTGTTACAGCTATACCTGATATTCTTTCAGCCCACCCTGAGACAACGGTTCACATGGTCGGCAGCGGGACGCTTCAGGCGGAGTTGGAAGCTGAGATCGAATCACGTGGCATCGACGAGTCGGTCACGATGCACGGCTATGTCGAGGATATTACCGCACTCTACGCCGAAGCCGATGTCTTCTGTCGACCGTCCTACTCCGAGGGGTTACCGCTGACGCTGCTGGAGTCAATGGCGACCGATACCGTCCCTGTTGTCACCCCGATTGCTGGCTCGGCGGAGATCGTCGAAGACGGCACGAACGGTCGACTTGTCGGTGTCGGCCAGCCGAAGGAGATCGCATCGACTGTCACCGAGTTGTTCGACAGTCCCGACCGCCTCACGACGATGGCGTCGACTGCCAGATCATATGTCAACTCCAACCACAGTTGGGAAAAGCGCACACAAAACGTAATAGATGTCTACGACATGGTGTCAAACAGATGACTGTATACACTGTCGGTGTCGCAGGCTGTGGAGCGATCGCGACCGAACGACACATCCCCGCGTTGCAGGCTAACGACTCGACCGAGCTGGTGAGTGTGTACGATCACAACTATCCTAACGCCGAGCGCGCCGCCTCGACGTTCGATATCGATGGGGCTTACGACGAGTTCGATGCCTTTCTCGATACAGTTGATATCGTCACCATCGCAACCCCACCGTTTGTCCACGCTGAGTTGTCAGTTACCGCGCTTGAATCGGGTACCCACGTGCTCTGTGAAAAACCAATGGCGGTCGAAAAACACGACGCCGAACAGATGCTCAAGGCTGACGCCGACAGTGAGGCTCGACTCGGAATCGTCCACAACTTCCTGTATTCGCATTCGATGCGGCGGGCCAGACGGTTGGTCGAGCGAGGAACTGTCGGCGATGTCCAGTATGTCAAGGGATTCCAGCTCAGCTCACCGAGCCGCGGGCTACCGTCGTGGTACGATCAACTGCCGTACGACCTGTTTTTCGACGAGGCACCACACCTGCTATATCTGATGGACGAATTCATCGGCCAGCCGGAGCCAAAACACGTCGACGCGCAGTTCAACACAGGAACTCTGCGGTCGCTGACTGCCACGTTTCATGGTAGCGAAGATCGTCGTGGGCAGCTGACGATGCAGTTCAACGCGCCGCTGTCGGAGTGGTATCTGTTCATCGTCGGCAACCGCGAGCTTCTGATCGTCGACATCTTCCGGGACGTGCTCTACCGCTTTGGACGTGAGACGTCTCATTCCGCCACAGAAGTGTTGTCCGTCTCGCTGTCGGCGGTTCGGCAGATTCTCAGTGGGGTGACGAAATCTGGCATGCGGCTGCTTCAAGATGATCTCTACTTCGGATTCAACGAGCTGCTGGACAGGTACATTCACGCGATTCGGTACGACAGCCAGCTGCCGGTGAGTGCCGCCGACGGCTACCGGGTTTTCGAGTCGGCCTACGACGTCATCGAGTTCGACCAGCAGCCATCGCCCGCAACGAACACACAATCCCCGGCCGGCTCCCGGCACTAAGAAGCGTCCGATTGCGGTCGTCTTGGAGCCGAAAACAGTGGGCTACTCGTCGAGATAGCCCAAAGATTTGAGCCGGTCTTTGACTTCGTCTTCGTCGACCGACTCGAAGGCTTCGTCGTCGGTTTCGGCCTCAACTCGGTAGAGCACCTCTTCGAGAACGTAGCAAATGTACTCCTCGGGGTCGTCCCACTCGGTCCGCGGGAGTCGCTGTTCGACCCGGTCTACGACTTGTTTGGGAAGCTCTACCGCACACGTTGTCGTCTCAGTAGACATACAGTTACTACGGTGTGCGGCACTGGGTTATTCTTTGTTCCAACTTAGGGAGACTGTGTAGATAGTAAACTATTCGCGCACAGAATCTGTGGCTCGTTTCGGCCGGCTATACACCTCCAGCTCATCGAAGTCTCATAACGCCTACGGCGGTGACGTATGTTATTGACTACCACAAAATCCTGACCAAGCAAAAAACGCTCGGGGGAACTCACAGACTTTCGGGGTAAATCGGGATGAGACGTACCGACAGTTAGTCGGCGTCGACCCGCGGGGCATCTGCTGCAAGTTCTGCTGCGAGTTCGCCCGCAGCGCGACGGACAGCCTGATCACTGGAGTGATCTGGCGACCACCCCAGTGCCGAGAGCTTCTCGATAGAGAGCCGCATCTTCGGGACATCGCCCTCCCAACCGCGGTCACCACCAGTGTAGCTGTAGGAGGGTTCGACACCCAACTCCTCGCTGACGATATCTGCGATGCGTGTCACCGAAGTTGTGGTTCGGGTACCGAGATTAAACGTGTTCACTGACTCGTTCGTCTCGGTGATCACGTGACAGATTGCCGAAATACAGTCTTCAATATGCATGTAGGACTTTTGTTGGCGGCCATCACCCAGGATTTCTAGGGTCTCGGGATCACTCCGGAGCTTTTCGATAAAATCGGGGATCACTGCTCCGCGAAGCCGCGGGCCGACGATATTGGCGAATCGGAAGATCCAGACGGTTAGATCCTCGGTATGGCCGTAGGTCGATAGCAAACTCTCGTCGGCGACTTTGCTAGAGCCATACACGCTAATCGGCTCTATCGGGGGATAATCCTCCGGTGTCGGCCGTGGGGCTTCACCATACACTGTCGACGAGGAAGTGTAGGCAATGTTCTCGACTCCGGCGTCGACGGCGGCCTCGGCAACGTTGTAGGTCATCGCCGTGTTGGCCTCGAACTGCGCCCGTGGGTCGGGCTCGCGAACCTGTTTCAGCGCGGCGAAATGGCAGATCAGATCGAACTCGGAATCAATACAATCGAAAACGGCTGCTCGGTCAGTAAGGTCGACTTCGGCGACGGTGGCCTCGTCATTGACCCATGACTCGCGGCCGGTTTCGAAGTTGTCGGCGACAACGACTTCGTTGCCAGTTTTGATCAGCCGGTCGACGAGGTGTGAACCGACCATCCCAGCACCGCCGGTGACGAGCACTCGTGAATCAGTTGTGACCATTCTCACTCACCGGCCTCCAAGTGTTTTATTTGAGGAACGGGAACCACGGTTGATCGAAGCGTACCCGAACCGAGGAATTGATCCGACTCAGATACGTCAACATACATTTCTTTCGAATTCTCTTTTTGTGTTGAAATTTGATTTATAGCACTATTTATATTCGATATGTGTGATTTTAACACAAAAAATAACACACGTTTGTCTACAAGAGAGGCCTTACTATCGTACTTTGGAAGCATGAATCATAAATGTTTGACAGCCATCAAAAGCCCAGTGTAAGATTACGTTTGTCTGGCTAATGAATGTTAAACATAATGATTAGTGTAAAATTGTGGTTTTATGCACGTTTTTACAAGGAACTCACGTCATCTCAATTCTCATACTAGTGACTTGTGGTAAATACTGGTCTCAAAACGCAGCTGCTGAAGAGACGTGGGCGGGCACAGTCTTGCAACACTCTGGTACGTAATATTGTATTTGTTTGCCGTTGCTCTATTTGCGTTTTATTGATGCTCCCCACAGGATCGTATCCGAACGCCGCGGTGGTTGGAAGTGTTTGAATTATCTAAGGATGCCTTCCCTCATCTTCCATACCACATTCGCGATTACAGCCTTACAGCTAAAATGATGGTAAATTTATATGTCATTTAAATATTTCGACGCTGCTCCATTTTGTTTTGTTCATTTCTCTGATCGTAGTGCGTATCAAACACATCCTTCGATACGTTTGCCCGATCACTCACAACATCTTTTGGAACGCTATTATTGAGATGATGAGTAATTCCCCCTCGCCGCAATGCATGCGGACTCACACTTGATGGGCACTCTGATTCAGAGCCGTATTCGGCTGCATTACAGTCTGGAATAGAGCGATCATGTAGACACTCTCCAGTATACACACACGGGCGAGTGCAACGGTAACAGTCGCCTCTGAGAGTAGTAATGTGTGCTCGTCCTTGACTCGTCGACACCAGTGGCTCTCGGCCTGTCTCGTCGGTTACATCGGGTCGACGGTCTCCAATCCAACCATCGAGTAGATCACAAATCGACTCTGATAGGGCAACGTGTCGTTCTCCATCTTCTGCATTCTTGATCGGCGTTCCTGTTTCTGGCCGATGAACTACTTCGAGATATCGACCATCGCTACTGTAGTCCTCAAGATCCAGCGAATGGATTGCACCAACACGCATCATCGTGTGCCACATCAGAGAGATGACGACATGAGGTCGTGAGGCGTACTCGTATTTCCCGAAATAACTGAGTATCTGCTCTGCTCGCTCTGTCTCAAGCATTTCTGTCCTGACGTTATCGCCGGGGCTCAGTGTCGGCGAGAGAACCTTGGTGTGCAGGTCGGGCTCGACCGCATCGATTGATTCGAGCCATCTGATGAGCACACGGAGTGTGTCTATCTGCGTTTTTTCCGTTACCACAGTGATGTCACTCTCATTGCGTCGCCACAGACGATACTGGTGCAACATGCGACCCGTGAGCTGGTTTAGATTCTCAACCTCATTCTCAGCACACCATCGAACGAAGTGGCTGAGTCGTGATCGGTGGGAGTACAGGGTTGCTTGAGCGACCTCGGTTTCGCGGTCGGTCAGATACATTTCGAGTGCTGTCTCGGGGCCGATTGGTTCGAGATTCATTACTGATCTCCGCAGAATCGGAGAAAGGCCCGATTTTACCCCCAATCTCAAACCCTTCAAATTAGCCGACAGACGGCTGAAAGGACAAATCGTTCCGCAGTGGAACGAGAGCCTACAACGCCCATTCGTTTTCCAAACGGCTAACATCGGACAGACAGCGGCAGATCACACATAAACATTTCATTCAAGGAAATAGACCTATTTAAAACAGATTACATTCGAAATGAAGATGCTATCCAGCGGGTTGCGGTAGCTCACCACGACTGTACCCGTGTCATAAACGATGTTCTCGGGCACGACAGTGTGCGTGATCGCTGTGATCACTGAGAGCGTCGACGCTCCAGCATTGCACTCACCTAGAGTGACTGATGTGTGAATTCATATTTTCCGCTCTCAGGAGCACCAGGAGTCGACCGGGCATAGTGGTACCAGATTTCTGCGGGCGTCTCAAAGGACTCTCCACCGAGGTCGACTTTCATCTCGTTGTAGGCCACCGCGCTCCCGCCGATATAATCCACGTCGGCGTCGTAGTACGGTCCAACCGTCACCGTTGCAGTCTCTCCCGGCGGAATGCTTGCCTGTTGATCAGCATCCATAAGAATGAACATTTCACCGTTTCTGACGGTTTTGCTCACACGTGTGTTATGGCCATTGCCGGTGACTGAAATCTCGAGTGTCGGTCCATCCCAATCGTACAGGGACAGCCGTGGAATGCTGATTCGAGCGAGAGTGATGATGTCGATGATAACTGTCTGTTCGTTGTGATTTGTGAGCGAATAGGTAATCGACGCACCAGAGTCGTCTACTGTTGTATCCTCGTTGTACTGGAGGCCAGTTTCGGTGGCGGCCGCTGCAGTCGTAGCTGCTGTTCCAACACCTCCCGCGAGTGCGAGCAGGACACCTCCGGCTCGTTTGAGGGCTGTCCGTCTGTCGACGGGCGATAGATGCGGTCGGTCAGGCGAGTCGGGTTTCGGCTTGGTATCCGGTTGTGAGTTTGTCATTAGGGTCGTATCGGTGTGTGTCTGGTCGACCAATCGAGGGAGGTCGTTCATGATTCGATTGCCGCAAGTACCGATTGGGCAACGGCGTCAGGACGTTCGCCGTCGAGAGTAACACGGGCGATGAGGTCGCGCATTACGTCGACGGAATCGAGATGGGAGGTAAGCGTTCCAAACTGTGTTTCGGCCTCAGGGAGTTCCTCGATAGCTCGCTGTGAGATGACTGGGACCGGATTGTACGTCGGGAAGAACGACTGGTCATCAGTCAGTGTCACCAACTCGGCCAGTTGGGGATCAGTCGAGAATCCCATTGCAATATCGATTGTTGTCCCCAGTTGGTCGTAGGTCTCACCAGCTTCGACGACAACCGCATCATTGGCAAGCGCTCTCGTCTGCGAGTCCCCAAGGCCATAGGCATCACCGAAGCCGAGCCAGCCGTCCTCGCGGTGAATGAACTCATCGCCGAGACTCAGCCTGACGTCGAGACCGCCGTTGAGTGCGTCGGCGAGATCCGACATGGTTTCGAGACCGTGTTCATCAGCAAACGATTGGGTAGTCGCGAGCTCGTATGTGTTATTGAATCCAGCTGGCTCAAGGATGACAAGCCCATCTTCGTCGGCTACTTCTCGGAGTTCATCGAGGGTTTCGGGTGCGTCATTGGCATAATGAAGCCGTTTGAGCGTCCCCGTGTACTCCCAGTAGTGGTCTAGGCCGCCGTAGCGTGCGTACAGAAAGTTTTCGACGGTTGTTCGCACGCCGATATCATCAGTGATAAGATCGTCTTCGCCGACTGTTTGTGCTAACAATCCATGTGACAACTCGGCCAAGAGAACGTTCTCTACAAACCGTTTCGAGCCAATCACAATCCCTGAGTAGTCTGCTGAGTCATCCGATCCACCCGTCTCAGTGGTCGACTCTGGGCTTGTGCAGCCCGCTAACGCGCCAGTAGTCGCGACTCCGGCTGCCATCAACAGCTGTCGTCGTGTCTGTCGTATCTTCATATGTTAGATAGAGAATATCTGCGGCCACTCGTTGGGCGACTGTCGGTATTCGCCGGATGACCGTTACTTCTATCTCCACAACACAATGTCTCGAAGAGAATATATACATATCGTAACACATCCTGATACTGATGTGTCCTGTTCTCCTCGCTCAGCGTAGTCGGTTCGACACCGCTGTCGAGAACCAAACAATGGGACAGACAAATAGTACGGGAGTCAGCGACGAACTACGGTCGAACGAATTTCAACAGATCATCTCGCTTGGCCTCATGGAGATGGTGTGACAACACCTCTCGGAGCGCGCTGATACGGCCCTTTTTTGCGGTGATCGGTGCGATAGTGTCGTCGGCCCACTGCTGCCACGGAGGAAACAGGCCGAGGCGGTCACAGAGTTCGTTGAGTCGCTGGTCTGTGTCGTCGACTTTGTCCATCTTGTTAACCGCGACAACGACTGGAATTCCCAGCTCTTCGAGAAAGTGGAACATCTCGACATCGTGTGGGATGTCGCCGCGTTCGCTGTGCCGATCAATGATGTCGATGACGCTTTTGCCGTCGACGACGAGCACGCCGACCAGAATGTTGTCAGCGTTGTCTTCGAGATAGTGGAC
>Ga0207421_10002780_pt1 | contig 21400 bp, 7 predicted proteins | sample SodLakKL_010_SED_4_FD_187542 | JGI IMG/M metagenome (GOLD analysis project Ga0207421, IMG submission 187542) | Alkaline sediment microbial communities from Lake Tanatar, Kulunda Steppe, Russia - 8KL_010_SED (SPAdes) (version 2) | ecosystem: Environmental > Aquatic > Non-marine Saline and...
TCGAAGACGCTCACCCCCGGCAAGACCGGCCTGACTGTGACAGCCGGCGTCGTTCCCGGCAACGTGTTAGCCAGTGCAGCCGCACGAGTTGCCTACCGATCAACCAGCCGCGGGGCTCCCCCCAAGACCTGGTATGCGACCCGCGAACCAGACCCCGAAAACGTGAGGCTCGCCCACACCTACCCCTCACGGCCAGCCTGGCTCGGCCGAGGGGACTGATGCCCGACCGGGGCGCGCGATAAGGCCCCCGGCGGAGGCCCCGGGCGGGGGATGAAGTCGGAATCGGTGCAAGTCACAGCGATGCCGAGGGCACTACGTCAGCGAATTGGTTCCAGCCGCCGGGGATAGACTAAAGCGCGATTCACGACGGATTCGCTGCGCCGCTCGCATCAACCTTTCGCGACTCGGGAGGAAGCCGCCGTCGAGGGCGACGTGCCATCAATGCCCGGTACGTAGACGGCTCAACAAGGTTGAATGCCAGGGGCAGAGAACTGTCTCGCATGCGAAATGGAGATAGGACGACTGGGGCATCCAAATTCTGAGCTACCCCCAAGAAGACAGGCTGCGGCAGACGAATTTCAACCTCGTCACCGTATCGGTTAACGAGAATACGTCGCCTTCGTCCGAACCTGTCGCTCACCGTTCGATCACGGTAGTAGGCATATGGATAAATGCGTGAGTTCGACATCAACTGCAGGGCTGCATCGATCACATCACAGACGAGACCGAATTGCTCAGAGGTCGGAAACTCGGGGCGATGATGATCCACACAGTTCCGTACCCATGGAATGTCGACGCGGCGAACCAGAAGCCTATGCAATTCCCGAAGCCGTTGGATCAGGTTGGTCACATCATCAACGCGTACGTCATCTAGAGCCTGCTTGTGAAAGAAGGCAAATGACCCCAATTGCGCACGCTTCGCGGCCTCGGGGAGTTCGCTCGCAGGACGCCGCTGTTTTGTCGAGGCCTGACTGGTCTGCTCGATCAGGGAGGCCAGCGCTGGGATACACTCGATGAGAGGACCAAGGGTTACCCGGCCAGACGACGGGATTCGCGAATCCGTCCCGGCCGAGGAAAGAGCACGATTTAGGGTGGCATGACCGAGGGCAATCGACTCTTCCCGACTGAACGACAGCCCCGATTCGAAGTGATCACGAAACAAGACCCAGGCGACGAATACAATCGCGTCATGCAGAACTTCCTCTAGAGCAACGAAGAGATTGACGGCAACAGAGCGATACCCCTCCCGATCGACATCGACGCCTGATGCCCGCGCACCTGCGACAACAACTCGCAGTGAGCGAACGTGCTTCTCTAGGGCATCCGTTTCGACTGGAAACGCCGCCAGGTCGAAGCCGAGGCGCCATAAGACGCGATCGACCAATTCCTCTTCTTGCTCCGGTGAGCGCGGCGCTGTGACAGCGTCTCCGAATCTCAGGAAATCGCTGACGCGGTGGAACTTGTCCGGAAACTGAAGTAGCCCATAGACTGCATCCCGAGGCGGTAGATCAAAAAGCTTGCTTGTCAAGCGATCCCCGGCTTCGGCGTCCTCGAATCGCAGGAACCATTCAAGGCTCGGTTGATCGTCCTGAAACGCGTAAATAAACAACTCCCGGAGGCAGTCCATGGGAGCTGCCCGTTGAGTCGGTGAGAAGCGGACGCCGCGCACCGAAGCGTTCGGCCATGGCCGATAGTACGACGGTGCGCCAATCCACTCCTGTGGCATGCGAATCTCTGTCATCGGTATGTCTACGGTCCTACTCGAGATGCATTTCTCTATCGCGGAAACGATTTCCATGTCATTGGCAATCATCGCGAAATGCATGAGGTCACTGTGCGATTGGAGTGAGTCGACGATGTCGAGTGCTGAACCTTCGCGAAGAGAATCTCCTCTAGACGTCTTTCCAATCTCTCGGCGAAAATCTGCGCCGCCGAGGTCTACGAGCGCAGTGAGAACTGAACGGATCTCATCCTCAGAGAAGCATTGCCCCAACAACCAAATGATTGATCTGCTATCGAAGGGGTCAAAGGCAAATGGCTCGTTAACGTCTGCTAGAAGCTTGCGATATGAGCGCCAGGAGGATAACCAATCATGAGCATCCCATGAGTTGCGTATTGTCTCATAGATCTGACTTGCAAACGTTTCGCTTGTAGTCAAAGTAACCGGGTGCGTTTCGAGGCAGCCCACATCCAAGCAGTGATATGCACGCGCAGATGTCGAGGGCGGCAAGAATCTACTGGAACGCACGATCGAGATGCCCAAAGGCCCGGCCAGAACGTGACCCAGTTGGGCAATGCCGATGGGTGTGCCCTGCAAGAATACCTGTGATTCACTCGCGTCCAAGACGACATGATCATCAGGCTCCGGCGACGGGCCAACTCGCAAGTCTAGGAATTGATCATAGAGGAAGTCCCCGAACGGGTAGGGATGCCGTATCTCCCCCTTCGCAATGTGGCCTGCGAGAACCTCCATTACCCGTTGGGCGTCTACGGCGCCATAGGCAATGTAATCTTGGCGACCACCAAGTAGGGCGAGGAGAGCAAGCTTCACATCCGCTTCGGTTGCTTCAGGCGGAATTGCGTCCGACACGGTGGCGAGCGCTTTCTCTCCCGCTGCGGAGAGCACCAGCACTTCATCAAGTTCTGGTTCTGGAGTGAAACCGGGCCGAATGACGCTGTCCTCAACCATTTCTGACAGGACGCGTATGACCGGTTCAGTCGCAGCTTGCGGTACCGACGTCCTTCCTCCGCCCATGGTTGTCTCCAAGGTCTGTTGTTGCTGTCACGCTACCGGAACGATTCAATTTCGGACGAGAACGCCCTCGCGGAATGAGGGATAGTGATTCTGCTGTTCTTTCGATACTGTGAGTCAAATCGGCGAATCTCTAGTTGGACCACACTCTTCGATACTGCGCTTGTTCCTTCCACGCTCCCTCGAGATCGTGCGGCGTGTGCCGTCCATTGTCGAACGGGGTGATTCCCTGTTCGCTTCGAGTACACATCAATGCGCCGTACCTTCTTGGGCCTGGCCGTCCTTGTCGAAACGATGGCGGGTCCTGGGTTGCCGGTCTTGATAGTGGTGGTGGCATCAGCGTGGTTGCGCTTTCTCCGACGCGCGCGTTCTGAAGCAGTTCGTGTAGGGCTGTCGAGTACCTGGCGAGGTCATCTAGGGCTACTTCGGTGTCAGCGAGGTAGTCGGTACTGTTCCCACACGTTTTCATCACGCCCCCGTTCAGGCCTTCCATCAGTTCAAGGCTACTTCCAAGACCTGCGCCGGTTCGCCGACCCACCCGACCCATGCCGCGTCACGGGCTCGCGTGAGAGCGACGAAGAGCTGCCGCCGGAGTAGGTCAAGCCGTTCCTGGTGCGCAGCGTCGTCCTCGCCGGCACGTCGTTCTTCACCGACGGCCTCGGCGTCGAGCCGGGGCAGGAACACGTGCTTGAACTCAAGCCCCTTGGCCCTCTGATAGGTCCCGACCTTGACCGAGTTGGTCGGCGTCCCGTCGTACTTTTCGAGCTTCTGCGTCGGGTAGCCGAGGTCGCTGATTCGCTGGCTATACACAGCTACGAGCTTGTTCGTCGGGACCAGCACCGCGACGTCCCCCGGGGCAACCATCGGGGACTCGGCCGCATCGGCGATAGCGAGAACAAGCGACTCGTCGTGGTCGTCGATTGTCGCTGCCCCGTGCAGCTCCGGCGCCGACCCCTTACGCAGGCACGTCACATCCCGCTGTGCGCTGGTCAGGCCCTCGTCTCCATCGTCGTACGGGCGTCCCTCGATGATCCTCCGGGCGAAGTCCAGCAGCGCCTGCGTGCTGCGGTAGTTCACCTTCAGCAGCGACGAGCGGCCCTGCACACCGATACCGATCGAGGACAGCGAGTAGCCGCCCGGATAGACCGACTGCTGCCCATCTCCGAGGAGGAACAGCCCGTCGGGCTTGTCTCCTCCGGCGAGCTCGTAGGCGAGCTGCACCCCAACCTGGGTCAGGTCCTGTGCCTCGTCGACGATGACCGCGTCGTACGGCTTGCGGACGCCATCCTCTCGGACCATCCGGAGCGCATCGATGAGCAGGTCGTTGAAGTCGACCGTCCGCCGCTGCCTCAGCTGTCGTTGGTACTGCTCGAAGAGCTCCCACACGGCCCGCCGCTGGGACTCCGGCAGCCCGGTCCCCCGCCCGGTCCGCTCGACCTCGAGGTACTCGTCGAGCCGGCGGAGGTCGCGACCCTTGATGACCCAGTCGATCTCCTCGCGGTAGTACTGCCGACCGAGGCCGCGCTCCGCGAGGTAGCTGCCGGGCTCCGCGCACTGTCGCCAGGCAGCCGCGAAGGCGGCGTTGACCTTGTTAGCGTCGAGCTCGGGACGAGATCCTGAGTTCGCAAGGAAGCGGTACGCCCAGCTGTGCAGGTTGCGGAACTCGACCGAGCCGTTGGCATCCGGTGCGAGGCGCCTGAAGAGCTGCTCGAACACCGTCGGCAGGTTCCTCACGTACGTCGTGAAGAGGACCTGCCCCCCGTAGGTGGACGCGAGATGCTTGGCCCGGTGGAGCCCGACCACCGTCTTCCCCGTCCCGGCCGAGCCGCGGACCCGGGCGGGACCCGAGAAGGGCCGCTCAGCGAGCTTGGCCTGGTCTGGATGGAGGAAGACCATCCAGTCCTCGATGGGGCGGCTGAGCACCGATTCCAGTGCCTCTGCCGTCACGGGAGCGAATTCCGAACGAGACCGCTTCGCGGAGATCGCACGCTCGAGCGCCCGTTCGTCCGGCTCCTCCTCAGACGCCGCGACCGGCTCAACGCGTTCCGGAACTGGCTGGCTGGTCTCCCCTTCGGGGTGGCCGTACGCGACGAGGTTGAAGGCGGCCTGCCAAGCCGCGGGGCGCATGTGCTCCTCGAGCTCGAGCAACTCCCCTTGCGACTGCAGGCTGCGCAGAACCGTCAGTTCGTGATTCTCGAACCCGAACCCTGCAAGGTCCTGGTCGGTCCAGGCCATGAACAGCACGCCCTCGCGCTGGCGTCTGGATTCGTACGGGATGGGCTCTTGAGACTCGGGGTCCTCGTCGTAGACCCGCGCCAGATCCTTGTTCAAATCGATCTCGACCCGGATCCGTTCCGCCCGCTCGTAGACCCCGTCGTGCTCGCCAACGAGCAGGAACACGACCGTGCGGTTGACCAGCCGCCAGATGATCCGGTGGCCGCGGCCCCCGACGTACGAGGTGTAGGTCTTGCCTGCCGCCCGCTTGACCCGATGGGTGTTCAGTGCAGGATCGTGGAGAGGGTCCGACGCGAAGCGCGGCAGCACCTTTACCAGCGCCTTGGTGAACTCGGGGTCGGACTCGTACTGTCTGAGGCAGTCGTTGTACGAGGGTGTGAAGAAGTACTGGTACATCAGCTGGGCTCCACTGCGATGCCGCCGGCGAACCGACCGAGTAGCAGCACGTTGCCAGGCTCATCGACCTGCAGAGGCTCGGCGGGGCTCGTGTGGCGAGCGCTCAGCATCAAGCCGGTCAGCTCTGCGTTCTCGTCGAACTCCGGCCACCAGGCACGGATCGCGAACTGCGTCCCGGTATCCGGGTCGGTCTGTTCGCCGAGGTCGACCAGGACGGTGAGCCCCTCCTCGACCTCGGTTGCGTCATCGACTGGCTCGAAGAGAACAACGCTGCCGCGCGGGTAGCCGTCTTCCAGCGAATACCCAGGGTGCTGCACCCCGAAGGCGTCATCGGAGAGAAGGACACCTGGGACCTGGAGCCACCCGAGCTCCGTGTCTGCCTCGGGCCGCTGACCGCGGGCGATGTCGTAGACGGGCACCCATCCTGTCGTATCCCCGACCTCCTGTCGCGGGACGAGCGGGAGCAGTGGGAGGGGTCCTGGCTCGGGCGTCGGGGGCGCCTGGAGCGGGGACGCCTGGGGCTCGATGACCGTCGCCGTTGCGATCAGGCGCTGTTCGATGCCCAGTCGACTCGCAAGCTGCTCGAAGCCCGACTCCTGATCGTCCATGTCGATCTCGACGACCTTGAAGCCGAGCGCCAGCAGCTTCCGGCGTTGAGCCGCATCGGCCCGCTGCACGTGCTCCCAGTTGTGCGGGTCGCCGTGAACCCGAACCACGACCTTGCCGGGATACGTGAGGTCGGCCTCGGCGATCGCTACGCCGTCGGCGTCGGAGATGACGACGTGCTGCCCCTCGGGCGGCGGGAACCCGCGCGCCCGCAGCTCGCCCAGCACCTGGGCCTCAGCGCTGCTCGCTACGCCTGCCACGAGGCTGTCCCACCGGTCCTCGGGTCCAGCCAGGTCGAGGGTGATCGTTCCACTCGCGAGCTGGAGCAGCCATCGGACGGCGAGGTTCCGGTCGAGTAGTTCGTGGTCGAACTGGTTGTAGAACGAAAGCAGGCAGTCGTAGCAGGCCGTGGTGCAGGCGTCGGGACGGTCGCGCCCTGTCTCGAGATCGATGTGCATGAGCTCGAGTGCCTTGCGGGCGACACGCTGCCACGCATCTGCGTCCACCAGGTGGTGGAGCAATCCGACGCCGCCTTCCTCCTTCTCGTAGAGCAGGATGCGGACCTGCTGCTCGCCGCCCTCGGTGTAGACGACGCCGGAGACCTCGGATTCATCTGCCGAGAAGGCGATCTCGAAGCCATCCAGAAGGGCATGCAGGACCGAGGTGCCGAACCGTCGAGGCTCGGCATCCGTCGGGACCGGAAGGTCGAGGGCGACCACGTCGTGTCGGCCCTCGGCCAGAAGCCAGATCCCGTGAACGACATCGTCTCGGTCCCCGCCAGCAGGGCAGGACCCGCTCGGGTTCTCGTCGTCGACGTGGCGCTCCTCCTCCGTGTCCGAGAGGATCCAGCGACGGCACTTGGTGCAGAGCTTGAACCCTTCTGGTGCCCCGTCCCGGACCCGGGCACCGAGGTTCGCCGACAGCAACGTCGCCCCGTGGGCGTACGTGACCACGCCCACCGGACCGCCACCGCCGGCCTCGAGGGCACCCTCGATCCGCGTCGGAGGAAGTGCGTAGTTGATGCGGATCTCGTATCCGCGCCGGCGTCTGTCGTCCTCATCGCTCGAGATCCGGTTCTGCGGACGCGCGACGGCGTCGGGAAGCTCGAGCGAGTGCGCGTTGGCGAACGTGTCGGACTGGTCTCGGCCGCACACGCGACAGACCGCTGCGGTGCCGACCTGCTCACCGGACACGTACGCACCGCAGTCGCACAACTTGACCGTCGTCCAGGTGATCTGGCCGCCCCGGGCTCGCGGCTGGGCACGCTCGACGCGGTACCGCTGCCCCCGGTAGTAGACGCTGGCCTCTGGGGCGAACTCCCGCAGGGCCACGACGCGGTGGCGACCGACCGACTCCTTCCGGTCGGTGAAGTACGCGCTGGAGGCGCGACGGGGGAAGGCGTAGTTGGGCAGGAAGCCCTGTGAGCCCAGGTAGGTGTAGGGGACGAAGTCGCCGTGCCCCTGCCGCATGTCGTCCATGCGCCCTAGGATCGACCGGCGGCGGATCTCCGACTCCTGCGAGGTGTCGCCCTGTTCCTGAGCAGCCGCGATCTCGCGCGCTTCCTCGCGGATCGTGACGTACTCGTCGATGAGAGCCTGCCAGGCTTCCCGGTAGCGCTGCGGGAATGAGCTGATGTGGTCCGCGACCCAGCCTCGGTCTCGGTCGACCGCGCTGAACTCAGTCCCGAGGGCGTTCCATGCGTGTTCGGTGAGATCGCCGAGCTGGGCGTGCACCTTGCCTTGCAGCTCCGCGACCTGGTCAGGGATGAAGTGCACCCGGTCCGAGAAGTCGATGAACTCGTCCGGATGTGCCCGCACGCGGAAGTCGAGGTACTCGAGGACGAGGGCGTTGAGGTGGGCCCTGAGGAGGTCCTCGTTGTGCAGCAGGAACCGCGGTGGCGCCACGCGGCCCGCGACCATGCGATCCGGGAAGCGGTAGAAGTACTGGTCGTGGGATCCGAACTTGCCGAGCGTGCCGCAGAAGGTGGCCACGTACGCGGGTTGCCCGTGACGGCCCGAGCGGCCCTGGCGCTGGGCGTAGTTGGCGGGCGACGGCGGCACGTTGCGCATGAAGACGGCCGACAGGCCCCCGATGTCGATCCCGAGCTCCATCGTGGGCGTGCAGATCAGCGTGTTCAGAGGGTCTTCGACGTCCTTGAACCGCTTCTCGGCTCGCTTCCGGTCAGCGCCCGGGACCTGGGCCGAGTGCTCGTCAGCGAGCACAGGGGTGCGATCACCGACGTCGGCGAGGTACTCGTTCCGGACGTAGTCGCGCTGCCACGAGTACGGGAGCGTGGTGAGGTTGTCGATACCGCACTGCGGGCAGGGCCGCTCGAGCCGGAACTGCCACCGTGTGCTGCACTTCGGACACCGTTGGCCATCGTGTCCAGTTCTCGCCGCGACGAGCAGGGCATCTTCGTTGATCTGGTAGGTGTGTCCGCCGTGCCGTTCCGCTTCATGCAGCAGACCGCGGCCCGTCAGGACCTCCACGACCACCTGGACCAGCTCCTTGGCGTCATCACGGTCGTGGACGCGCGGGTTGAGAGCCATGAGGTAACGAACGAGCGGTGAACTGCGCGGATTGTCCTCGTGGAACGTGAATCGGCGGAGGGTGATCTGCTTCTCGGCGGCGCCGGTCGCGAGGTCGTCGCTGAAGATGGTGGGGCGGAAGGGCGGCAGCCGTGGTTCGTGGAACAGGCCTTCGGGGTCGAGTCGATCGATCACGTTCTCTCGGAAGTCGTCGCCCTTCGTCACGGGTTGGGTATCGACGGCGAGCCCGATCCGCATGATGTCGAGGATGGCCCGGAGGGTGTCGTGCCGATCGTCCTCGCTGGCGACGGCCATCACCGGTTGACCGGCCCAGGCCGAGTCGTCGGCAGCGATGTCGGCCAGGCCGGAGTACTCGATATCGAGCAGGCCCACGTCGTGCAAGGTCCGGTTGTTCTGCCACCGGGTCCGCCCCACGAGGTCCGCGACCACGGTGAACCCGAGGTAGCGCGCGTAGCGGTTCCGCGCCGCATGCCGGGCCTGCCCCACCTCGACATCGGGACCGCTGAAGCGAGGCAAGGTGCCGGCACGCTGCATCGTCTCCAGGATGCGCTGCCCGAGCTCGGTGATCGGCCGCGCCGCGGCTGACGAATCCACGGCACCGAGGTCGTGGAGGGTCCGCCACATGGCCCGCCGGAAGTGGACACGCCGTTGGAAGTCATTGATGTGGGCGGCCTGGAAGGCGGTGTCCTGCCGGTTGTCGGCGAACGCGATCAGCGAGCGCTTCTGTTGCTGGGGGATCTCGGGGACCCGCTGCAGGATCTCGCCGATGAGCACGTCCGAGGCGGTCGCACGACCGACCAGACCGGCCTGGAAGAACTTGTGGTACTCCGCGGAGCGCCCCGTGTACTGCACACCGCAGGAAGGGCAGAGGAACAGGGGCGCGACGACCCAGGCGACCTCGATCCCTGCGGTGTCCGCGTAGGTCCCGTCGGGGAGGAGGTGGAGGTTCTCGGGAACGGCGCCGGCCCAGCCCTTCCGCGCACTCCCGTCCTTCTTCACCCGCCGCTCGTCGGGCGGTACCGCCGCCCGATCCCAGTGCGAGGTGAACAGGTAGCCGATCTCCCCCCGAACCTCGTCGCCAGCGAAGTCGCTCGGGACGAACCGGATCTCTTCACCGGACTCGCTCCGGGCAGCGGAGAGAGCGGTCGCACCACAGCTGTTGCAGAACACGACCGGAAAGGCGGGCTGCTCTGGCTCGCATTCCGAGCAGTCCACCTCGCCCCGGTCGGAGAAGTGCCCTCGAAGGCAACGGGTGATCGGTCGACCCTGTGAGATGAAGCTGTGCACCTTCGGGATCAGCAGCGGGACCTCGTCGCCGTCGATCTCTACCCGGGTCGCGTTGCCCACGACCAGCGCAGCCTCGAGCTCACGCTGCACACCATCCGGATCAGCACCGGACCGGTGGGCCGCTTCGTAGGCGGTCTGGATCTCCTGCCAGGAGCGGATACCGCCGGCACAGAACCGTTCGAGGAACGCGATGGTGGCTTGACGGCGCAGGTCGTCTTCGGTGGGTGTCGCGAGACCCGTGAGCGCCGCCGCTGCTTGGCGCAGCGCAGCAGGCTCGCCGGTGTTGAGTTCGGCAAGTAGGTCCGAGGCGATGCCCGGTGTCGCCGGCAGGTGCTCCGGCTCGTGGGTCACCGGGTCGGCGTACCGCTCGGTGATGACGGCATCAGCGTCGAAGGGCTCACCGAACAGTTCGGCGGCGAACTCTGCGATCGCAGTGCGCCCTTCGGCCTCGCCCGCATCCGAGTCCACCGTTGCGGAGGTTCCGATGCAGCGGAGCCGTCCCGAGGTGCCGGTATGTTCCTTCAGCCGCCGGATGAGGCAGGCGACGTCGGCCCCCTGTCGGCCGGTGTAGGTGTGGACCTCGTCCAGGACGAGGAACTGCAGCTCGCCAAGCTGGTCGAACGGGAAGATGCTCCGGTCGTCGTAACGGGTGAGGATGAGCTCCAGCATCACGTAGTTGGTGATGAGGATGTCGACGCCGCGCTCGCGGACGTGCTCCCGACAGATGACCTCGCTGTCGAACGGCTCGGACCGGCCGGTGAGGTCGTGGAAATCCCGCAGGGCCGTCTCGTACGCGCGCGGCATGTCGCCGGTGTAGTTCGCGACGGTCAGTCCGGAACCCTGCAGCCGCTTGGCGATCTCCTCGTACTGTGAGTTCGCCAGCGCGTTCATCGGATAGATCAGGATCGCCTTGACACCGCGGTGACCGGCCGACCGCGCTCGAAGAGCCTCCGACACGATCGGGATCGAGAAGGTGAAGCTCTTGCCAGAGCCCGTGCCGGTGGCGACGATGACGTTGCTCGGCGTCTCGTCGGTGAGCAGTTTGATCGCGTCGGTCTGGTGCTCGAAGGGGCGGATCGGTGCTGCGTCGCGATCGCCGAGCGCAGCGGTGAAGCACGGAAGCACGCGACGGTCGAGGTACCCCTCGTCGACCAGCGTCTGGAGATCCGGGCCGTACTTGAAGCGGCGCCGGACGGTGACCAACGGCTCGCGCCAGAGGAACTGCTCCTGGTCGATGCGTTCCTCGACCCACCGTTCGACGTCGGCATCCTGGAAGTGTTGCGACGAACCGACGAACCGGCGGTACGCGTCCGTAAGCTCCCGATGGACAGCCAGCGGGTTCATCCGAGCCTCCCGTAGGCGGCGAGACAGTCATCCTTGAAGCGGTATCGACCGTGCTCGACGATCTCCTTGCGCGCCAGAACCTCGAACGTGTCGAGGAGAACGCCGTACTCCCGCTCGGTCACACCGTAAGCGTGTGCGACGAGCGCATCCGTCTCTACATCAAGGCGGTGGCGCTCCTCCTCGTCCCACGGATGCGGCTCAACATCGAACTCACGAGCGATGGCGTGTGACGTGAGGGAGAGCTTCCGCGCGTTCGCCGCGATGCGGGAATCGAGTCCCGGTGCTGGGGCTGCAACCTGAGAGAGCATCCACGTGAGGGCGACGTGAGCGCCCGGCATCTTCCCTCGCACCAAGAAGTCGAAGACGGTGCTGTTGAACACCGCGAGGAACTCGAAGGCGTTCGCTCCGACACCCATCGTCGGAAGGGAGTGGGTTGCGGGTCTTCGGGGCAGGAGGGCCGCGCGTGCCGTGCGGGAATCAGTGGTTGGCCGCGAAATGTCACGGAAGCTCAGCAGCGAGCGATCGCCGATGGACTCCGCGAGGCGCTCCTCGGCCGTCGTCGCCAACATCCAGTAGCGGGGCTCGATCTCGTAGTCCGGGTTCGAGAGCTGATCGAGAGTCGTCAGCGGGATACCTGGCTTCCTCCCGTACTTCTTCTCGATCGGATAGCCCTCGTAGGTCTTCGCCCGGTGGTTGTAGCGGTTCATGAGCTGTCCCTCGTAGAGAGGGAGAGCGGTCTGGCTGCCCCGCCGGCAGATCATGTCGGCGCCGAGTCGCCAGCCTTCGGCTTCAAGGTCCTCCCTCTTGAGGAAGATTCCATCCGGGTCACTGGCGTAGAAGAGCATCGCGTAACGCACATCCCAGGGATTCGGCGTGCGCAGCTCGCCCTCTGCAGGTGTCGTGGACGCATCGAAGCCGAGGGTTGGATGCAGCGCCTGCAGCCGCAGCGCAATCTCCCATTCGGCGGGCTCGCGGAAGCTTGGGAGGCTGCGCGTCACCGGGTTCAGGACGTTCAGGTCACGGATGCTGAGGTTGGCTGCTGGTCGGGACCGGGCCTCGTCGACGGACCAGTTCATCATGCTGAAGTCAGGTCGCCGGTGTTCAGCCGGCGGTCCGACGATCAAGATGGCGAATCGCTCGACCTCGGCGACACCCTCGAAGATGACGGTCTGTCCCCTCCCCCCGTTGACGAAGTCGAGGAACCCGACGAGCCGGTATTCGTTGAGCAGAGACTGGAAGATGGGCTGCCCGCCTCTATCGATGCCAAGCCCCGACTTCACGATGAATGCCGCGTAACCCTCATCGCGAGTGTTATCGGCACTCAGCTCGCTGAAGAGTAAGTACGTGTTCACCTTGCCGCCCGTGGGTGTGAACCGTTCACACGAGCGCGCGTAATCCGTCATTCGTTCATTCAGTTCGGAGTAGGTCTTCCACTCGGCGGCAATCGCGGGATGTGTGTCTGGGAGCGCAGCGATAGCCCGCTTGCGCGCCGCACCAGCAACGTTCGAAATCTCCGGCAGGCGAGTGGCGAACCATTCGCGTTCACGGTTCTCGAACTGCTCCCAGGGAGGGTTTCCCGTCACGAAGTCGAAGCCGCCGCGCTCAGCGACTTCTGGGAATCGTAGACACCAATGGAACGCGTTGAGCTCGGTGGCGATACGTCGACCACCCTGCACGAGCGAGTTATCGAGCCGATCTTCGATCTCAGCATCCCTCAAATATCCGTCGCGAGCGTCGAGTGCGCTCTGCACCAGCTCCCAGTAGTCGGGCGAAACCGGGGCGGTGTCACCGAAGTCGTCCGTCCAGAAGAACGCCGACGTCCACAGATCTGCCACGGAGGTCCAAAGCCGGTACAGGGGGGAAGATCGGTACTCCTCGTACGCTTGGACCTTCTTAGCGACGTCGGCTGGCTTCTTCTCTTCCTCGAGCCAGAGTGCCGGGTAGTCCAGTTTCACACTCGGCTGCGGAACCGGCTCGCTGAAGAGTTCACCCTGCCCAGCCAACGCCGCGACGTTCCGAGATCGCGCCGAGGCACATATATCTTTCGTCCGCTTGTTGCCCTTCGTCTGGCCCTTCGTCTTGTAGGCCTCTACCGGAATCTCGGCAGGCACGTCGCTTAGAGGCCAGCCAACCAGAGAGTTCCCACACTGGATGCGGTGATCGAGGAAGTTCAACGGGACATCGCTCACGGCGCAGTGGATCCAGAGGGCCACCTTGCAGAGCTCCACCGCGAACGGGTCGATGTCGACGCCGTAGATGCAGTTCTGGAGGACGTCACGGCGAGCTTCCGCCAGCTGTCGTTCGGTCGGCTGTGCACCATCCAGCCGGACGTCGGCCAGCCGTTCGGCGATCCGATCGATCACCGCGATGAGGAAGCCACCGGATCCGCAAGCTGGATCGATGGCCCGGATGTCGAGAAGGGCTGCTTCCTTGTCCGTCCTCGTGTCGACAGCCGCGAGCCGTTCGTCGAGGAGACGATCGAGGGACCGTTCGAGGGTGAGGTCAACCAGCTCGGGACGTGTGTAGTAGCTGCCGAGCTCACGGTCGCCGATCTGCTCGAGGTACAGCGAGCCGGTCGGGACGACCGCTCCTCCCTCGATCTCGGTGGGTGCGGTGGCGATGCGCGGGGTGAAGTCGAGGAGCCGTTCGTAGACGGAGCCGAGCTCCTCGACACCGATCGTGGCGAACGCGACGTGCTCGCGGTGCCCGTCAACGACGATGCTCGTCATGGCCCTGATGGCCCGGACGAGATCGCGGTTGGAGATGGTCCCGCCACTGATGGTCGGGGTGGCGGTCTCGTCGAACAGCTGACCGTTGAAGGCGGTGATGCCGAGGGCTTCGCTGCCCTGGCTCATCAGCCGGAACGTGACCTTGAGACCCTCGTACAGATCGCTGCGTCGCGGTTCGACGTCCTGTGCGTGGTCGGCGAGTTCGCGGAGGCGGGTGACGCTGTAGGTGTCGGCGTACAGGGAGTTGCTGCCGGGGAGCATGCCCCGCTGTTCAGCGAAGAGCAGGAAGAGCAGGCGGTAGACGACCCGTAGGACCTCGGCGTAGAACTGACGGGCGCGTTCGGCGTCCGCCATGAGTTCCCGCAGCGACGGATCTTGCCGGAGGAGGCCGTTGGCGAGCTGCTCGATGGCCTCCCGGATCCGCGGGTGGAGCGCCTTCCCGACCGAGATGCCGGCAGCTCGGGAGCGCTGGTAGAGCTGCTCGAGCGGCGTGCTGGCGGCGTCGTCCGGATCCGTCGGTTGGAACCGTGAGACGTGAGCGAGTCGGTACAGCGCCTGCCAGCCCTGGAAGTCTCGCTCCGTGAAGAGCGCTTCCAGGTCGATGCCGACGAACCCCTTGGTGGTGGTGTGGTGGAAGTCGCGTAGGAGGCGTAGTTCGCGGCCGTCGGTGACGATCCCCCAGAGCTCGTCCGCGAGGTTGAGGTACTGCTGCAGCTCGTCGTGAGGGCTGCGCAAACGGGGTGCGGGCCTCGCGTCGAGGCGGAGTTCCTCGTCGTGGCTGGGCTCGATGTGGACCGGTGGGGCTGACGGGTCGTCCCACCCTCGGTGGCTGATCGAGAAGGTGGCGTCATCGATCGTGCTGGGTCGCAGATGCTGCCGCTGGTAGTGCGGCTTCCAGTCGAGGGCCGTGAGCAGCGGTAGGACCCAGCGTTCGCGGAGCGTGGAGCGGTCGAGTGTGGGTAGGTCGTCCGCGATCTCGTCGTAGAGCGCGCACAGCTGCGTGAACCCTGACTCGAGGGCGGCGTCGAGGTCGTCGACCGGGGTGCCGTCGAGGCGGCGGAAGCTCCCCGACGCGAACTCACCGCGCGCCTTCCCGGTGACCACCTCGCTGAGGATCCCGGGTGTCAGGAGACCGCCCGAGACGTACACGGTCGCGTGGTCGCTCATGATGCTGGGGGCTCCACGACGGTGAGGGTGAGGATGTCTCGGCTGGCGAGAACGAGTTCGGCCATGCCCTCGGCCCACGGACCGCCGGCCTGGGTGAGCTGCTGGCCACGGCTCGCCAGTGCCGCTTGCCGCTCGCCGATCGCCCGTTCGATGGCCGTGTCGAGCGTGCCGTTGCGCGAGACCTCGCCAACAGCATCAGCGACGTCGGTCGGCTGCAGGGTGGAGACTGCCCGGTCCGGCTTCAGGAGGGCAGCCGTCTCCTCTTGCGGGACTGTCGAGGAGGGGCTCCAGGCCCTGACGGCGACGGGCACGAGTTCCTCCATCAGCACCGGTGGGTGGCTGGCGGATAGGAAGCGAGCCAACACGTGTGCGAGGACGGTCACCTCCGTGGCGGCGGGGTGGGCGTAGCCCGTCACCCTTCCCAGTTGGCTGCCGTCGAGGTTGCCGACGCCTTCGTCACGTACGAGATCCACCAGGCGGCGTACGAGCGGGTGCGCAAGGTCCACGACATCGACGCTGAGGTCCTCGCGGGCGAGCTCGGCGTCGAGGGTGAGGACGATTGGCGCCCCGTCCTGGCTGAGGTCCGCGAGTTGGTCGCTGCGGCTGAGATCGACCTCGAACCGGTCGGCACCCAGGTCGGACACGCCGGCCCCGAACCGGTGGAGGGCGGCGCGCACGAACCGCTCGAGGTCGGTGCGGTCCCCAACGGTCCGGTTCGTCTGCGTCAACGCCTCCTGGACCTCGCGCAGTTCGACGGTGTCGTGCCCGTAGAAGCCCTCGTCCCGCATGCGGTCGGCAGCTTGCCGCGACATGGCGACGAGCTCCGGCTCGGCGTCATCGTCGGCCGCGGCGGAGAACAGATCGAGTTGCCGGGCCGGCACATGACCGTAGGCCCGCATGAGGTCAACGAGGTCGCGGCTTGAGGAGAAGAACGGTGGTGAGAATCCGTACTCGGCCCGGATCTCGGCTGCCTTGCGCACGAGGACGTTGAGGATCGTCACATCCAACGCATCGTCGTACACGAGCGTGCCGAGGATCACCCGCTCCTCCGGCTGCAGGTAGCGGTCGACTCGGCCGTTGCGTTGTTCGAGCCGGTTCGGGTTCCAGGGCAGCTCGTAGTGGACGAGCGCGGAGCAGGCACGCTGGAGGTTGACACCTTCACTGATCACGTCGGTCGCGATCAGGATCGCCTTCTCGGCCGCCTCGAAGGCCGCGAAGGTCTCGGTCCGATCCTTCGGGTTCATATCGCCATGGATGGCGAACACCGCCGTGCCGGACAGCGTCTCCATGCCGCGCTTCGGCCGCTTCGTATCGACCTCGAGGTTGCCGACCAAGTAGTCCAGCGTGTCCCGGTAGCGCGTGAAGACGATGAGCCGCTTGTTCCGCTGCCGAGCGAGCACGTGCGGCCAAACCTGGAGGACGAGGCTTCCATACTTGCTGTCCTTGGCCTTCGTGACCTTGGCGGCGCTCTCCTTCAGTAGCTCGAGCTCGGCGAGTTCCGCTTCAGTGCCGAGGGCAGAGCGGTCCACACGGTCGAAGAGCTGCTCATCGGTCAGGTCTTCGTGCGGCTCGGCGTCCATCACCGCAGCTTCGGCGTCGGCGGCGGTGCCTACCTCCTCGGTCAACCGTCGGCGGAGCGCGTCCATCCGGTTCTGCAGGGATCGGCGCAGCGCTGCCGGCGACGACAGGGCCCGCTTCTGCAGGTGGAGCGCGACCCACTGGTTCACGGTGGCGTCACTGCGCGCTGCGAGCCGCTCGGTGTAGGTGCGGACCTCCTCCATGGCGCCCGCCTCAGTGGCTGACATCTCGATGATGAGCTCGTACGGGTCACGCTCCGGGAACGGGAAGCGCTCGCCGGCCGCCTCGAACCAGGCGCGGAGGTCCTCACGCCGTCGCTGAACGATGTGAGGTTCAACCTTCTGGCGGTCGATACGGGGTACCTCGCCACTCTGGCCACCCCACTGGACCGCTTCGACATCCAGCAGGTCGAGGAGGCTCGCGAAGCTCTCCGTGTAGCCGTTGTGCGGCGTCGCCGTCATCAGGATGAGGTGCTGGACCGCCTCCGACGCCTTGACCGCGAAGTCGTAACGTTGCTTCTGAGCACGGTTGCCGCGGGCGCTGGTGGGTGGGCGCGCACAGAGATGCGCCTCGTCGAAGACGACCAAGTCCCAACCGGCATCGAGGATCCGGCCCGGGTACTTCTTCGCGTAGTCCACCGAGACGATGACGAACGGATGCGCCTCCCACACGGACTGGCCGGGCATGAGGTTCCGCTCGAGGGACCGGAGCCGGTGCCGGGAGACGATGGTCGCGTCGATGTGGAAGAAGTGGGCTAGCGCCTCACGGGTCTGTTCCCGCAGGTTCGCCGGGACCACGAACAGAGCGCGGTGGACCAGGCTCCGGGCGAGCAGCTCGGAGACTACCAACCCCATCTCGATGGTCTTCCCGACGCCGACGTCGTCAGCGATCAGGAGCCTCACCCGCTCGCGGCCCACGGCCAGCAGCAGCGGGACCAGCTGGTACGGGGTCGGGATGGCGCGCGAACGCTGGAGGCCGAGCAGCGGCGCGGACCCGTGCACCATGCTGAGCCGGAACGCGCGGAGCAGGAGGTCCTGCTCGGCCGGGTCGGTCACGACTGACGCGTCTGGGAAGGGGACCTCACCTTCCCCGAGCTGCTCAACCTCGGTCAGGAAGCGCCTGGCGTAGGTGTCACGACCATCGATGGGCGTTGCCGTGAACTCGTGCTCCAGCACGTTGTCTACCCGCCAGAGCCGGTTCCGCATCCGAACGACCCGACCGGAAGCGATCAACACCGCACCGTGGCCGTTCGTCACACGTCACCTCTCTGTCGCCAAGCTTCGACAGTAGTGTCCTTCGGCATTGCGACAACGGACCTTGCGCGCCAGGGCGGAGCTCGCCCAGCGAGGGCTCCCCAGTACCTCGGGAGCTAGACCCATCAGGCGCCGACGAGCCGGAGCACTCGGGCGAAAGACTCGAGAGTCTGAATGCGGGCGGGGTCGGGCGGCTCGCCGCGGAAGTGGACCATCTGGTTCCGCAGCTTCCTGACTTCAGAGAGCGACTTCACGAACTCGCCTCGATCCAGGTCGATTCGCAGCTCCTGCCAGATCTCGGGGCGTTCGAATGAGCGTTCGAGCTCTCCCAGCGTCACTTCCTCGAAGCTCGAAGGCGGGGACTCCCCGTCCGGTACTACGTCTGCCATGACGTCCTCAGGCCGCGCTCCGCGAGCAAGAAGCGCTCTGAGCCTGCGTTCGACCTCACCCAGGAGGAGGAACGGCTTGGCGAGCCAGCCGAACTCCAGGGTTATGTCAGCGGCTGTCACGATGCCGGCGAGGGTCGCATTGCGGTCTTGGACAAGAACGAAATCGTGGGCGGAGATCGTGGCCAGAGCCGGCAAAACGGGAGAGGCGAGCCCCACGACGTTCGGCGTCTTCATGCACTCTCGGACCTCCTTAGGGTAGCTGCGGAGCCGAGACTCGCCGAGCGACTTCCAGCTGATCGCGCCCTTCAGTGAGCGTGGGCCCGATAGGACCGGGAGCTGGGAGAAGTCGCGCAGCACCATGAGGGTGACGGCACGCTCGACCGTGTCGGTGGGTGCCACGCCCACAACCCCGCTGGTGGCCGCTTCGAGATCGGAGAAGCACAGTTCAATGGAGCCTGGCTCGCTCACCACGGCTTCTCCTCGGGCGTGATCGAATTGCGCCATGCCAACCACGTCATCATCGGACTTCTCGGGAGGCGAACAGTGCGAAAGACCATGACCGCTCACGCTATCGCCACCTGGCTCGGGGCGGCGATGCACCTGCGCGCCGACGCTTCCAGAGCCCGGCTCGTTCCGTCGCCCGAGCTATCTCGGCGATATGAGACCAGTCACTGTGGCGGTCAACCCGGCCGGCCATGGACGGTTCTCGGACCGAACGGCTGACTCAGCGACCTCCTGATCTGGGTGAAGCCCGAACGCGCCGACAACCTCTCCATCCGGCTTAGTCAGGACTACTACGAAGTTGGCGCTCTCGTGGTCCACCGCTACCTCCCCGTGGCTCCCAGTGCACGTTCTCCGCCAACGCCGCACGTGACGAGTGAGGCGACGGTCGTGATGAGTGCCACTCTAGGTGCAGGGCAGAGCCGCTGCTGGACGGTAGCGCGCAGCTAGTTCACTAGTCGGCGGCGCGCGGAGGCGTGGGCTTTGGGCACCCCCGGTAGAGATGTCGCCGTCGTAGCCTGCCCTCATAGCCCGCTCCGGATAGACCTCCGGAAACCGTCGATGACCGGAGGTCGGGGTGCTCCACCGCGTGGGTCTCGGGGCGGGCGAGGGGTGAGACTGGCACTGCGATGGTCTAGCGGGAGCTGTTCCCGCCCTCTGAGGGACTGCCGCAACTCACCGGGGGCGCAACCCCTCCAAGGTCGACGCGCGGCGTCACGGTTGACGTGCGGGACTGGCTGGACCGCATGGCAACCAGGCGCTGACACCGAGGCCGTCACACGTGCCTGCCACACTGCAACTCTTGCAGAAGCAGCGACCGAGCATCCATACGCCTAGTAGGGTCCTCGACCGGCCGCGCGGCAATTCCAGCTGGGATGGACTGGGCCTCTACGGTCTTGTGAGGGTGCGCTAGGCGACCTTGGCGCGCGAGAAGGAGCGAGGTCATGACGACGCAACGGTTCTCACACACCCAATTCCCCATCAACTCTCTAGTTGAACAGATCGACAGCGGCGAGCTAAGTCTGCCGGACTTGCAGCGGCCGTTCGTTTGGAACAGGTCTCGAGTACGCGACCTTTTCGACTCGCTCTATCACGGCTACCCAGCAGGCTACTTCCTGTTCTGGTCGACGCCGGCTCCCGTCGACAGCCATTCTGTGGCGACATCGAGAGCCACGTCGGCTGGACTGAAGATGATTGTGGACGGCCAACAACGCCTGACCAGTCTCTATGCGGTGCTCAAGGCCAAGGAGGTAGTCAACGAGGACAATGAGATTCAGCACATCCGAATCTCGTTCAATCCTTTCACTGAGGAGTTCGCCGTTGCTGACGCGGCGCGAGCGAACGATCCGGAGTGGCTGACCAGCATCTCAGACATATGGAACTCCCCGAAGGGCGAGTTCGGGTTCATTAGCAGCTTCATCAAGGAGCTTGGCGCATCTCGTGGATTGACTGACGAGGAGCAGCAGACGGTTGGTGACACACTTGGCCGCCTAGCTGGCTTGAAAAACTACCAGTTCTCTGCACTCGAACTCTCTGCTGATCTCGACATCGACGATGTCGCTGAAGTCTTCGTGCGCATCAATTCCGCAGGCATTGATCTGAACAGCGCGGACTTCATCCTTACGCTCATGTCAGTTCACGTGAAGGAGGCCAGACACAAGCTGGAGGACTTCGCTCGCGCGGCGAAGATCCCCTCGACGTCGGGCGCTTCGCCCTACAACCACTTTCACGCCCCGTCTCCGGACCAGCTGTTGCGGGTCGCCGTGGGCCTCGGACTGAAGCGCGGCGTCCTCCAGAATGCATATCAAGCGCTGCGCGGGCGCGATCCTCAGACCAAAGTCGTGTCAGAGGAGGTGCGTGACGAACAGTTCGCTCGACTGCTCGCGGCGCAGGACCATGTCCTCAATCTCACGAACTGGGCCGATTACATGGTCGCAGTGAAACGAGCCGGCTACCGCTCGGGCGCCATGCTGACCTCAGCAAACAACTTCCTATACTGCTACTTATTCTTCCTGATGGGCCGACACGAGTACGGGGTCGGTCCGAGTGAACTACGTGAAGTCATCGCTCGCTGGTTCTTCATGGCCTCCCTGACCGGCCGATACACAGGTAGTCCCGAGACAATTCTCGAAGCAGATCTTAGGCGGTTCTCCGAAGCCAGCAACGCCGATGACTTCGTGTCAATCATTGACGGCGTCATCGACACACAACTCACGTCCGATTTCTGGAACGTCACGCTGCCGGATCTTCTCGACTCTTCCGCAGCGTGGAGCCCGTATCTATTCGGCTACTACGCCAGCCTAAACCTCCTTGACGCCAGGGCGCTCTTCTCCAGAATGAGGATTAACGAGCTCTTCGACCCGGGCGTGAAGCAAACAAAGAGCCCGGTCGAACGCCACCATCTGTTTCCAAAGGCATACCTATCATCTATTGGGATTACCGGTACCACTCGTACCAACCAGATTGCGAACTTCGCGTTCGTCGAGTGGGCAGACAACGTCGCGATCTCGGACGCTAAGCCGTCTGAGTACTTCCCGTCCCTCTTCGGCAAGCTCCCCCCAGCCGATCAGGAGCAGGCGCGGTTCTGGCACGCACTACCGCCTGAGTGGGAGAA
>Ga0207421_10002781_pt1 | contig 21390 bp, 18 predicted proteins | sample SodLakKL_010_SED_4_FD_187542 | JGI IMG/M metagenome (GOLD analysis project Ga0207421, IMG submission 187542) | Alkaline sediment microbial communities from Lake Tanatar, Kulunda Steppe, Russia - 8KL_010_SED (SPAdes) (version 2) | ecosystem: Environmental > Aquatic > Non-marine Saline and...
CCTTTGTTCATATCTTACCCCGTAAGTAGGGATCCTTAGTGGGAACTCCTGACAAATTAACAAATAGTTTGCTAAAGGATAAGGATTGTTATTACACATTTTGAGATAATGAAATCCGGGCATCAGGAGACAATATCCCATATCTTTGAAAGCTATATGTAAATTTCATTTATCTGAAACACCAAACAGTAGAGCAGAACAGGTATGAGTGACCTCCCAAAATGCCCCCAGTGTCAATCACAATACAGTTATGAAATGGGTTTTCTGTTGGTATGCCCCGAATGTGGTCACGAATGGGCTAAAAAAACAGTTCCAGAAACCGGAGAGAGTGAGATTGAAAACAGCCTTGATGACGGTGTAACAAGAGATGCACACGGCACCGAATTAAAGGATGGCGACTCGGTAACGGTGATTAAAGGTCTAAAAGTGAAAGGCAGCTCTTCCGCGGTGAAAATTGGAACCAAAGTAAAAAATATTCGCCTCACGGATGGCGACCACGATATTGATTGTAAAATTGACGGTTTCGGGTCGATGGGCCTCAAATCGGAGTTTGTGAAAAAAATCTAAGTTTGAATATTGGAATTTGAAGCAGATATCTGTTTCTGTCTATTGCAGTAACCAGAGATTGTTGACTTAATCCTTTCCTGTTTCAAAACATTTTGTTTGATTAAGAATTGAATCACTTTCAACTCAAATCCCACAAATTATGCTTATCGGCATTTGTTCTGACACTCATGATCATATAGAAAACATCAATAAGGCCGTGTCTCTGTTTAAAGAGCGAAATGTTGGAAAGGTGATCCACGCCGGCGACTATTGCAGCCCGTTTACCATACCGCTGTTTAATGGGCTAACGCTCCATGGCATATTCGGCAACAATGACGGCGACAAATTCCTTCTTATGAAAAAGTTTGAGGAGATCGGCGCAACACTTCATGGTGACTTCTTCAGCTTTGAACAGGATAAACTGAAATTTGCTGTCTACCACGGCACCTATCCCGAGATCACGGAAAGCCTGGAAATTTGCGGTAAATATGATGTGGTTATTTCAGGTCACACACATCAGGCTAAGGTAGACACCTCCGGGGATACCATCTGCATCAATCCCGGAAGCGTGAACGGTTTTGATCAGGATGCGCTTGTTGCACTCTTCGACACTGAAACCCGGCAGGTTAAGTTTGTAGAACTGTAGAATTGAAGATCTGATGAGCATTGCCGGTGCTTTTCCGCATGGAGTCGACAAGGCACTTTTTTGGGTAGAGCGGCGGGCATGAGGTCACGGAGTAGAGCGACGCTCATGCGGCTGACAGTTTTCGACCGATTCTTCATATTTGAATTCCAAAATAACCAACTCATAAAGTTTCCAATTGTAAACTGCCAACTGTCAACTGCATGTAGTTCTAATTTCTCGCTACTCACTACTCACTACTCAAAACCTGCTACTCTCTACTCCCCTCAGTCTCTCAAAAGCTTGCAGATCGCCTCAGTATAGCTTTCGGTAGTTCCCTCACCGCCTATATCGCGGGTGCACTTCTCTTTATGCTCGTGAAGAACCGTGTAAATTGCAGATCGAATTTTTTCCGCCATCCGGGCTTCATCCAGGTATTCGAGCATCATCAGCGCAGAGAATAGCAGTGCGGTTGGGTTGGCCAATCCCTGACCGGCAATATCGGGAGCAGAACCGTGAACAGCTTCAAACATTGCAGCACTATCTCCGATATTGGCCGCGCCTGTTACTCCGAGTCCGCCAACCAAACCTGATGCCAGATCGGAAAGAATATCTCCAAACAAATTTGTGGTAACAATCACATCAAACTGTTGGGGCCTCATCACCATCTGCATCGCCATATTATCAACGATCAGGTCCTGAAATTCAATTTCCGGGTAATTCTTTGAAATCTCTTTGCCTATTTGGAGAAATAGTCCGGTTGTGAGTTTCAAAATATTGGCTTTGTGGACCAGGGTTACCTTCTTGCGATCAAACTTTTTGGCATATTCAAATGCTGCCGTAATAATTTTTTCACTCGCTTCACGCGTCACAACCGCTATGCTTTCAGCATGTGTCTCCTCTTTGTCTACCCAGTGCTCTTTTCCGATATAGAGGCCCTGTGTATTCTCCCTGAACATCACAATATCTACACCTCTGAATGCACTATCAATATTAGGAAGAGATCTTGCAGGCCTGATATTGCTGTAGAGATTAAATTTTTGTCTCAATGCTACATTGATCGAACGGAATCCGGCTCCAACAGGTGTGGTCAGAGGGCCTTTCAAAACAATCCTGTGCTCTTCAATGGCCCTGATGGTTTCGTCGGGCAGAGGTGTGCCCAACTCTTTATTGGCGCCCTCACCGGCTTTGCACTCAATCCAGTTAATCCGGGCTCCTGCAGTGTCAAGGATTGTTGTTACAGCTTTAGTGATCTCTTTTCCGATTCCATCTCCCGGAATCAATACAACGTTATGCATTGCTTATCTTTTTTAGGTTCAGTTTTGAAAAAATGTTTGGTTCAAATGTCCCCCTTCAAAGGGGGAGGGTGTTGTAGCGTTTAGCGACAACATCTGGGGGATGTTTGTACGAGATTTGAGTTGAAGCCAATCTCTGAGCTGCTTCAACGCTTCGTTCCGTCATCCCCCACTGCCCTCCGCCAGCTGGCGGAGAGACACTCATTAATTAGCTCTCATATCGAACTCACGTAAAGATAGTAAATTCGTGAAAGCAATGTGCCGGTTATCCCATTCAGCTAACCCTTGCATATGGTTTCATATCCAACCCATCAAACTGCTTGTCTCTGGCTTTAAGTGCGCCGGTTATGGCGATCATCGCCGCATTGTCCGTGCAGTATTCAATGGAGGGTATCATCAAGTTCAATCCCTTCTTTTTAGCCAGTTTGGATACTTTATCCCGCAGCATACTGTTGGCTGAAACACCACCGGCCAGCATAATATGTTTTACCGGCCTTTTCTTCAGTGCTTTTTCCAGTTTAATTGTTAAAACATCGGTAATAGCCGCAGAAACACTTGCACAAATATCATTCAGGTTCTCCTGAACAAATGCGTCACCTTTTTCCTGCGAATAGTAGAGTGCGCTTGTTTTGAGGCCCGAAAAGCTGAAATCCAATCCCTTATTGACCATAGAGCGGGGGAATTTGTGAAACTCCGGATTACCTGATTGCGACATTTTGTCCATCACCGGTCCTGCCGGATAGGGCAATCCAAGCAGCTTCCCGATTTTATCAAAGGCTTCACCTGCGGCATCATCGCGTGTATCCCCCAGAATTTCGTGGTTAAAAGGTTCATCCACATAAACCAGCCGGGTGTGGCCACCTGAAACAATCAACCCCAGAAACGGATAGATTTCGTCATGCTCTATAAAATTGGCGTAAAGGTGGGCGTCGATGTGGTTAATCCCGATAAGCGGTTTATCGTACGACAAGGCAAGGCCTTTGGCAAAGCTCAATCCCACCAGAAGTGATCCCAGCAGCCCGGGCCCCTGCGCCACAGCAATTGCATCAAGATCTTCAGGTTTCACCCCTGCCTCTTCAAACGCCTGGCTAACTGTTTTCCATATGGTTTTGTGGTGAGCACGCGAGGCGAGTTCCGGTACCACTCCGCCAAACTGTTCGTGAATGGACTGAGAGGCTATGATATTAGATAATATTTTACCCTCTACGTAGATTGAGGCCGCCGTTTCGTCACAAGAAGATTCGATTCCTAGTATCACCATATCATCTGTTATCAGGAGATCTTTAACATTCGCTCAATAGGCACAAAAGCCTTTTTTGCAACCGATTCGGGCACTTTCACTTCGTACTGATTGTATCTAAGTGCATCATGAAGATTTTCAAGTGTAATCATTTTCATATAATCGCAGACAGACTCTTCATTAGCCGGATAAAACTTCTTTCCCGGGTTATCTTTTTGCAGCCGGTGTAAAATCCCGGTCTCTGTGGCCACAACAAACTCCCCCGCATCCGACTCCTGTGCTCTGTCAAGCATTCCTTTTGTTGAGTATACACTACCATCTTTACAATCGAAGTACATAGCCGATTTCATCATGCAGGATGTGGAACAACCACACTCGGGATGGATCAAAAATTCAGCATCTGGGTATTCTTTTTGTTTTTCGGCAAGATTGAGTTCTCCAATCTTTTCATGAACATGACAAGCTCCTTTCCAGATATTAAGCTCACGACCTGTAATCATTTCAACATAGGCACCAAGAAACTGATCGGGGAGAAAAAGGATTTCCTTTTCTGGAGAAATCGTTTCTATAACTGATACTGCATTTGATGAGGTGCAACAGTAGTCGCTTTCTGCCTTCACATCAGCAGTAGTATTTACATACGAAACCACCACAGCTCCAGGATGTTCAGCTTTCCATAATCTTAATTGGTCACCGGTAATACTGTCAGCTAATGAACATCCTGCGTCTACATCAGGAATAAGAACCGTCTTTTCTGGAGAAATGATAGATGCCGTTTCGGCCATAAAATGAACTCCACAAAATACAATGATCTCAGCCTCGGTATGAGCAGCTTGTCGAGACAGGCCAAGGGAATCACCCACATAATCGGCCAGATCCTGAATCTCCGGAATCTGATAGTTATGCGCTAAAATCACTGCATTTTTTTTTCTTCTTAATTCAATAATTTCAGCTATTAACAACTTGTTTTCTGAACTGTTCATAAATCCAATTAACGTTTAAATAATTTCTTTGATTTTTTGACTAATATCGAATGCCGAAACTGAATGTGTTAAGGCACCCACCGAAATATAATCCACCCCTGTTTCTGCAACCTCTCGCACATTATGGAGTGAAATATTTCCTGAGGCTTCTGTTTTGGTTCGGCCTTCAACCCGCAAAACAACTTCCTTCATTATTTCTGGGGGCATATTATCCAGCATTATGATATCAGCTCCGGCGGCAATAGCTTGATCTGCTTCTTCAAGGCTGGTTATTTCAACTTCAATAATATGTTCAGGATGCTTCTCTTTTACAAAGCTAACAGCATTCTTAATCCCCCCTGCAGTTACAATATGATTGTCTTTAATCATTACCATATCGTATAAACCCATACGATGATTCTGACCGCCACCTGCCTTGACTGCGTATTTATCTAGTGCCCTCATCCCTGGCACTGTTTTTCGGGTGTCTAGAATTATTGCTGGAAGCCCTTCAATTTGTTGAACGAACATTGCCGTTTCTGTTGCAATACCAGACATACGCTGGGCAAAATTTAGTGCAACCCTTTCACCCATCAGTATAGCCCTGCACAATCCACTCATTTCTGCCAAAACATTCCCTTTTTTTACCCAATCACCATCCTTAAATATGGTGTTCCAATCCAGATTATTATCTAATTGGCAAAACACTTTTTTTGCGATCTCCAAACCCGCTACAACACCATCTTGTTTTGCAATCCAAACAGCCCTCGCTTTTGACTCCCGGCCAATAAGCGATTCAGTTGTGACATCTCCACCCCTGATATCTTCTAATAAAGCACTTTGAATAAGATTCGTGATCTCGCTTTCTACAAGTGTATCCGTAAACATATAATTCTCAATCGGGGTTGTAATCTTTTCAGTATTTCTGCACAATTTCGTCCTGAAAACGGATCGAGTCCAATTTCTCATCGTACAAAGATACACTGTCGCTTCTGTAGTGTACACCCAAACTTTTTTCCCGAAGAATAGATGCTTTTACAATTCGATTTGCAATCATCAGTATACCCTTAGTTCGCAGGGTATAGTATTCAATCTGCGTTTTATCTTCCAGTAACTTCTGCATTTCATTTAGTTCAGCAAGTGCAAATTTCAGGCCTTTCTCATTACGTTCAATTCCTGCATGGATATTCATGAGGGAGGCAATTTGATTCCTGATTTTTATAAAAACCTCTGAACCAGATTCATCGATTTTTAGAAATTTATTATCAGATGAAGAGCTGCTTTTTATTCTTAAATTACTTTTAGCTGATGCATGTATAACAGCTCTCTTACTAAATACCAGACATTCAAGCAGTGAATTACTTGCGAGCCGGTTGGCTCCATGAACACCTGTAGCTGCTACTTCACCACAAGCATAGAGTCCTTCAATACCCGTAAAGCCATCTATATCAGTTTCAATTCCTCCAATGCAATAGTGTGCAGCAGGAGCTACCGGGATCAGGTCTTTTTCGGGATTTAATCCACTCTTTTTAATACGATTAATTAAGTTTGGAAACTGTTTTTTAAACTTATTGTTATCGAGGTGACGCAGGTCGAGGGTCACAAAATTTGTATCCTGTTTCCGGATTTCTCTGAAAATTTCTCTTGCAACCACATCCCGGGGTGCCAGTTCTTTCTGGGTAAATTTTTCCATAAACCGCTCCCCTTTTGAATTTCGAAGTATGGCCCCCTCACCTCTTAGTGCTTCACTAATTAAAAACACCTCCCCTGATGAATTATAAAAAGCAGTTGGATGAAACTGTATGAATTCAAGGTCTTTTAATGTGCAACCAATCGAATTAGAGAGCCATAGACCATCACCAGTAGATGTGTGAGGGTTAGTAGAACGCCCAAACAACCCGGAATACCCCCCCGTAGCGAGTATAGTAGCCGAGCTAGATATTTTGTCAAACGTATGTTCAAAATGATAGTATACATTTGCCCCGGTGCATAACCCATTTTCACTAACCAAATCGAATACAAATGTATTCTCCATTACTGTAATCTTGGGATTGTTTCTAACATGTGATATCAAAAAATCAATCATCATTTTACCGGTTGCCGCGCCACCCGCACGGTAAATGCGCCTTGCTGAATGGCCTCCCTCTAATCCCAAACTAAATTCCCCTCTCTCTTTATCAAATGGCATACCAAGTTTAATCAGTTCTTGTACGGCTTGAGCACCCTCCCTAATTAAAACTTCCACTGCCTGCAGATTTCCAAATTCACGTCCTGCCTCAATGGTATCCTTACTATGGCTTTCGAAAGTGTCTGGATGATTTAAGACTGCGGCTATTCCGCCCTGTGCCCAATAACTACTACTGCTATGGAGTGTTGATTTGGTAACCAAGACAACAGATCCATGTTTTGCTGCCTCAAGTGCAGCATTCAGGCCTGCTAAACCACTGCCTATAATCAAAAAGTCTGTTTTGATAATACTGTAACTAAGAATTTAAAGCTTTCAAATAAACTATAAATATACGCCATATTTATCATCGTAACATAAATTGATCAGCCCTTTTCATTAAAGAAGAAGCAACCCCTGTATAAAAAAGCCCCCCGTCGTGTGAACGGGAGGCTTAATCTTAACCATTAACATATTTGAGCGTTATAGCTCAAATGCGATAAACATGTTTCTTCCCTGACGGTTTACCCTCAGCAGTGCAACATCGGTGCCATCCTGTATCAGAGCCCTGATGCTGCCATAAAATTCGTCCGGGTTAGTTACTGCCGTTCCTGCAACCTGTGAAATCACATCTCCCCGACGCAGTCCCTGACGGTAAGCGCGGCTGGCCTGGCTGATTTCATTTACAATTACTCCCGCAACCTGCGGCTCTAAATTAAGCTGGCGCCGAATATTATCGGTCAATTCATCAACTGCGAACCCAAGTTCCTCTTTCAACTCATCCATTTCGGAAGGGCTCAACGTCGAGGCAATCTCTTCAGGATCAAGTTCACCCAGCGTTACATTTAAGGTTTGACTTTCACCATCACGGAAAACCTCAATTTCAACTTCAGAACCGGGTTCCTTGTTGGCAATAGCAATCCTGAATTCACTAAAATCACGAACCTGTTCACCGTTCAGCTTGACGACAACATCGCCTTCCATCAGGCCGGCCTGATCAGCCGGACCGCCATCCACAACGTCACCGACCACAAATCCTCTTGGTGTTGTCATTCCCAGTGCCCGTGCCATGGTACGGTCAACGTCGCCGCCCCAGCCAATTCCCATATATCCTCGTGCAACTCTTCCATCGGTAATAAGTGATTCCATTACACTCCGGGCCATATTTACGGGTATTGCAAACCCAATTCCCTGGCTTCCGCCACTACGGGTGGCGATTGCCGTGTTGATCCCGACAAGCTCACCATCTACATTAATGAGTGGACCGCCGGAATTACCTGGATTAATAGCTGCATCGGTCTGGATATAGTTCTCAAACCGACTTAAACCAATCGCCGATCGTCCGCTCGCGCTCACGATACCCATCGATACGGTATTGGCTAAATCAGGACTCAGGGGACTGCCAATGGCAAATACCATCTCGCCCACCTGCAACCGGTCACTGTTGCCGAATGTAATAGCTTTAAAATTTGATCCGTCCACTTTCAAAACTGCAATATCACTTCCGGGATCAGTACCAATAATTTCCGCATCCAGCTCGTCCCCATTGTACATCGCGATCCTGATCTCATCTGCATTATCAATCACGTGATTATTGGTGATGATATATCCGTCTTCAGAAACGATAATGCCTGAGCCGAGTCCCCGTCGTTGGTATTCTCTCTCCTGATCAAACCGGGGATCATTAAAAAAGAGTGAAAATGGTGACTGCTGACGCTGCCGTACGGTTTGGGTTGTATTAATGGTAACAACAGCTGGATTTGTAAGCTCCGCTATGTTTACAATGGCATTGTTGAATTCACGGAGGATATTGTTACCGGCAGCATTCTCTACCGGATTTGATTCATTGAATTGAGGCAGGCTTGTTGATGAAGTGTCTGATTCTGAGCCGAAATTAAGCCCAATCAGAAAAATTGCAATGGCCATAACTGCAAGTACACTTTTAGTAATTCTATCCATGGAGTCAGTTTTAAAATTTTTTTAGTTAGAAATTCTCTTATGAACCTGATTGAGACCGGGAAATGCTGGCCAGTCACAAAATTTTCCTATACACACTTCCTTAATGATATTTGAAATTTCTATTCCCTTTTATTTTCGCAATCTATTTTTTGTGTGCAATCACACTAACCTTTTCGGGCTTCGATTTATTGTGCTCTACACCTATTTGACAAAAAAATGCCGGAGGCGCATTTCAAAGCAACTCCGGCGCTAACTAACCTGCTCTCTTTAGGGGACTAAGTAGAACAGCTCTTAAAAAACTTTACTTAATTTGAATCTTTTTCCCGGCTTTTTGTTCGCTCTTATTAATAGTAACGTTTAAAATGCCGTTATTGTATGTGGCATTTATACTATTATCATCAACGTTGTCTGGCAGCTGGAATGAACGGGTAAAACTACCATAGTGGGTTTCAACCCTGTGAAATTTCTTTCCATCTTCCTTCTTCTCAAATTTACGCTCACCACTAATTGTCAGGCGTCCGTTCTCAAGATTCAGGTTGATATCTTTCTTCTCCATTCCCGGAAGTTCCGCTTCGATCATAAATTGTTTATCAGTTTCAGATATATCTATACTGGGAGAAAATGTGCTTTGCCGTGTAGCAACAGCATCATTGAAAAACTCATCAATAATATCTGAAAACCGGGTTCCAAAAAGATCTGTATTGGGTTTTGAATATCTAGTGAGTGCCATGGTTAAACCTCCATAATTTGTTGAGTTTGTTTTATTAGCATGTCACTTATAATTGTTGCAAGCGAAATGCCAAATCAAAATTTCACTCAAAATTTGTCAGGTCTGTCAAACTGTTCTGAAGGTCTTTCACTATCTATAACGCAGACAGACCCCTTGTCATTATACAAAAGTCAGATTGGCTTACCGGGACTGTAATTTTGACGGCGCAGAAGAGGTGCCCGATTTATTACGCGATTGCAAAAGCTTCTAATCGAAGGTGTATGAAGGTCAATGCCATGCCAAGCCCGGTCTGTCGCAATTTCACCCACTCACTCCCTCTCTCTCTACCTTCTCCCACCCACTCACGACCTTACCGATAACTCTTGTTCCACTCTTTGGCAACAAGAAACGCCATCTCCAGGCTCTGCTCGTAGTTTAGCCGCGGATCGCAATAGGTTTCATAGTTTCGATCTAGGCCTTTTTCATTCAGACCGTTCGCCCCTCCAACGCATTCAGTTACGTTATCTCCGGTAAGTTCGAGATGTACACCACCAAGATAGCTTCCTTCAGCACGGTGTACGGCAAACGTTGATTTAATCTCGTTTAGAATGTGATTGAAGCTTCGTGTTTTCACATTGTTCACTGTGGCAAAGGTATTGCCGTGCATCGGGTCACAGCTCCATACAACGGGATGGCCATTCTGTTTTACGGCACGTATGAAAGATGGCAGGTGCTTTTCTACATTGTCGACACCCATCCGTGTGATAAATACAATTTTACCTGATTCATGGGAAGGATTCAGCTTATCCAATATCGCAAGAGTTTCATCCAGGTCGAACGGCGGACCTACTTTTATTCCAATCGGATTACGGATACCGCTCAAATACTCCACGTGTGCTCCGTCAAGCTGTTTTGTACGGTTACCGAGCCAAACCATATGTCCGCTCAGATTAAACCAGCCTGTTTTTCGGGGAACCCGCTTGGTTTGAGCAGAATCGTAATAGAGGTTCAGTGCTTCGTGCGAGGTATAAATATCAACTTTATGCAGTGTGCTGAATGTATTGGGCGTTATCGTCTCCATAAAGTTAATCGCTTTATGGATTGAATTTACCATTGCCTCATACTCCTTGTAGAACTCATTATTCTGCATAAAATCAAGTTCCCACTGCTCAGGGTGCTGTAGATCGGCAAATCCTTCGTCTGATAGTGCTCTTAAAAAATTGAGCGATAAGGCAGATTTTTCATATGCCTCAATCAACCTGTTCGGATCAGGGATTCTGGCCTCCCGGCTTGGCTGGAAACTGTTAATCAGATCTCCCCGGTAGTTAAGCATCTCAACACCATTTATCGTCTCAAAATCTTTTGACCTGGGTTTGGCGTATTGACCCGCAATTCGCCCGACTCTTACAATCGGTGTACCCATTTCATGAACCAGTATGAAACTCATTTGGAGCATCAGTTTCAAAAGATTCACTATTTTGGGAGCCTTACACGCATCGAATGTCTCCGCACAGTCGCCGCCCTGCAACAGAAAGGATTTCCCATCAGAGACGCTTGCCAGCTTCTCTCTCAACGCCTCTATTTCCCAGGAGGTAATCAGGGGTGGATATGAGCGCAGTTTGTTATACGCTTGCTGCAATGCTTCAGTATCAGGGTAGGCCGGGAGCTGTTGAATCTCTTTATTGCTCCAGGAGAGTGGATGCCATCCTTCTCCTTCTAGTACCTTGGGGATCTCAATCGGGTTTGCGGTTTTAGGCTTGGGGCTCATGAGCTGTAGATAATTCGAATAAATTTTGAAAAGAAAAGTAAGATAATGATCATTTCGATATTAATCACTTTTTAGAGATACGAGAACTTGCCCCTATCAATTAGGGCTGCAGAAAACATCTTGGACGTTGTGATTATTCCGTCTTAAACAACGGGGGTTACCTGTCAGGTCAGATATTCTGCGAATTTTAATCGTTTGAATTATTTTTATCCAGGCGGAACGTGATGTTGCTTTAAAGGTTTTGTATTTTTAGAAGTTTAATACGATCAGACCAAAATCCATTGCAGAACAATATTATTATTCGCGGTGCCCGCGAGCACAATCTCAAAAATATAGATATTGACATCCCCCGTGAGAAGCTGGTGGTGTTTACCGGGCTGTCCGGTTCAGGCAAATCCTCCCTGGCCTTCGACACGATTTACGCCGAAGGACAGCGAAGGTTTATGGAGTCCCTCTCAGCTTACGCCCGGCAGTTTCTAGGTATGATGGAGCGGCCCGAGGTGGATTTCATAGATGGCCTCTCTCCCGTTATCTCAATAGATCAGAAAACCACGAACCGAAATCCCCGATCAACGGTGGGCACGGTTACCGAGATTTATGACTTTTTGCGACTTCTCTACGCACGGATCGGAGTGCCTCACTCCTACATTTCCGGCAATAAAATGGAGAAACAGACCTCAGACCAGATTGTTTCTGCCATAATGGAACTGCCCAAAGGCACCAAAGCATACTGCATGGCGCCGGTTGTGCGCGGTCGAAAAGGGCACTACCGAGAGCTTTTTGAGCAGATGCAAAAACAGGGATTTGTAAAGGCAAGAGTGGACGGTGAACTGATAGATCTGGAAGGCGAAATTAAGCTGGACCGCTACAAAACCCACAATATTGAAGTTGTTATAGATCGATTTGTGATTTCACCCAATAGTGAAAAAAGAATTTCAGAGAGCGTACATATGGCCCTTGAGATGGCCGATGGAAACCTTATTCTCGGTATCCAGGAAGATGGAGAGATTCACGACCGGGTCTTCTCAAAAAATCTCTACGACCCTGAAAGCGGACTCTCCTACGAAGATCCCGCTCCAAATCTGTTCTCCTTCAACTCCCCCTATGGAGCCTGCAAAGCTTGCAATGGTTTGGGCTATAAATATGATGTAAGCCGCGAACTGGTCATTTTGAATCCGGAACAGTCCATCAGTGATGGAGCGATCCGTTTTTTGGGTGAACCCAGAGATATTTTTGTTTTTAAGCAGATGAAAGCTGTACTCGATAGTGTTGATCACAACTTCTCCATGCCCATCACCAAATTCTCTGAAGAAGCTCTTAACCTTTTGTTTGAGGGCGGTGGGGATCAAAAGTTTAATGTCAGCTACGATTTTAAGAACAGCAATGTAACCTATAAGCATAAATTCTCCGGGCTGAATGCGATTATCAGGGAACAGTACGAGGATAGCAAATCCAATAAACAGCGCGACAAGGCGAAAGCATTTCTCTCAAAAATAACCTGCCCAAAGTGCGGCGGCGGACGATTGAGCAAGGAGGCCCTATCCTATAAAATTGATGGCCACACTATTCAGGATTTGGTTCAGCAGGATATTAAGTCGCTCAGAGTAACCATTGGGAATTTAAAACTCACAGAAAGGCAGCGAAAAATTGGTCAGCAGGTACTGAAAGAGGTTATTGACCGTATCGATTTCCTGCTGAATGTTGGCTTAACCTATCTGTCGCTCGACCGCGAAGCCCAAACATTGAGTGGCGGTGAAGCGCAGCGCATTCGACTGGCCACTCAGATCGGTACACAGCTTGTTGGTGTACTCTATATTTTGGATGAGCCCAGTATAGGCCTTCATCAGCGCGACAATATCAAATTAATTCGCTCTTTGGAGACACTTCGCGACCTGGGCAATTCAGTGATTGTGGTTGAGCATGACCGGGAAACCATTGAACATGCCGATTATGTAGTAGACCTTGGTCCGGGCGCCGGCACAGAGGGTGGCTATATTGTGACCCAGGGCAGGCCTCAGGAGCTTGATCCGGCGTCGATGACAACCAAATTCCTGAGAGACGAGGAGGTTATTCCCTATCCTGAGAAACGACGAAAAGGAAGCGGAAAGTCAATCCGGGTACATGAAGCAAGGGGCCACAACCTGAGAGATGTAACGCTCGACGTACCCCTGGGGAAATTTATCTGCGTAACCGGGGTAAGCGGCAGCGGCAAGAGCTCACTGATTAATCAAACACTCGTACCCATTCTTTCAAATGAGTTCTACAACTCCAAATCTGTTGCTTTACCCTACAGGTTGATTGAAGGCTTAAATCATGTAGATAAAGTTATTTCCATAGATCAGAGCCCAATTGGCCGTACTCCGCGATCCAATCCCGGAACCTACACGAAAGTGTTCGACCATATCCGTTCTCTTTTTGCCGAACTGCCCGAGTCTAAAATCCGGGGCTACGACCAGGGCCGTTTCTCTTTTAACGTGAAAGGCGGCAGGTGCGAATCGTGTCAGGGAGATGGAGTGCGTAAAATTGAGATGAACTTTTTGCCCGACATCTATGTGAATTGCGAAACTTGTAACGGCAAACGCTACAATCGTGAAACACTCGAGATTCACTACAAGGGTAAGAATATATCCGATATCCTTCAGATGCCTATCAGCGATTCGGTCGAGTTTTTTGATTCTGTTCCCTCAATCAGCCGAAAACTAAAAACCCTGAACTCCGTGGGACTGGGCTATCTCACGCTTGGGCAATCGAGTACTACCCTGAGCGGCGGTGAAGCACAGCGAATCAAACTATCGCGTGAACTCTCCAAAATCGGTACCGGCGACACCGTCTACATCATGGATGAACCGACAACGGGCCTGCACTTTCAGGATGTGCGCATGCTGGTGGATGTCATTCAAAAGCTGGTCGAAAAGGGAAATACCGTGATTGTAATTGAGCACAACCTTGACCTGATCAAAGCAGCCGACTGGGTGATTGACCTTGGCCCTGAAGGCGGCGACAGGGGTGGACAAATTATCGCTGAGGGAACTCCGGAAGAAGTGGCAGAAATTGAGGAGAGCTACACAGGTAATTTTTTGAAAGAAGAATTTGAGAGAGTAAATAAACAATTAACAACCTGAGAGCCCTTAAAGGCATACAAGGCAACCGGAAAAATACTCTCTGACTCTCTTCGTTATCTTTTAGAAATCAGATCAAATTTAATTTGTCAACCGTTTGCTATCTGACTATTTTTTACGTCGAATGAAAAAGGGATTCACACATATTTACCGCTCGGCAATCATCCTGGTTTTAATGACCGGATTTTTGGCTCATTTATTGCTGCCGCTCTCAAGCCATGCTCAAAAAACAGCCTTCACGCGCTGGCTGGATCACAACGTTGTTGCAACAGGTGATGAAAATGAAGTTAAGCTGCGCAACACCATTCGCCAGCTCTCTGAACAGAGCCATGACTTTTTAATACTGGTTCAGGAAGCGTCTCAGCTGGTTGCAAATCACAAAGACGAATTTCGGATCTATGCATCACTGCCTGAAAGTTCGCACTCGCAGGTTTCTACCTGGCTGATTAGCCAGTGGAATGTATTTCAGCATCAAAAAACCGGAATGAATGCCATTCTTCCTGATGCTACACAACCGATTCAAAAGTGGTTCTCCACTCAAAATTTTTCAAAATACCTATCTTCTCCGGAAGTAACTTCTGCACTATTATTTAACAACTTTTTTGAGGTTCTCCCCGAACCCTTTACAATCCGTGAGGCCATTGTTCCGCTGATAAATGGAATCAGTATTAATGCACCCTAGAACAACTCACGTATTGCCGCAACACCACTGTTTGAAATTAAGATTTAATTTTCTGTGAAATTGTAAACGCCATTTGACAGATTCCGGCCTTTTTATTTATCAGGCTGTAGTATCTGAAATAGTTGTTTCACACCCCTTAAAGAAAAACAAAATAACCGTGCCCGGTTTGTAAAGGCACATCGAATTTTACTATAAAACGATTTAATCTATCATGAAAAAACAAAAAAACGGTTTTAAATTAGTCTGTATCGCCCTGTTTCTCGGGTTGACGGTATGGTACCTGTTTCCGACCATTCAATGGAATTTAGAGCAGCGTCATATGGAAAATATGACCGAAACAGAGCGGGTTCAATACCAAAGTGAAAACGCTCAGAAACTTCAAAGTCTTCGTGAACGATCCCTGTCTTTAGGTCTCGATCTCCAGGGAGGCATGTATGTAACTCTTGAGATTGGTGAGCCACGTCTTATTCTCGAACTGGCCGGCGATTTTGCAGATGAGGATCTGGAAGAGATCATCGAAGCTGCCAATGAAATAGCTCTGGATCGGCGCACCGACTTTATTGATGAGTTTGTCAGTGAATTTGAGCGTCGTGATCCAAATGCCATGCTCAGCCGGTACTACAGATCAGATGCTGAAAATATTACCCGGCGTTCTACAAACTCTGAAATTGCATCCTACCTTAAAAGTCAACGCGATTCAGCTGTAACGCGCGCCATGGAGATTATTCGCTCACGGGTTGACCGTTTCGGTGTGGCCGAACCTTCAATTCTCCAACAGGGTACAAACCGTATCATCGTTGAACTTCCGGGAGTGGATGATGAAGAGAGGGTGAGAAACCTGCTTCGCGGTACAGCACGCCTTGAATTCAGAATGGTTGCTGAACCAGATGAAATTAATTCAGCCAGACAGCAGGTAAGAGAATATTTCCAGGCTCAGCGTGAGGAAGCAGAAGAGACCCAAGCTGAGGAAGACGTAAATCTGCTCGATATATTCAGCCTGCAACATCATCAATATGCATTCGGATATGCCGCAGGGCCCGATACTGCAACCGTAAACAGGCTGCTTGAAAAAGAAGACGTACGTCGGCTCATTCCAAGAAATACTGATCTTATGTGGGGAGCACGGTCCTTTGCATCTGATGGCGGAATAGAACTTTATGAGTTAATTGCCGTCCGAAGCCAGGTTGAGCTAACAGGCGACGTGATAACTGAAGCACGGGTAGCCTTCGACCCAACTACAAATGTACCAGAAGTGTCCATGAGTATGGATTCTGAAGGAGCCCGGCGCTGGTCGCGAATTACCGGAGCCAATATTGGACGCCCGGTGGCCATTGCACTTGATGGATACGTGGAGTCTTATCCCACTGTACAATCGCAGATTAATAATGGCCGCTCGTCTATTACCGGCATTGGAGGCGTGAGAGAAGCGGAAGATTTGGTGAATATCCTTCTCTCGGGTGCGCTGCCTGCCCCTCTCGATATTGTTGAAGAGCGCACAGTTGGGGCATCCCTTGGGGAGGCTTCAATTCGTGCCGGACTCTACTCCACCCTATTCGGATTGACGGTTGTTGCAATATTTATGATTGTTTACTACAGAACAGGTGGTGCCATCGCCGACCTTGCATTGATTCTGAATATCATCTTTATACTTGGTATTCTGGCCGGTTTCCAGGCAACTCTTACACTACCCGGAATGGCAGGTATTGTGTTGACCATTGGTATGGCGGTGGATGCCAACGTACTTATTTTTGACCGGATTCGTGAAGAGATGCGGGGAGGTAAAACACTACGTGCAGCCATTGACAATGGATACTCAAATGCAATGAGTGCTATTATTGATGCGAACGTAACCACGTTTTTCGTGGCGATTATCCTCTACAGTTTTGGTGTTGGCCCGATTAAAGGTTTTGCCATAACACTGATGGCAGGTATTATCGCGTCGCTCTTTAGCGCTATTGTAATCACCAGAGTTATAGTTGATTACCTGACCAGAGAAAAGACTGCAGTTGTCAACTTCGGTTAATCAATCACGAATTTTAAAAAATTAAAGGTATTAATTATGAGATGGTTTGAATCACCAAGTTTTGATTTTATAAAAATGCACAATATTGCTTATGTAATATCCGGTGTGCTGGTAATCATGTCGATTGTTGCAATTGCAACGATGGGCCTGAACTACGGAATCGACTTCCGTGGAGGAAAAGAGTACGTATTCGAATTCGACAACCCGGTTGATGTTGTGGATATACGTTCTGAATTAACACAACCCCTGGATGGTGCACCTGAGATCAAACTTTTCGGGTCCCCCCGGGAAATCCTGCTCAGAACAGACGCTGAAGGAGAAGTATCGGAGGTAAGAGACATCATACTGAGCACATTTGCCACCATGTACCCAGACTACACCGTTACCGTGCAAAAAACGGATCTTGTGGGTCCCCGCTTTGCTGAAGATTTGCGGCAGGGTGCAATCTACTCTATCATCTTTGCACTGGCTGTTGTATTCATCTATATCTTCATTCGCTTTAAAGGGTGGTACTTTTCAGCAGGAGCTATTGCCGCACTTGCCCATGATGTTTTAATTGTTCTGGGTATTTTTACGATAATGGCTGATTTTTTACCCTTCGATGTAAGTATAGATCAGGCTCTGATTGCGGCATTTCTGACAATTGTAGGGTATTCATTGAATGATACCGTAGTTGTGTTTGATCGTATCCGGGAAAATTCTATTATCTATAAGACAATGAATTTTACGGATATGATTAACAAGAGCCTGAATGACACACTGAGCCGTACCGTGATCACTTCAGTTACAACCTTGTTTGTAGTAACCGTGCTATTTATCTTTGGTGGTGAAGTACTGAAGGGGTTTGCATTTGCACTGGTGTTAGGTGTGATATTGGGAACCTACAGCTCACTGTTTGTTGCAAGCGCCCTCGTTGTTGAGTTTCAAAAACGGGCTATGAAAGCGAAAGCTAAATGATAAGTAACTCTAACTTAAACGGTAAATTACTATGAGCTTTAATGTTTCTGAACGATATAATTGTGTAGTTATCGAATTTAAAGGTAACGTTATGGGCGGCCCGGATGCCGTCAATCTCAACGAGCAACTGCATGAGCTGATCGAAAAAGACAAACACAATGTGGTTGTCGATCTTGGGAAAGTGAAGTTTATGAACTCTTCCGGATTGGGCATGCTCATCGGAGCATTAACAACAATGAGAAAGGCCGGCGGTGATCTGCGAATTGCGAATGCAGCCGATAAAATCGAAAGCCTGCTCATTGTTACTAAATTAATTACCGTTTTTAAACACTACAAAAGCCTGGATGAAGCGATTGCTTCATTCGACGACAAGTAGTAATACACACTTTAACTAATCTTTAAAGGAGGTGTATAACAGCACCTCCTTTTTTTTGGAATTTATGGCAGTAAGAATAATTATAGGGGCCCAATGGGGCGACGAAGGTAAGGGGAAAATTGTGGATCTGCTCAGTGCAGAGACGAAATATGTAGTGCGCTATCAGGGTGGGGCCAATGCCGGACACACCCTCAAGTTTGACGATAAGACTATTGTGCTGCATCTTATTCCCTCCGGTATGTTTAACGGAAATGCAAAGTGCGTGATAGGCAATGGAGTTGTTATAGACCCGATTGCTCTGATTGAAGAGATTGAAGAGGTAAAAAAACTGGATGTAGACCTCAAAGACCGCCTCTACATCAGCAGTTCGGCACACGTAATTTTGCCCTATCACAAAGTTCTGGATCAGCTCAAAGAGAAGAGCCGCGGAAAGGATGCAATTGGCACAACCGGCCGTGGAATCGGTCCGGCCTACGTAAGCAAGGTATCCCGAATTGGCATTCGCATGATAGACCTGCTTAACGAAGAGCAACTTGAGGAAAAAATTAAAAGCAATCTGGCAGATATCAATAAAGCTCTTGAGCACATCTACGGAGAGACGAAGCTCGACACCAAAACGATAATGGCCAGTTTGCGAGAAGCCATTTCGATTACCAAGCCCTTTATCCATAACACCACCGAGATCCTTCATAATGCTCTTGAAAACAGTGAGCCCATTCTTCTTGAAGGCGCACAGGGAAGCCTGCTCGACGTAGATCACGGCACGTATCCCTATGTAACCTCTTCATCCCCTACAGCCGGCGGAGCGTGCACCGGGAGCGGAATCCCACCTCTTTCCATCACACACGCTCTTGGAATTACCAAAGCGTACTGCACCCGTGTTGGCAACGGACCTTTTCCAACAGAACTGGATGACAAAGAGGGTGAAAAACTTCGCAAAAATGGCCAGGAGTTTGGAGCCACTACCGGCAGGCCGCGCCGCTGCGGATGGCTTGACCTCGTTGCGCTGAAATACGCTGTGCGCCTGAACGGAATGAACGAACTTGCACTCACAAAACTGGATGTGCTCGACGATTTCGAAACCATCAAGGTGTGTACCCATTACATCAAAGATGGAAATGAAACACACGTATTCCCGCTCGATGCCGATGATGTGGATGAGCTTAAGCCTGTCTACAAAACATTTCCCGGTTGGAACAGATCAACGCGGGATATCTCTTCGTTCAGTGACCTGCCTGAAAAAGCGCAGGAGTACATACACTTTATTGAAGATTTTATCGGGGTTAAATTCACGATTGTCTCTACCGGCCCCAAGAGAAATGAGACCATTAGACGCTGAGTTTCCGTAATGGAACAACTGAATTATTTTTCAGCAGACTATCAAATTACGGCTGACTCCAAAATCGAAGCTGAGACTATTGCACGGAATATATGTATCGAGCAGTCTGTTGAGATGCCTCCGGAAACAGTGCCCGTTCATATACGATCATCTATCGCGGCGATAGAGTCCATTGAGTTTATATCGGAAAAGCGCTGGCGTGCACGTATTCGGTTTCCAAAAATACTGGTGGGTTCTGAACCGACGCAGTTCCTGAATGTACTGTATGGAAACAGTTCCCTGCAGCCCGGTATTAAACTGCTCGATACAGAGGGTGCTTATCTAAATGAACTGCTCCCCGGCCCCTCTTTTGGAATACCCGGCGTCAGGAAACTGCTTGATATACAGGGCAGGGCCCTCTCCTGTACGGCCCTAAAGCCAATAGGCCTCACTCCAGGTGAATTGGCCGAACGGGCATATAAATTTTCAAGCGGCGGCATTGATATCATTAAAGATGATCACGGTCTTGCCAATCAATCCAGTGCCGATTTTCGGTCGAGAGTGATATCCTGTGTGCGGGCTGTTCGCAAAGGCGAACAGAAAAGCGGTAAACGGACCCTCTATTTTCCAAATATTACCACATCACCCTCGCAAACGATTAAAAGATATGAGGAGGCTGTTTCACTCGGGGCCGACGGTGTTCTGGTGTCGCCACAGCTTACCGGACCCGAAACGCTTTGTGAGCTTTCGGCTATCGGTTCGGTTCCTGTAATGGCCCACCCGGCCTTTTCGGGTTCTTTTTTGATTCATGATGCCCAGGGAATCGCTGCACCTTTCTATTTAGGCAAGTTGTGGAGGGCTTTCGGCGCCGACTGTGTCATTTATCCAAACACACGCGGCAGGTTTACTTTTGGTATAGACCTCTGCAAGGAGATAAACCGGCAGTGCAGAGCTGAGATGGGAGACATCCATCCTTCATTCCCCACTCCCGGTGGCGGCATCAACCGGGAATCTGTGAGTGTTTGGTTGAATGAGTACGGGAAAGATACCATCTTGCTGGTGGGCGGCAGCCTCTACCAGCACCCCGACGGATTAGAGCGGGCTGCGCAGGAATTTCAACACACACTCGAAAGTCATGGCCAATAAATCAAAAGTGATCAAAGCTTCCAATTACAGTTGGGAGGACGTGGATCGCAAATTGTATAAAACCGATACCAAAAACTTCAAGGATATCCACCGCTATTCGCTGCTTGGTGAAGAGGTTCAGGAGCTCAACTTTCAAACCCGATATTTTGAAATACAGCCCGGTGGTTACTCATCACTTGAACAGCACAGGCACCCACACAGCGTGGTCATTATCCGGGGAAGCGGTTCACTTGTTCTTGATAACGAGATTCATGACCTAAATCTGCATGATGCCATCTTCATTTCACCCGAAACCATCCACCAGTTTCACGCAGATAAAAAAGAACCGCTTGGATTTTTATGTATTGTGGATCGCTATCGCGATAAACCGGTGATTCCTGATGATGAAACCATCAACCGGAATATTCACTCTGAGGCAGTACGAAAGAAAATTCAAAAATAGTGTTGAATTGATCCTGTTAATGGCTGTATATTTATGATCTTGAATATGCGGGAATAGCTCAG
>Ga0207421_10002782_pt1 | contig 21383 bp, 9 predicted proteins | sample SodLakKL_010_SED_4_FD_187542 | JGI IMG/M metagenome (GOLD analysis project Ga0207421, IMG submission 187542) | Alkaline sediment microbial communities from Lake Tanatar, Kulunda Steppe, Russia - 8KL_010_SED (SPAdes) (version 2) | ecosystem: Environmental > Aquatic > Non-marine Saline and...
CCTTGCTACGCTCGATCTCCGATATCTGGTTAAAGACCCCTGCCCCATGTTCTGTGGAATAAAAATACCTTTTGAGTATGTTAAAAAAACAGGCTTGATCATTATTGAATTTTCTGTTCAAATCTCTCCAAGTAAGAATAATTACATCTGTTGCGTAGTGAATGCTGTTTTGTATGGTATTAATAATGAAATTCTCAGATTCCCTTAAGTAATATTATGTCTAGAAGGAAAAATAGATTTTCCGGGCACCAAACTTTTGCCTTTCGCTATGGTTGGCTTGAAAAAGGTTATCGCTTTTTAAGTGAAAATAAATGGTTTACTGACGAAGATGCCATCGTGGAGCTAGGCGTTGGCAAGAATATGGTTGATAGCATCAAATATTGGTGCGAAATGACTGACATTGTTGCCGACGGCAAGTTGACCGACTTTGCGCACAATTTGCTTTCCAACGATGGCTGGGATCCTTTCTTGGAAAATGACGCCTCATTATGGCTGTTGCACTGGAAATTGTGTACCAACCGTGAATTTCTCAGTGCCGGCGGCACCATGTTTTCGTATTTGCATAAGCCGGAATTTAGCAAAAGAGAGGTTGCTGAGCTTCTAGTTCGCATCATTGAGCAGGGTTCTAAAAAACCGCCTTCTGATAGCGTTTTATTGCGAGATATAGATTGCTATATTCGAGTTTATGCAGGTTCCAGGCGTTTTGAGAAAAAGAAAGCCGTAGAAGAATCTTTTGATTGCCCTCTTCAAGAACTGGGGCTGATCTACCACATGTCCGATGCTGAAATGTACCGTTTTGCCATTGGCCCCAAATCATCGTTGCCGCCGGAAATTATCGGCTATGCGGTGTGTGATTATTTCAGTCATGGCAAACGAGATTCTGCCAGGGTTCAGGAAGTTCTGTACCATGAGTTCAGTCCCGGCCAAGTGTTCATGCTTGACGAAAATTCGTTGGTAGAAGCGATCAACATTCTGAATAATGACCCAAACTGGGGAAAATACTTTAAGTTTACCGAATCAGCCGGTATCGCAAGGGTTGAGTGCTCCCTTGACGACGGAAATGAGTTGCTGAAATTTTTCTACATGCGGGAGAAGGGCGAATGAACAAAGTAGCGCAAATTAAAGACTTTGTTGATGTAGCCCCTCGCTTCTTACGTTCGGTTAACCTTGCCAGTGACTGGCATCGTTCTGAAAGCTTTGCCGGTTACATAATCACCCCCAACGTGCTGGAATCTCTTGAACGTATCCGAGATGGCCTGCAACAAAGCAATGGGCAGCGGGCATTTACTTTGATCGGTCCTTACGGTTCGGGAAAGTCAGCCTTTGCCGTGTACCTGTGCCAACTCCTTGCCAAAGGGGCGGCAACCGCCGCCAGCGCACATAAGCAACTGGCCGACAAAGATCAAAACTTAGCCGCTAAATTTGACCAGATAAGGAGAAGAGAAAAGGCCAATAGCGGCTTCCTGCCGATTGCGATTACCGCTCGGCGTCGTCCGATTGCTCAACTGATTTTGGAAGGCTTGAGCCAGTCGTTGGAAGGGTTAAGAAAAACGCAGCCCGTACTAAACTTACTTACCCGTATTCAGGAAGCAAAGGAGCGGGATTTCTGGAAAGATACCACCACCATCCTAACCTTTCTTGAGGAAATCTCCTCTGTAGCCAAGGCCCAGGGGTACAGCGGTATATTGTTGCTGATAGATGAAGCCGGCAAAACCCTGGAGTATGCCCTGCAAGACCGAGAAGGCGGCGATGTGTACGTTTTTCAGGAGATTGCCGAAAACGCCAATCGGCAGTCGGCTATTCCGCTGCTGTTCTTGATCACCTTACACCAAATGTTTGACGATTATGTCGAGCTAGCGGAACGAACCATCCGGGCCGAATGGACCAAAGTGCAAGAGCGTTTTCACGCCATCCAATTTGCTGAAACCGCAGCCACCACCATGCAATTGGTTGCCGATGCCCTCCACCACCCGCAGCCTTTGCCGAAAAAAGTAGCACAGGCCATAGATGATGTGTTGTCACATTTGGAAAAATGCTCCGTGCCGTTGCCCATCGGCATGAACATGAACTCTTTCCGACAACTGGCCCAACGAAGCTGGCCGCTACATCCCACGGTTTTACTTGCCATCCCTCACCTGTTTCGCAGACTGGCTCAAAATGAACGCTCAATTTTTTCATATTTAACCAGCCACGAACCGTATGGCTTTCAGGAGCACATTCGCAAGAGTGTTGACAGCGATGAAGGATTCGTGCGCTTGCACGATCTTTATGCTTACCTGTTAGCCAATTTTGAAGCCGGCTTAGCTCGTCTGCCTCACGCCAAGCGTTTGCTGGAAGCCAATGATGTCATTGATAGTCGGCGCGGCCTGTCAGAGCCGGCTGTTGACTTGATCCGCACGATAGCGATGTTGAACGTGCTTGGCGAGATATGCCCCTTGCGTGCTACGGCCAAGTTTTTGGCCTGTGCCTTCCGGGTTAATGACATAGAGGCTGAGCTTTCGTCATTAAAGCAACAATCCGTCATTACCTTTCGACAACTTGACGGGAGCTACAGGGTTTGGGAAGGCAGCGATGTTGATATCGAGGCCAGAATGAAGGAAGCTCGCCGCCATCTTCACCTGGAAGGCCATTCATTACTGACAACACTCCGTCGGCACCTGCCTCCGCGCACCCTGATAGCACGTCGTCACAATTTGCGTACTGGTGCGTATCGCTTTTTTAACATTACATATACAGACAAGCTGGAAAAACCGGAGAAGTATGCCTCGCTGAAGTTGTCGGACGATGCCTGCGGAAAGGTGGTGGTGGTAATCCCTAATGCGGACTGGGCCGCATTATGCAAGGGCGCCGAACAGGCCACCCGTGTTCAGCCGAAGCTGATTGTTGCCTTACCGAAACAAATTGAAGCCCTGCGAAGCATGGTAGAAGAGGTCGCCTGTTTGCGGTGGGTGGCGGAAAACACCGAAGAGCTGCGCGATGATCGAGTTGCCCGCCGGGAGCTGAGCCTGCGCCTGGTGGAAAGTGAACAAAGAATTTCCCAGCTTTTGCAAACTTTGATCGACCCCAGGCCAGCACCTTACGGCAACTCGTGCCGCTGGTTCTGGCAAGGACAGGACCAGAAGATAAAATCTCTGGCTGAGGTAACCAAGCTGGTTTCAACGGCTTGTGACACAATCTTCCATCAAAGCCCTTGTTTGCGTAATGAACTTATCGCCAGGCGATCGATTTCATCGGCTGCTGCCGCCGCCAGGCGAAACTTGTTGGAAAAAATGCTAACCCAACATGACCAGGAGCGCCTTGGTATTGAAGGCTTTCCGCCCGAAAGAAGCATATACGAATCGGTGCTACGTGCTTCCGGTATCCATTCTCTTGATTCGAAAACCGGGCGCTGGCAATTCTACACCCCCCCAAAAGACAACAACGTGAATTTAAGGCCCTGCTGGAATTTGTTGGAAAAAACAATCTTCACCCCCGAGGTAAACCAAGTCCCATTGAATGAGATTTTCAATGAGATGGCCAAAGAGCCAATCGGTTTGGCGGACGGTGTCCATCCGGTAATTTTCACCAGTTTTTATCTTTGCCACCAAGATGTGCTGTTTCTTTATCGGGAAGGCAGTTTTTTGCCCGATCCTCAGATCGCCCATTTCGAACTGTTACAAAGAAGGCCGGATTTGTTTACGGTTTCCGGTGCGCGCCTTGATGGTATACGTTACAAAGTGGTAGAGCGTTTGGCCAAAGGGCTTGGTGCCTCAGCCAATACCGCGTCGGTGATCCGGGCTTTATTCCGGGTGATTACTGGGCTGCCGCCCGTTACCAAAAAGACTTCCCGGCTAACCCCTAAATTTGTTGTTGAAATGCGCGACAAGTTTATGAATGCCCGCTCGCCGGAAAAATTGCTTTTTTGTGAGCTGCCGGAATGTTTTGGCCTAAAACCCTTTCTGGCCAATGAGCAGCGCGATGAAGATATCGAAAACTTCTTCGATAAACTCAACGTTTCTCTCCAGACTCTAATGGGCCATGCCACTGTTCTGCAAGATACAACGCGGAACATCCTGTTGCGTAAGTGTCAACTGCCCGAAAATGATGAAGGCTGGGAGGAACTTTGTCGACGAGCGGCCTGGCTTAAACCACGTATAAACCATGAAATTTTAACCCCTTTTTGTAATAGTGTGCTCAACGGAGTCGCTGATAATAACAATCCCGTTCCGGCGCTTTCATATATAGTTGGTCGTGCTTTCGAACAGTGGACCGATCATGACGTTGATCGATTCCCCGGCTTGGCAGATGGGATAGCGGACCTGTTTCGGCAGAACTGGGGAGATTTTGGCGATTCCGGTCCCGAGTTGACCGTGGCTGAAGTACGACAAAAAGATAAATTGCGCGCTTTGCTCAAACAGCAACTGCCCAAGATGGCAGGCAAAACAACATCTACCCGTGTAATGCGCGCCGCTATGCAAGAAGCGCTGCAAGAGTTGGAAAACGAGGCGCAAACAAACGAAAAAGGCAGGAGGAGCTGAAATGGTTCTTGAAACACAAAAAGCCGACCTTGATGGCAAAAAAGTTCGCCATATTTTGGCCCTTTCCGGTGGTAAAGACAGTTCAGCGCTGGCTGTTTACATGCTCGATAAGGTGCCGGAAATGGAATATGTGTTTTGTGATACTGGCGAAGAGCTTGATGAAACATACGAGTACATAGAGAAATTAAAAAATTATCTTTGTAAAGATGTTGCCTGGTTGAAGTCAGATAAAGATTTCAAGTTCTATCTTGATATGTACAATGGTGTTCTTCCAGATGCAAACACTAGATGGTGTACCAGGATGCTTAAAATAAAGCCGTATGAAGAATATATAGGGGATGATCACGTGGTTAGTTACGTGGGGATTCGCGCTGATGAGCCTCACAGAAAAGGATATATATCAACCAAGAAAAACATTATCACTGTATACCCATTTATTGAAGATAACATTAGACTGGAAGATGTAATAAGAATCTTGCATGATGCCGGACTGGGGCTTCCCGATTATTACAAGTGGAGATCGCGTTCTGGTTGCTATTTCTGTTTTTTTCAGCAAAAAATTGAGTGGGTTGGACTCTTAGAAAATCATCCTGAACTTTTCAAAGAAGCAATGAAATTTGAAAAGGATGGTTCTGGGACCAATGAAGTTGGTTTCACTTGGTGCCAAGATGAAAGTCTGAGAAAAATGACTATGCCAGGCAGGATAGATCAGATTAAAAAGGAACATAAGCTTCGTCAGTCAAGGCTAAAAAATGGTTTTGTGGCAGAACAAAGATTGGCAGATGTTTGGCTCGATGACTTTGCCGATTCGTCAACCAGTACGGCGTGCAATATTTGTCACTTATAGGAAATTTTATGCTGATATACTGGGACCATAACGCGACTACTCCATGTGCCGATGAAGTAATTGAGGCCATGCGGCCTTTTTACTCAGAGAAGTACGGAAATCCGTTAAGCCCACACGTAGCAGGTAAAACAGCAAAAATAGCAATAGAGGAAGCTCGGCAAAAATTTGCTGTGCTTGCTAATTGTCTATCCGAGGAAATATTTTTCACATCAGGAGCCACAGAAAGTAATAACATTATTTTTTTAAGCATGTTGCTTGCCGGGTATAACAAAAGAAGTCAAATAGTCACATCATATATTGAACATAAATCTGTCTCTGAGCCGATAAAGATATTGGCTGAAAAAGGTTTTGAGGTTTTATATTTACCAACTAAAAATGGAGTTGTTGATATTGATAAAGCTGCAAATATCATAACACCCAAGACGGCGCTTGTTTCTGTGCAGGCCGCCAACAATGAAATTGGAACACTTCAGCCGATTAAAGAATTATCTGAAATGTCGCATAAGGTTGGCGCATATTTTCACACTGATAGCGCGCAGGCATTAGGTAAAATTGCTGTTGATCTTGATTTATGGGGATGTAATTTTGCGTCATTTAGTTCTCACAAATTATATGGTCCTAAAGGCGCAGGCGCTCTTTTTGTAAAGGGTGGGCGTTCTGGTTTTCCCTGGCCTTGCGTATTACAAGGTGGTGACCAAGAGCAGGGTTTAAGGCCTGGGACAGTCAATGTTCCAGCTGTGGTAGGCTTCGGCGAAGCGTGTGCGTTAGCGACAAGATGTCTTTCTGACGATATTGCTAAGTTATCTTCATTGCGAGATTGGCTGGAAAAAACACTTTTGGATTGGTTCCCAGGGTGCGTCATCCACGCCCAGGGTGCACCAAGACTTCCTGGCACCACAAGTTTAGCTATTCCAGGCTTGCCGTCAGACTTGCTGATTTCTAATTGTAGGGAATTCTGTATATCTTCTGGAGCGGCCTGCTCACATGGCTCTGTTGGTCCGTCGTTTACCTTGCAGCAAATCACTTCAGATACCAAGATACTTGATGCCACGATAAGGATTTCACTTGGCAGGTCTTCCACAAAAGAAGATGTAGCCAAGTTTGTTCATAATATTAGCAAATTACTGAAAAGGTTGTCTTGATATGGATACTGTCTTGGAATCATTGCGGCGGATTAGTTTTGGAAAACGACACGACAAGGTCAGCCCTCACAAGTTTGCATTGCTTTTAGCGTTAGCTCAATTGTATGAAAACAATCCAGATCGTGAAAATAAGTTTACTATTCAAACAGAAAATCTTGAACAATTGTTTAAGAGTAGCTTTCAACGTTTAGACTCGGAATACAACCACAGTTTAGCTACCATAGATCATCCGTTTTTTTATTTAAAAAATGACGGTTTTTGGTTTCTTGTTGTTAAGCCAGGATGCGAAAATAAGTACCGTGAAATTGAAAGCTCAAAATATATAATATTTACCAAAAAGAGACTACATGAGATAGTTGATTATGCCTATTTATCTGCTGATTTTGATCAATGCTTGCGTACACGAAAATGCAGAGACGATTTTTGTAGAGAAATAATTAAATTGTTTGGCGACCACAGCAATGAGAGTAAGCTAAAATTCAGCAATTTACATGACTATACCAATTGCGATGGAATAGGTGAGCCAAAGCTTAGACATGAAAAAGAAATACCTTACAATGAATTTGTTTCTTATTTGAATTCCTTGCAAAGAACAAACGCAAAGAACGAAAACTCTCTTGCCGAGTCTCAAGCTTGTAGTCCTTTATTTTCGGAAATCCACGTTCCTCAGCCGATTGCAAAACACATTGTATACGATCTTTCAAGCCAGGAAGGCAGGCATGTCATCCTGACAGGCCATGCTGGCGACGGTAAATCCACGGTGGCCCTTGAGGTTTTCAAACAACTAATGGGAATTCCTGCAACGGAAGCGCTTTCAGGTTACCTGTCTGAGCGTGTCGATATCCCCGAACAGCCAATAACGCTTATTAAAGACCTCAGCGAACGCCATCGCGATCAGGATAATACTTTGCTGCAGGAGCTGATGGCACAAGATCGATGTTTTCTCTTGGTCTCCAACACCGGGACTCTGCTTGATTTTTTCAAAAGCCAAGCTTCAAACCTGAAACTCGATGAAGTGAGTTTGGAGAGCCAAGTTCTGACAGAAATCAGCCAGCCAAGCGGTGAAGGGAATCTCATTCTTGGCGGGGTGTCGTTTCATGTCTTTAATATGGCCCTGATGGACAACTTGCCTATAGCGCGGCAAATTTTCGAAAAAATTGTTGCATCCAGCCTGTGGGATGATTGCACTCATAAAAAATGTCGGACCAACTGCCCGATATGCCTAAATATTGATTTGATCAAGCACCACCAAGATAGGGTATTGGAGCGGATTTTTTTAGCATACCGCCGAATGTATGAATATGGTACCAGACTCACCATTCGCCAGTTGACGGAACATATCGCCTACATGGTTACATCCGGCTTGGATGAAACCGATATCAGGACAATGCACGAAAGGCAGGATAATGTCGGTTCGGAGTATATGTTCTTTAACCGCTTTTTTGGCGATAATGGGCGTGCAAACGATCTCGCGGCACAGCAAATGCAGACCGTCCGGGAGCTCAAAAGACAAGAGTTTGGGGGGCGGCTACTTCCAACTTGGGAAAGAAAACTGTGGCTCCGGTCCCACGGTTCCAAGATTCCCATAGGAGTTGTCGGTTACAGTCAGCAGTTTGACAGATTGCGCGAATTGGGTAGTAGAGGGGCAGGGCATGCCAGGGAACAGGTGCGGCGCATCCTCTTCTTTCTTTACGATTTCCCAACCGAAGATGAATCGTATCTCGCAAATTATCTTAATTCGCCAGCTATCCTAATGTGGTCTGGGTGGCAAAAGGCCGAAGCCAAACTTCAAGAATCCGAAAGGGTAAAGTTGCGCCAACAAGTGTTCCATGTCTTGCAGGAACACCTCACCGGGGTGCGCCTTCCTGAAGTTTCCAGCCACCATCGCGATGACCAGCGACTTTATGTAACTTTAAGCCGACGACGCAACGAGGTCAGGCAGAGCGCTCAGGTGGTCTTGGCATACGTTGACTGGAACACGGCCATTAATCTTTCCCTCGATATCAGGCCTAATGTTACCGGTAATTATCGCGCCGAGTTAGTGCTTAAGGGACAAGCCCCGATCGAAGGAGTTGATTTGCCGCTAACCCTGCCGTTTTTAGATTATGTGCTCATGCGCCATTTCGGTGAACTGGGCGAAGTGCTTCAGGCGGCATACGTCGAGCGCCTGGAGAGATACAAGGCGCAGATACAAGAAGGAGCTGGCTCTGCAGGGGAAAGTGTGATGTTGGTTCGCCTGAAAACAGATCACACTTTTCGTCGCCAACATTATACTCTGCATAACAATCGGCTGGAGGTGAGTGATGTCTGAAACTTTTCCATACCAAGCCAACGGCGAAAGAGCATACAGAAACAACCCAGCCATTCAATTATTTGGAAACAGGCTTTTTACCGACCAGACCCCGGTTGAGTTTTTGGTCGAGTTTCTGTTGTTGACTACATCACCAAAAAGAATTGAAGGCAATGGCAGCTTTGATGATCCGCTGCCTTCTGAGGATATATTGCAGGATTGGTCAAACAGCAAACTTGAATACGCACCAAAATCACGTCTTAATTTGAAATTATTTTCATTTTTGGGGTCTTCTCGACTTGAATCACGCCATAAGACTCATCGTGAACACCGTTTTGATTTGTTGAATATTCTTAAGTCTAAAACTGCTTTAACAGGCATTGGGAATAAAGATGATGTTGTTCGCACTCTTGAAAATCTTTTTCTTGGGTTTCAAGGTGCAGGTAGTGGCAGGACATGGTGTGCACAAAATTTTTTGCCAGTTTGTGAAGGTTTTCTTGCCGGAGAGCGTATTTGGAAAGAGACAAGGGCTAGGACTACCCAGCCAAAAGAATGGGAAGATTTGTTGAATAACTCCTCATATTTTTTTGAAACTGGGCAGCGTGTAATTCTGGCCCGAGGCGGGGAAGTACTGTACCTGCAAATATGTAACGCCCTCAGGCAAGACAAGGAAATCATACGACAATGGGCGGAAGAAAGCGGTGTGATGCTGGACTCTTCCAACAATAATAATGAACAAGATCCGGCATGGCTACACGCGGAACTTATGCGGGAATTGGGCAGCCTCATGCACAAATGCCCGAAGGCCATCACCGAGTTGGCCGAATTTATCGATAGTGGCATAGAACCTGAAACCGCTGAAAAAACCGATTTTCGTAGTGATTCCCCCCGCTATGTAAGCGCTGGCTGGTGTCCAGTGGAAAGTTGGCAGGAGGGTTACCTTTTTGCGGTTGAGCTGCTGCGGCTGTGCAAGTCAAACCTTGATGTTATCGACCGCATTTATTTGCTGGAAACTGCTTGTGCGATGCAGGTTTTACGTAGTTTGGCTTTTCAAAGTGCCCGCTATACCCCCACCAACCACTTTGCCGCTTGGCCCGGTTACCGCCTGGCTGTCTCCGCGCCGGAAGAAAACCGACCAATAGTGAAAAGAGTTTCACAGCAAACGGTAAAGATGATCGAGAAGCAAATATTCCAGGCAATCCGCAACGAAGACCGTGGAATCGCTTTGCCTGATAACGAAAAGGAGCGCAACAAGGTTCTCAAGGAGGCAGATAATCGTTACGCCGGAAAATTTTTTATCAAATTGGCCAAACGGCTCGGGCTGGTTATCCCTCGGCGCGGTGCAGGCGCCCGGTTTGTCTTGAACGAACAACTGTTGCGCCTTTTGGTTCTAACCGTGGTTCCCAAGGGGGGGCGGATCACATATGATCGTTTCAAGGAAATTGTTGAGCGCCGTTTCGGCCTGGTGTTCGACGCCGACGGTATAGGACAGGCCGGTGAGTGGCTTGCGGATGGCAATCGGGTCTATTTACCCAATGATACCGACAACTGGCTACAAGAGATGTTGGAAGCTGCCGGATTCCTGCTCCGCTTGTCTGATTCCTGCGCCATGGTTGTGGAAGATCCGGCCGCAGCTTGTCCTTGAGAGAGGTGAACATGAGATTCTTTACCAATGCCGTCTTAAGCCATATCACCGAAAAAGTCGCTAAGTATCAGGGTGTTGCAGCCGGGCAACGGATGATCATGATGATTCCGGAAATGCCGGCCCCAAACCTATTGGCCATTACCGATGCCTTGGCCAGTTATTGCATGGCAAGGCCCGATATCGAACTTACCCTGAAAATTGCCAAGATATTGACCGACAAATGGGAGGATGCAGAAAAGCAAAAGGCCAAAGAGCAACGGTGGCTGGATGATCGCGGCAATCTTACCTATTACCGCAATATTGTCCCGACAGATGGCAAATTATCATTGGTGGTATTGTGCGGGGCAGATCGGGTAACCGATTCGGCCAGCTTGGCGGATTTTCATTCTTGCACCCCGGATATCATTTGGCGGCATGATATGTCGCAAAGCTTCAGCGGCTGGATGGAGCAGAAAATGTGGGAATTCGGCATTAGTGCCGACCAGGCTGCCGACCTGCAATCGTTTGATCGCATCCTGAAACCCTTGATCGACTACGGCCGTGGCGATCTTCTGCGGATCAGCAATTGGCTGGAAAAAGTTGATTTGAGCCATGCCGGGGACGTCTTTGATGTCCAGAAAATCATCTTATCTCAACTGCAAGAGTTCGGCTTGCCCTCCTTCGCGCTGTTTCCTTTGCAGCAAAAAAACAAGTCTTTTGGCCCCTATCTTAATAGAGCTGGGTCGTTTTTTGCCTATACCCTTTTCCTTGAAGCACGGGAGCGGGACAAAGCCATCAAAGCCATTGCCAATCTGCTTGAAACGCTTGTTGATGGGGAAGACCCGGGATTTTCGCTGGAAGACGAAGATGTCCTTGGTCCTTACAATTCCGGTGAGGAATTGTTGAATGGCCTACGGTGTTACATAGAAGAAGATAATCAGGACGAGCGTGTCAAATTGTTGCAATGCGATTTTGTCACCATCCTCGACAAGGTGCTCAAATATCGCCCCAAGCGTTCCAAAAAAGAAAAAACCACGATTCGTAAAATATCCGGCAGTCCCACCGAAATGATTCTCACCGCCATCTGGCGGATTTTGGCAGATTTTTCTCGTGATCGTAATATTGACCCCGATGCTCAGATTACCGAAATAACCATCCGTAGCGATGTTTTTAAGCACGACATGGATGAGGGTGAGGAGTCGGAAGACAACGATTTAGCCGGTGGCAACGACTATATCGATAAAAACGAAAGAGCTGCGGCCTACTTGGCATGTTTGGTCGGCGGCCTTGCCGATTTTCTACCCGAACGTATTGATTTGACAAACCAAAGTGGTGATGAAGTTGCCGTATCCTGTTTCCTGGTGCATGACGAAATTAAGTACCAATACACCAAAACCGCCGAGCCTTTGTTGGCTTTTTCCGTTGAGATCAACACCGACACCGAGCCGAAACCTCTTCGCCGAAAATTTGCCTGGCGACTTCCAGAACATCACCCCTACCGATTGTCACAATCGCTGATCTTGAAAGCCAAAACGGCTCTGGATGCTCATCGGGCAACCAACAAGCTGCCGGTTTTTCATTTGCCCTATTACGACGAACTTCTGCGGACGTTTTCCGATGAAGAGACCAGGCGGGTTTTGCTGCATTGTATACGTGATGAAAGAGGTGATGACAGTTTTCTCACCAATCTTTTGAGTGATGACTGGCTAGATGTTGACGATACAGCGTTTGGCCAGCTCAAAACACTGGCCGCCGGTTATCACCGTTTTGTCAGGGCGGCCCACGAGCGCGGTGTGCTTGCCGCTTTGCTCACCGAACAGGGAAGAACCGAGGAATGGACCACACTCACCAAGGCCTATAAAGACGCTTGCCAGGCAGCAACCAAGGATGAAGATGCGATCGCTTCGCCCTCGGCCGGCATGTTGTTCCGGGCCTTTTTGATTATTTCTGAACGTGATGGTGGCACCACGGAATGGTATGCCGACCAGTATGAGCAATCAGGAATTGTCACCGTCCTGCATCCAGTTTTGCTGGAAATGCTGGAGGCTCAGATTATCTACTTGTTCCAGTGCTTTAATTATGCAGCGAGAAATGAAATCTTACGCGATGACCGCCGCAACTCTTTCAAGGACCACATTTGGCGTTCTTATGTGGACCTGGCCACTATACAGGCCCCGCTGGCCGGCCTTTTGGCTAATGAGGACAAAAACCTCGACACCAATATTCGCGGGCAAGAACTGATTCACCTGCTTGGTAAATCTCAGCATGAGGAGGGCACCCTATCCACCCGGCTGTTGTCCAATTACGACATTGTCAGCGACGACGATGATGTTTCCGATACTGAAATGTTTCGGATGACCAGCGAATCACAACTTTTGCTACGCTTATTGCGCGATTATTTCCATTTGCACCCCCACGCTCGTGACGGCTTGAGCCTGGCCGTCTTCAGGAACCGGGACATTCAGCCGGTGATTGCCGCCGTCCATCAATTTTTGCACTGTCTTGCCGACCACAAACAACCAAAGACATATATCCTCCATCGCAAACGCAAACGGCCCTATGCGATCAGTGTTACCTTTTTTACCGAGTCCAGTGATGATTCCGATGTTGCAAGATGGATCGAACAGTGGCGGGAGCGGTGGGAGGCTGCCGAGTCGGACAAGAAGTATGCTCCTTATAAATTCTGTCGTTTTACCGTGGCCCATCGCTTGGTGGAAAAAGGTGAACAAGGCTCCTTTCAGCGCTTGCTCAAAGAGAACTATGAGGCCGATATTGCGGTTTTCTACGATTTCATTGGGGCCGGCGAGAGCAGTAATCGTTTTGAGCGGGTACGGCCGTTTCACATTACGGATATCGACCTTAAATTTCCCATTCTGGAAAAAGCCTGCTGCACCATCGATACCCCCGCCGACAAATATCGACGCTCTCGGATCACCAGTAATCGGCAGTTTACTTTGGGGGCGGACCACACCAACCTGATGCACTGCTTGGCCAAGGAATCGCCCCAGACCGACACCATTGTGGTCGGCAGTGGAGATTTCAAGCCGTGGCAGACCGTAGTCGACGAACTACACGACAAAACCGAATGGGTGGTTTGCGTTGACCCCAATATCGATGAACGGCTTATTGGGCAACCGCTACAGCAGTCAGCTCAAGACCGGCAAGAACGAGAGATTATCGGCTTTGGTTCCGGTGTGGGCAATCATGGTGAAAATAATTACACCGTTTCCACGGAACAGTTCACTTTGGCTGATGTTCATGCCCGTCTCCACGCGGCCCTTGCTTCTCATTTTGCCGATACCGGATGGACAGCGGATGAGTGTCAAAAGATAACCAGAGGGATTCTGCAGGAGGCCCGCAAGTTGTCCGGGTTGTCGCTGGTGCGCGCTACCGGGGTTGACGATAATCATCTTCGTGATTTCATGGCTTATGCCCTGGTCAGAAGAATGTTGCGGGAAGAAAAGGACTCCACCCTTTGCGATGATTTCATTTCTCTAGACGCCTACCGTCACTGGTTTGATTTGGCGGATAAAATGGACAGACCTGACCTGCTGTGGCTCAAGGCGAAAATAGGTGATGATCAACGCCTGCATCTGGAAATGCAGCTTATTGAATGCAAGGTCGCCAAAGAATCCCATGAGCATTTGCACAAAGCTCGTCAGCAGATTGATAATGGTCTTAGTGTGCTCAAAAAGTCCGCCTTTGTTCCCATTCACTCCTGTTCGGAGGAAGATCGGCGACCTGACCAAAGATATTGGTGGATGCAGCTTCATCGTCTGATTGCCAGCAAAGCGGAAACCAAGCGTGGCCGGCAAGCGGTGGTAACAACCGCCCTGGAACGCCTGGCAGAAGGCGACTTTGAGATTGAATGGAAGGCGGTGGTTTTTGCCTTTTGGATCGACAAGAATGATGATCGACTACAGCGTGTTGGCGCCTGGGAAAGTCCCGCAGGGGTTCGGGCCGACATTTTTACAACCGGCAGCACCTTCATCAAGAATTTGGCGACGGCTCAGCAGGGTTTCTCCTTTTCATGGGAAGAACTGCAACAAAAGGCCGTTGCGGCCCCCGGCAATGTCTGCGAATTTATGGAGGATGAAGAATTCCCTGAAAGCCCGGAGGATAATGGTTCGGCGATTTGGGATGGAGATGATTCTGACGATTCTATTGATGATGATTACCCTGGCAATGTTGCCGAGGAAGTCTTGCCGGACGATACCGTAGCAGTAGACCTGGCGAGTGCCGACAACATCGTGGTGTCGGCGGACGACCCCTTGCAAAAAACAAAACAAAAGGTCGTCTCCGGGCAAACAACCGGGACAGAAAAAGATTCGCAACAGCAATATATTCAAACCGTTCCCGACTCCGGTGTTGCTGCCGAAATACCCGGGCCAGCCGGCTCGCAAGTGCCAGACCGCATTCTACTGGGTACCACCATCCCCAAAGGGCAGCCGGTCTACTGGGAATTTGGCCACCCGGGCTTGGAAAACCGGCACATACTCATTTTTGGCAAGTCGGGAATGGGTAAAACCTATGCCATTCAATGCCTGCTCAACGAAATGGGCCGCAGTCGGCAGCACAACCTGATTATCGATTACACTGACGGTTTTCTGCCCAATCAGCTTGAGGCCGTTACCAAGGATGTGTTGCGGCCGGTACAGCACGTGATTCGGCAAAACCCCTTACCGATTAATCCGTTTCTCCCCCACTCTTCAGATCATGGTGGTATTGCGATTAAAGAAAACGCCAATGCGGTGGCCAAGAGAATCGCCAGCATTTGCGAGGCGGTTTACGGTATTGGCGATCAGCAGTTCAGTGTGCTGCACGAAGTCATAATGGATGGGATTGAGAAGTATGGGGAGCAGATGAATCTTGAGCGCATGCTGACGTTGATCGAGGAACGGTTGCAGGAACGACAGCAGAAAAGCGCGGCCCAAACATTATTCAGCAAAATTCGCCCATTCGTTTTGGATCGACCGTTTGCTGAGGGTGAAGGCGAATTGGAGTGGGGAGATTTGTTGTCCGACCTAGAAAACTTCTGCCATATTTTTCAGCTTCATGGGCTGGACATGCATTCGTGTAAGCTGGTTACCGAGTTTGTCATGTGGGATTTGTACGGTTACTTGCAGGCCAAGGGAGACAAAAACAAGCCGAAAGTTTTGGTGCTGGATGAGGTGCATAATCTTGATTTGCGGGAGGGAAGCCCTCTTTCCAAGTATCTGCGGGAAGGACGCAAGTTTGGATTGTCGCTAATCATGGCAACCCAGATCATGAGCAGTATGAAAAAAGATGAACGGGACAAAATGTTTAACGCCGCCCAGCGGCTGTTCTTTCGACCGGCGGACACCGAATTGAAATCATTTGCCGATATTGCGGCCATGTCAACTCGCCGCAAGCCCGATGAATGGGTGACAATGCTAGCTTCCCTCGGGAAAGGGGAATGCTACGCCATTGGTCCGGTCTGGAATCCAACCACAGATAAACTTGTCAACCAGGCCCAAAAAATCAAGATTACCTCATTGGAGGAGCGTGGCTTTAATGCCTGAGAAAACGGCGTGCAAACTGCTTGCAAGGAATTTTCACAAAACCTTCAAGCCGGAACGACACTATATTAGCGCCATGCTCCGATTCGCCGCTGCCAGGCAGTCCGGCAGCTTTTGGGAGATATCACAAAAAACCGGTATCCCCATGGGCAAGTCCAGCGGCAAGGTGCCGGCCATCCTGGATTATTGCCGGGGAATGGGGTTGCTAAAATTGCCCAACACAGCGCTTAAGAAGCCAAAGCTAACCGAGTTTGGTCGGATAGTACTGCTTGAAGACCCTTTTTTAAAAACCGAAATTAGTCAATGGTTGGCTCACTTTCATCTTTGCAGTCCTTTGCATGGTGCCGACGTTTGGTATCACTCTTTCTTTAGGGGAGCGCAAGCACTTGGTCATCGTTTTAGCAGAGAAAATTTGGAGGCTTACTTGAAGCTCGTCTATGGTGTCAGCAAGGGCAGATTGGTTGGACCTTTACTCAATACTTATGGCGATGAGGCGGCACTGAAAGTTTGCGGCGCTTTGACCATCGACGATGATGATATGATTCAACGCAGACCGGCCCCGATAAAAAGTGAGTTAATTTGGGGTTATGGCGCTTGGATGCTGCAATTGATCGACAACCATTTTCCTGGCGAACAACAAGTCTCTGAAGCCGAGCTTGACCTTAAGGCTGGTTGGCGAACTATCACGGGCTGGGGCAACAGTTCATGGCAGGAAGTTTTAGGCAGGATAGAACAAAAAGGCTTACTGAGTGTAGACAGGCACATGCAACCCTGGCTGCTGTCTCCCCGAAAAGGCGTACGAGAAGCGTGGAGAGCCATTTTCGATGACATGATTTGAGCTGTTAAGGAGTATTTATGGCCCAAAAACTTTGCGAAATAATCCGCTTCCGCGAAGATCGTCTGTTTAATGGGGCCGTCAGTATCAACTGGTTTAGTACGGACGGAGAAAAGACGGACGCCGCAGCCAATGCTTTTGTTTTTCATGGTCCTCAATACCATGGTGTCCAGCAGGAAGACGTTGGTGTCAGCCACGAGCACAATCTCGTTGATTCGGCCAATTTTACACGAAGTGTAATTCGCCGCTGCTATGGCGTTGAAGACCAGCCTTTCACATTGGCAATTGCCGGATATGGTAGCGGCAAATCACATCTCGGCCTTACCTTGGCCAAAATGCTTAGCGATCCGCAAAGCCGAACAGCCCAAAACATTTTGGATGCCATTACCGGCGCAGATCATTCCATTGGCGACGATGTCAAAACGATTCTGAACCAGTCAACTCAACCATGCCTGGTTGTTGCGTTGAATGGTATGCAATCTTTTGATTTTACAGCAGAGTTTACTAAGCAAATTGTAAGTCGCTTAAAACATGATGGCCTGGATTCCAAGCCGCTTGATGAATTACGGCCACGATTTGGTCAAGCCGTCAGATTGATTCGCATGGCCAGCGAAACGGTGGCAGCGGAGCTTGTGAGCGCCCTTAATGCTCCTACTGTTGAGCAAATTATTGCTGAACTGGAGCAGCAGGATGAGCATATCTACTCAAAGGTGCATGATTTTTTCGCTGCCCAAGGAATGACCATCCGCGCCCTAGCCGGAGAATCCGTCAAAGACGTAATTGATATCGCTGCGAAAGAATATTGTGGCGAAGGAAAGCCATACCGTAGCCTGCTTGTGCTTTTTGATGAGTTCGGAAAGTATACCGAATTTGCCACCATGCGAAGCCAAATTGCCGGTAGCGGCGTTTTGCAGGATCTTTTTGAAGGTATTCAAGCAAACGCTGGTGCAACCTGTTTTGTGGGTTTCATCCAGTTTGATTTAAATTCCTACGTGGACCGTGTGGCCCCTGAGTATAAAAACGAGATTTTGCGGTATGTCACACGATACCAGTTGTCGGATAAACTATTTCTTTCCACCAACCTGGAAACACTGATTGCCAACCTGCTGGAAAAAGAGCAAGCCGCGTTTTTGGATAAGCAATTCGATGGTGAAAAAATGCGAACCATTTCGGCTGATGCCATGAACAACATTGGGAAATGGTTTTCGGAAGCTCGCAGATATAGACTCTGGAGCAATCACGAACAATTCCACAACGTGGTGGCCAAAGGTTGTTGGCCGCTATCACCGTATACAACCTGGCTCCTGTTTTCCCTTACTTCCGCCGGCAAGTATTTGCAGGAACGTTCCGCCTTGGCTTTGTTGGGCGAGGCCTTTCGCAGGTTTGGCGGCAAAACAATAGAGGATGATGAAAATTGGACCATTTCGCCGGCTAATTTATGGTCCGACATGTTGCTGCAAGATTTTATTGGCGCCGAAGAAATGGGACAGCAAGGGGCTATAGCTCATGCTTATGCTACTGTCGCCGCCAAACACGGTTCAAAGTTTCCCCATGAGCTGATTTTGTTACTCCGGTCAGTGGTGTTGGCCAGTAAACTTGGATTAAAAGTCGCCGACAAGGAGAAAGCTGTTCGTGCCTTGGCCTGCCTGGCGGGGGTTGATTTTGACACCGCCAACCATGGGGTTAATTTACTGCAAGAAGAATACAATGTGTTGGAGTGGGACGAGGCGTTCAAATCCTTTGATATTCTTGGTGATGCAGTTCCACGCACTCAGTTTCTGGCCTATCTTCGCCAGAAAGCGCGCTCTTACAATGAGGAATCCAGGGCGCAGCTTTTTGCTGGCAAAGCACTTGAATGGTGTGAGTTGTTGGTCGATGTTAAATGCGATTTCGCCGAAGTCAACAACATCACCACCCGTGAATGGCGATACCAAGCAGTGGCAGCCAATCTTATCAGCTTGCCTTCCCAGGTCAAACTTGCCAGCCAGCAGTGGAAAGATGCTATCCAAGTAGATATCCCCAGAGGGACGGTGATCTATCTGTATGTAGATGCCAACCGCGATCCAGATGCGGTTAGCTCTACGGCGAGGCAACTTTTGCAGGAAACAGCCAAAGAAATGCACCAGGCAACATTGCCGATTCTGCTGGTCCTTCTTTATGACGAAGAGGGTGCTCTTGGCCAATATCTGGCTGAATATTCGGCCTTACATGAAATGAGCGATGCCGAGAGGGCTCAATTCGGCAATCTTGTTGGGGCGCAACAGGAAAAATTACGCAAAGTGATCTACAACCATGTGGAGCAGATGATCAAAGAGCGGCGCTATGTGAGCGGAATGAAGGAGAAGCCGGCCGCCCGACGTTTAGCACAAGTGGGGTCGGAATTGTTTGCTGAAATTTACAACTCTACCATTCCCTTTCCATTTGATGGTTTCAGTACGGCCAGGGGAAATGCCGCAGAGACCTGTCATGAGTTAACTCGCGAACTGCTCACCGGCAAGTTGGATTTTGAAGGGGTGCTTGCCAAACCACAAAAGTCTAGACATCGTGCCACGAGGGTATTGAAGGAAAAATGGGGGGTGTTCAACCCAAAGCTGGGGACGGTAACAAGAAGACCAACATTGCCTGTTATTCGTGACCTTACCGAAAAATGGGACGACGCACTTGTTGCTGAACAGCGTCTATCCGTAGGCGATATCATCAAGGAAATTTGCTTGCCGCCGTATGGAGCCAATATAGCATCGGCCGGTTTACTTTTGGCCGTTTATATTGCCCCAAGAACAAACGAGTTGGCAATTCTTAAAGGCGAAGAACAAATCGCCATCTCCCAATGGATTCAAGACGGGGTCTTCAAGGGTAAATTCGTCAGCTTGTCGTTGATTTCTGACGTGGATTTGATGCAGCTTGGCGATGGTCCTTCCGAGTGGGAAACAATGCTTGATGAATGGGAGCAGTGTCCAGACCATGTTGGAAAAGTTAGTATGGTTGAACGGGTTATGGAGTTGAAAAATAGGGTTCCGGTGCCGCCTATGTTGGCCTATCGATTCCAGGCTCTACTTGAGCAGGCTCGTGTCAGTAAAGAAGAAATTGAAAAAATGGAACAAAAACAAAATGAAGTTCTTTCAAAGCTCCAGAACGGATATCAGCGTCAGGATGTCGCTACGCTTGTTTGGGGTGCTATTGATTTGAAAAAACTTCACAACCGAATGGTGACGGAACATCCAGCCTGGCCAGAATCACAGATAGCTACTATACAGTCTGGGCTGGAACAATCTATCTTGGCAATCCAAGATCTTTTCCCAAAATGGCTTTCCCAGCAAACTCCTAGCGCTGACACCCCTGTCGCAGTTGGAGATTTTAAGCATAAAATGTTGCGCATTGTTGCGCCCAGCTTGAAGAAGCTGGGTCTTGAAACAGAGTCCGATGAGCTTGAGAAGCATACGTTAAAAGTCATAAGAAATGCCGAAAATATTGCCGAAGCCAAGCAGCTATTGCGGGATGTGAAAAATTGGATGACTTCTAATGCTGAAGTTGTTCGGATTGGCCGAATAATGGAGTTGCGGGCCACGAAAAAAGTCGGCCAAAATTACCTCCAGGAGCTAAAAAAGATAGCTGGGGCTGTACCACTTGCAGATATTTCAGAAACCACAAATGCATTGCATAGATTTATCGAAAAATTGCAGATGGCTGAAAATACTATTTCTAAAAAAGCTGGTAAAGTCTGGGGGTCTGAAATAAACAGCGTGAACGATATAGAAATCCTAATCAATGAAATAAATCAGTTAATAAGTTTATACGAAGGATTTCCGGATGATCTAGAAGATTTTATAATCATGAACAAAGTTCTAAGGTCAATTAAGGATTCATTTGATATATTATCTGATCGTAATCTTACATGGGATATGCTGTCTACATCTTTTCAAATGATCATTAATGATTTGGACAATTTAATTACAGAAGATGATGAGATACCATGGGAGCCAAAAGTTGTTATCAAGTCTTTATACGATGGAATTAAAAAAGACAGAAAAATAAAAAGTACTGAATGGACACAAATGATTATTAAAAGGGCTGATAATATTAACAACATGACGGTAGCTGAAGCTAATCAGTTTTTGTCAGAAGCAGAAAATGTTCCACCGTATGTTACGCAAGCTGACAAAGAAAAATTGCAGGAAATCGTTCAAAAGGTGACCAGCCATCTTGAAAAATTAATAATTGAGTGGCTTGTCGAAAAATTCAAGGAATTGTCCGAAGAAAGCAGGCAAGAATTTTTAGATATGGTCAGAGAAATAGCTTGATTTCTCGATGAGACCTACCATTGTGAGAAAACATTCCTTCCATGAGTACCATAAGTAAAGAAAGTCTGGAATTCGAATGGGTTATCATCTCTTTTTATGCGAACCCGGAGGCAGCAGGCGGATATGCACCCTAGCTGATGTCACCAGCGACCCGCAATATAAATAACAGTTACATATCACGTGAGACCGTCATGCCCGGATCAATATTCATCATTCAAAACGACGATACCCTGGTTGAAATGACCCACCAACCCTGCTCCACAGAAGATCATCTTCAGTGTTTTCTCGAG
>Ga0207421_10002783_pt1 | contig 21376 bp, 18 predicted proteins | sample SodLakKL_010_SED_4_FD_187542 | JGI IMG/M metagenome (GOLD analysis project Ga0207421, IMG submission 187542) | Alkaline sediment microbial communities from Lake Tanatar, Kulunda Steppe, Russia - 8KL_010_SED (SPAdes) (version 2) | ecosystem: Environmental > Aquatic > Non-marine Saline and...
CTTGTGATTTAAGCACATCTGAAGGGCGAAAGTGCGACAGGTAAAAGGCAGGATAACTCCCTGAGATCAATCCCGTGATCAGGGTCAGCAAAAGCACCACCCCGATCATTCTCCAGTCAGCGAGGAGCACAGAAAAAGCCAGGTCCTTCATCAGCAGGTGGTTGACCACCGGAAGCAGAAGCTCGACCCACAGCAGGGCAATTGCCAGGGATAACAACACGGTGAGCATCGACTCGGTCAGAAACTGCCGGATCAGGCTACCTTTGTCTGCTCCGAGTACCCTGCGTACGCCTACCTCCTTGGAGCGCCGGCCCGAACGTGCCACCGCCATATTCATATAGTTTATGGATGCAATGAGCGTCAGGAAAACGGCCACGGTGATGAATATATAGACAAACATCCGGTTTCCCTTTGCGGGAATGTGCTCAGGGTTTGAAGGTTCATACATTTCAGCTGTCATGAAGTAAAGGTCGCTGATTGGACGCAAATGCAACCGGTATACCAAATCAATATTCTGGATGGGGGCATCGACCAACACACGTTCTTCAATAAAGTTTTCGAGCTTCTGCCGCATCTCCGGGGTGTTCAGGTCGCTGCTGGCCCGCAGATAGGTAAAGACGTTGTTGTCGAGAAAGGTGTCTGAGGACATATACCCCCCGGCTAAATTGTTCAGTGAATGCCAGCCCAACAGCATGCGGAACTTGAGATGGGCGTTGTCCGGGATATCTTCAATCACCGCACCGACTTCAATATTGAACTCCTGGTGAAAGCGGAACTGTTTGCCCGTCGGATCACCCGGACCAAAGATGCGTTCGGCAGTGCTGCGGGTCAGGACCGCCAAATCGTTGTGCCTGAGGGCTGCTTTCGGGTCTCCATAAACCACCGGATGCGTGAACAAATCAAAAAAGTTGGAGTCTGTCAGCAAAATGCCTTTTTCGTAAAGGGCATTCTCATTGTATTCCACCAAGGCATCACTGAGCATTAAATCGAGCGAGCCAAGCCGCACAAAGTCGGTGATTTCCGGGTAGAGCTCCTTCAGCGCTGGTCCGGCTGGATAGGAACTGACAGCCGCCGTCACCGGCGGTCCGCCAATGCCAATCTCAATGCCAACGCGGTAGAGCTCATCGAAGTGCTCATGGTGCCTGTCCGCCGTAAGTTCATGGTGTACATACAGCAGGATCAGGATGGCCGCAGCAAGGCCCAGCGAAAGCCCCAATACATTGATCACTGAATAGAGTTTACCCTGGCGAAGGTTTCGCCAGGCAGCAATGAGATAGGTGGTAAACATGCGCTGGTATCTTTATAAAACACGATGTGACTTTCACTACCTAGCATCAAAGTTTATGCAAATTCAATCACTGCACTGACAGCCAGTGCTTCTATATTTAACTTGCGATAACTGGCTGCGCGTTTATGTGCGGATACGGACAATTTTGTCCGCAGTTGTACATGGTCAAGGTACAAAAAATTAACAATCAGTATATTGTATCTGGTATGCCACCGTATTGTTTCTGTTGTCACGTCAACACTGCTTTAGGCGACAGTCATTTTGAAAGGTCATTGTATTTTCGCGGGGCTTGCGGTGTTGACAATTATTTGATGAATTTTTCATGTAATACGGTGTTTTCTCCCCGCGCCCTGAGCACATACATTCCCCCTGGCAGATTTTGTAACGGCAGAACTATGTGTTCTTCGGCAGTCTGCATCTCCCAGCTTTCCTGTATCATCAGTCGACCGGACAGGTCAAATACCTCCAGCTGAATATTTTTTGCTGCCGGCAGCTCAAGGCGTATGTAGCCGTTATGATCCCTGCTCATAAAGACCGATAATTTACCGGTTTCTCTTTTTGAAAGGTCCGGTGCAGATGTAGTTTCGAGGCTTTTCTTCAGCAATGCCTGAAAAGCCTCCGGGGTCACGAACCTGACCTGGTTGCCGATTTCGGGGTCTGCTTGCACCTTGTTCATAAGCGTTTGCAGGCGGGGTAAGGTAATGTCTGCCGGATTGTTTGGCCCAACCTGGAAGCCATCCTGGCGGAAACGCTGATAACCTGCAAGCAGAAAATTTGGCGTGGTGTTGTTTTTTAGTTTACTGATGATCCGGTCTGCAGCGGCATCCAGATCAGTAACGTCGGCGTAAAAGGTGTGGTCGTCGACATGGTTGTAAAGAAGCCCACCATATTCCGTATAGGTTTGTTGTGTTTGCAATGCCGGGTCAAACAAAAAAGTGAGGTCGGTGCCCGTTGCTTCAGCGAATTGTCCAAGCTTATCGAAATCATAATTATTGGAGATCTCTATGCCGCGATAGGTAGATACACCAGCGCCATTATAGTGTTTGTAAGCATATACCGTTGGAATCTGAAATTTCTCCAGGAGCGCGCTGCTCTGACTGATGGCATCGGGCAGGATGTTTTCGGGGAACATGTCTGCAAAAGCATAACCAAGCGGTGACGTTACGGAGATAAAACCATCCATTGGGGTGGCTGTTTCATAGTAATATTGCGCCAGGAATGGGAATTGCTCAAACATATGCAGGTTAAAACCCCATCCTACAGGTACTTCACCCCTGGCAGATGAGTGCCAGGCACCCGCCTGGAATCCGGTCACCCAGTTGCCTGCATCGCCCTCTGAAGCAATGAAAATGACATAGTGCTTGTCTTCCAGCATGAGCGCTTCGGCCTCTTCAACGGCTGGCCTCGAGTAGTCAAAGTCCTCATCTGCAGGAAATACGTGATGCCAGGAGAGGTTGCTGAGCAATGTTTCATGAAAGCTTCCTCCCCAGCCGGAAATCCATTGTACCAGTGGCTCAGGGCGCATCCATCCGTATACGTGGAATATTTCGTCAGGGTTGTAATCAAGCATATACGACATGACCTGCTCAATTTTCTCTGCTTTTTCATCAGGGAGGGAATAAAAGTTGAGGGTTTCTGTCCCTGCCAGGTTCAATTGGAACATCCGCTGGTTAACGGCCCAGTCGGTTATTTCCCTGAGATAAAACTTTTCGGGATTGCTTCGCGGAAGGAGATGCTCCAAAGCCCAGTCGAGCCCCAGGAGGTAGCGTTCCTTCTGTGACAGCGCCGGGTCATTCCAGCTGTGATCGCTCTCCTCAAGCCTGGCACTGACCGTGATGGGCGACTGCCCGTGAAAATGATCCGGGACGCTGATGCTGTCGGGCCTGTCGATATCAATGTGTTGATCTGCATAGGGGAGCGGAATGCAATCCGTAAGCCCTCCCAGCATCATCGCCAGTTCGCCTTGCCACCTGAAAACCTGGCCTTCGAAGTTACCATAGGTCAGCGAAGGATCATAGGTGATGGCCCCATTCAGGTCATCAATGAAATGCTGAACCAGTTCATTGATCTCAGTGATCTCATTAAAAGCAACTCCACCTTCTTCTTCATAGATCGCCTGCCAGCTTGCGTCAGTCTGATTGTAGCTCCAGGTTTCGTATACGTTAAGCAGGTATAACCTTGGTTGTTCACGGTTCACAATGCCGGCAACGGTCATGGCTATCAGCTTGTTTTCTGCAGATGCGTGGGTCCCGTTAAACACAACGGCTTCCATGGCATTTGCCTGGACGCAAGTCAGGGTCAGCAACAGGAGAATTGCAATTGGCTTCATTTGTTTATGTCAATTATAGAATGCAGTTAATCAGTGCGTGGTGTTTTTGCTTGTCAAAGATTGTCTCGTAGAAACTTGCAGAGCCCACAGGGAGGCTAATGCATGATTATCTCTGTTTATTTTAATAGAAAAGTGGCAAAATTAGCAAACCATTCAACATTTTCAAGGCGAAAACCAGTGAAAATGTCTGGTTTAATCATTTTCATTTTCTTGCTGCTCCGTTGCCCGGCTGCAATCATCGCGAAAGGTCTTCTTGTGGGGCTTGATGCCAAAGCGGTAGGCCCCCCTGGCAAGGGTGTGCGCCGACACGGTAGCTGTGGCGAAGATCACCATGATGGCCAGAATGGCTTTTACCCCTTCTGCACTCAGACCGTACTTGAGGGCCACACCCAGCAGTATGCTGCACATCCCAAGCGTAATGGCCTTGGTGCTGGCTTGCAGGCGATTATAAGCGTCCGGCAAACGAATCAGGCCGATCCCACTGAACAGAAGGAACAGGGTGCCCACCACAAACAATATGCTGCAAAGAATATCAGTCATTTAATTTTTTGTTTTCGAGATATTTGGCTAAAGTCAGATTGCTGATGAAGCTCAATATGGTCCAGGCAATCACGATATCTATCAGCCAGACCTTGCCGCTGATGAGCATGATGATCACCACGATGGATGTCACCAGGGTGCCCAACTTCTCAATGCCCACGATCCGATCGGCAATGGTCGGACCAAAGATGATCCTGTAAAGCGGGAACACCAGGATGAATAGCTGAATGTATAGCAAATAAGTTAGCATAATCAGTCGAATATGGTTTGGACGTATCGTTCATACTTGCGGATGCGCTCTAGGGCATAAGTGTCCGGATCATTTTTGTCTACATAGATCCAGTGCACGTACATGCAGTCTTCCTGGATGTCGATGACGATCGTGCCCGGGGTCATGGTCAGGGCGCACGACAGCACAGCCCTGGACATATCTGTTTGCACATTCAGTGGGACCCTGATGATGGCCGGTTGAATCGGCACCTTGTAATGCAGCACCCGCCAGGCCACATCAAAATTGGCTTTGATGGTCTGCCAGGTAAAAAATGCCAAAAAGGGGAAGACCGTCAAAAAGCGCCTGAACTGCCTCAGTTTATAAATGGAGGTGTAGAAATACTGTCCAAATAGCATGGAGGTAATGACTGCCACCACCATGCCGGTGAGCACGGAGGCCACCTGAACCGACCAGGTCAGCAATAGCCAGAAAATCCAGGCAATAAAAAAGAGTACAATGTATCTTGTTCGCATCTTTACAGTTGTTTTATTACGTAATCCGTGGATTCCAGCAGGGTATTCACTGCGGGATCGAGAAATATGGCCCTTGCCTCAGGAAAAATTAAAAGGCTCATGACCACGCAAAGCACGGCCATGGTGATCATGGAAGCTTTCATCAGCAAGGGGGTGTGCTTTAAGCTTAACCTGGGCATGGGCCTCCCAAAAAAGGCATATCGTTGAAACTTCACAAAGGAGGCGAGGGTTAGGATGCCCACTAGCAGGCCCAGGGCTGCCCTGAAATGGTATCCTCCCTGTATGGCCGCTACGATGATGGCAAATTTACTGAAAAAGCCGTTGAAGGGTGGGATGCCCGCAATGGCCATGGAGGCTGCAAAGGAGGCGACCATCGTAAGCGGCATGTACCGTGCCAGCCCACCCATCTTTTTCAGGTCGAGGTTGTCCGTGGAATATTCAATCGACCCCGCCGTTAAAAACAGCAGGCCCTTGAATACCGCGTGGTTGATCATATGAAAAAGGGCGCCGGTAAAAGTGAGCGCGACTGCTTCGGGGCTGCCACCACCAGCGACGACTCCCATTCCGATTCCAATGCCCATCAGCACATAGCCCATCTGGCTGATGCTGTGATAGGCCAGCAGCCGTTTTAAATTCCAGGCCCCGATCGCCAGGATCACCCCGGCCGTCATAGAGATGCCTCCCAGCACTGCGATCACCATCGACAAAAACTCGCTGGGGGCAAAGACGTTGATAAATAACCGGAGGATCACATACACACCAAGTACCTTGATGACCACCCCCGAAAGCATGGCCGAGACGGGTGAGGGTGCAGAGGAGTGGGCGTCGGGGAGCCAGGCATGAAAGGGGATCATGGCCGCTTTGATCGCAACACCTGCAAGGAGGAAGAGCTGGGTAAAGCGGATCGCGCCGGTGTTTCCGGCGTGGTCGTTCCGCAACACTACGGAAATGTCGGCCATGTTCAGCGTGGAAGTCATCCAGTATAGCATGGCAATCCCAAAAAGCATGAAAAGGGTGGCCAGTCCGCCCATCACCTGGTATTTGAAAGAGGCTTCGATCTCGGTTTTTCTCACCCCAAAGGCCACCAGCGCATAGGAAGCCTTTGCCGTCACTTCCATGAACACAAACAGGTTGAACATGTCGCCCGCCAGGACAACCCCGTTCAGGCCTGCCAGCTGCAGGAAGAAGAGGGTGTAGAAATACTTTTGGCCGGTAAACAGCCTGAGGTAAGGGATGGCGTAAATGGCACAAAGAAATGCAATCGAATTGATGAGCAGCAGCATGAACCGGCTCAGTCCATCACCCACCAGGTGAATGCCGACGGGGATATTATCCACAGGATACCAGCCCCCAGGAATGTACTGTGTCGACTGTGGCGGATTGATCACGATGAGCAGAGCCAGCAACAAAAGCACAAAGCTTACCAGGGGCAGTACAATGGTTTTTGCCTGATCCCAAAAGAGGTTCAGCAGCGGTATGAGAAAGGCCGCCAGAAAGGGCAGGAAAATGAAGAATATCAGGACTGGGTTTTCCATCGACTCATCCTTTCAACTCGTTGATCTCTTGAATGTCAAACGTACCGTATTTCTTGTACAACCTGATCGCCATGGTCAGAATCATAGAGTTCGTGGCCAGTGCAATCACAATGGCCGTCAGCACCATGGTTTGCGGCAGCGGGTCCACCACCGCCTGGTGTGACAGCACCTCTTCCTGGAAAATCACCGGAGCCAGTCCGCCTTCAATGTAGCCGATCAGGATCAACATCAGGAATATGCTGATCTCCACAATGGTAAGGGAAATCACAATCTTTATGATGTTGCGGCTGATGAGCAACCCGTATAAGCCAGTAAGCAGCAGGATAAAACAAAGGACGTACAGCATCATTTGGAAACCTCCTCTTTATAGATAGTCAGTGCAAGAAAAATGGTGAACAAGGTGGCGGCCACCTTGATGCCGATCAAAATGCTGTATATTGGGATGTTGCCTGCGCTGAGGAGCTCTCCCGGCTGTCCCTTGGGCAGGTAATTCCCAAAGAAAACCATGGAGCCGGCAAACAAGCCGCTGAACCCTAAAAGTAAGATCAACAATACCGAAAGGCTCTCGAAAAGGGAAGTTCTTTCCCGCTGTTGTTTGAGTTTCAGGTATCCCTGACCCTGTGCCAACACCAGCACAATGAAGGAGCCGGCAAGCAGCACGCCTCCCGTAAAACCACCACCGGGCAAGATGTGTCCGTGGGTGATCACATACATTGAGAATACAAAAATCAAGGCGCTCAACAGCTGCGCTACCTTTTGCACGATGACTGACATTCCTTTCATTATCAGCGACTAATTGGATTTTACAGATTTTTTCCCTTGCAGGCGTAAAATGGCCAGTACACCTATGGCCGTGGTAAACAATACGGCAGCCTCTCCCAAAGTGTCCAGGGCTCGAAAATCCCATAACACGCCTTTTACTAAATTGGTGGCTCCCGTCTTTTCAATGGCATCATACACATAGTTGGCCGACATCCGGAGTGTATGCTCTCCGAATGGTTGTAGTGCCGGGATGGCATCCACGAAAAAATACAGCAGAGTGACCACCAGGATCAGGGCTGCAGATCGGTTGACAATGTCCCGGGGGCAGGTGGGACATCGTTCTTCATGCCGTGTGCTGTCGTGCAAAACGGCCACCATGATGATGATGGTGATGGTCTCGGCCACGATCTGCACAATAGCCAGGTCGGGAGCTTGCAGCAGCAGAAAGCAGATGACCAGTCCATAGCCGATACCACCCTGGGCGATCACTGCAGAAAGCAGGTCTTTGGCGTGAATCGCTGCCACGGCCAGGATGATCATCATGATCATTACGATGGCAAGGTAAATCTCCGTATTCATTGGCTAATCATTTCAACAAAAACAATAAGATCATCGCGACCACGACCCATACCAGGTAGGTTTGCAATACGCCATCATGCATGCGGCTTAAAGGACGGTGCATTGCAAATACAGCCTTTGCGCCTGTTTCGTATATATCTATATAAGTTGTACCTTCCAGCCGGTTCAATGCGTTGAATAGCTTTTTGTTTTTCAGGGCAAGCCACTTCAATGCAGCGGATCGGTTGGTGTTTTGCAAATTGTGCAGAAAAAAAAGCATCAAGACGGCTCCGCCGGCAGCCGCAATGACTACAGAAGCAAGGATTCCGGCCTGTGTGCCTGTGGCGATGCCCGCGAGGACTGCCCCACCAAGCGCAATGTGCAGATAAGCAAGGGTTGATTGTGGCTCAGACCTGCCCAAAGCCATAACAAGGGCGAGGATGACGCTGATCAACCCCAGGGCGATCAGGATGAACCGCAGGGTGTCGGTCAGGAAAAAAACATCGTGGCACAACCTGATCAACAGGTAGGTGCCCGCGAATCTTTGAAAGACCAGCGGCATCAAGGCAAAAGACCACCCACTGGCATAGGTTGCATACGGGATCACCCATGAGTGAAGGGGAAAAATTCCCATTGCAGCAAGCCCACCGGCGAGTAGGAGCAGAAAGCCCGCTGTTCCGGCGGTCGTCGTGGTTGCTGTCTGCATGATAGCAATGTCTGCCGATAGGCTCAGCGATACGGCCATCACGGCCCCGGTGACCATCAGCACATGCGCACCTCCATGGATGATCAGTGTTTTCTTGCCCAGCGCCGCAAGCTCATCCGAAAATCCGCTGGCCAGCATATACAGGGGGATGACGGATATTCCCCATAAAAAGATGAGCAGGTACAAGTGGGTTGCGGAGAATATGGCAAATCCCAGGCCGGCGCTGAACCAATACCAGGCAAAAAAGCGTTGTTCGTCGGGTCTTTTTCTGCGACCACTCAAGGTGCTTACAGCCAGAACGCTCATCATCGCAGCGAAGAGAATCAGCATAAGGCCAGAATAGCCACTCGTACTAAATACCAGAAAATGGCTGAAACGCTGGAGCAGGGCAGGGGCATGCGCAGGAAACAGCAGCTGCCAGGTGTCAGCATCCACGCGAAAGGCATAGACGATGCCCACCAGGGCGAGCAGGGACCCTGCAGCTGTGATGCGCCTGAAAGTTATATCCCCCTTGAAAGGGCGAAAGAGCAGCACCAGGCTGAACAACAACGGCAACACAATGATCATCGCTAGTACAGGCATGGTTTTGCTGTTTATAACTGATTGCACGCATCTGCCGGATGCTTTGGCGTGTAAAAATAACAGCAATTTTGAGATCAATTAAAAAAACATTGAATGAAAGCTGGCTTCGTGATGATGCGCTTGATGGTCCAGTGCTCATTTTAACAATATTTCCGCTGTCTTTCAGAATATTTTGCCTGGCTCAAATGATGTAAACGGGATTGCTGTAATTTTGTATGCGAGAAACATTGAGATCCTGGAACAAAGTAAGTATTTCAGGGTAAATTTCGAATGAATCAAAAAGGCATTCACCATGCAAGAGACTTTTACCATTGCGACAAATTCGCGCGAGGGGCTTTACGACATCACCGATGAGGTAGCAGCCATCGTTTCCCGCTCGGGTATCGTGCAGGGCATTGTCAACGTATATGTGCGGGGAGCTACTGCCGGGATCATGATACAGGAGAACTGGGATGATTCTGTACAGACGGATGTGATCCAGTTGCTCCGAAAACTGATTCCCCGGGGTGTGTGGCTGCACGATGCCCAGGATGGCAACGGCGATTCGCATCTCAAGGCCGGCATTACAGGCCCCCAGGAGACGATCCCCATCATGAACGGCACCATGGGCCTCTCCACCTGGCAAAACATCTTCCTGTGCGAATTCGATGGCCCGCGGAGGAACAGGGAGATTATCGTGACGATAACTTAACTCAGAGTCATCATATCTTATATGAGGACATCCCTTAATTAAAAGTTGGAACACCTTAGAAAGCGTCCACGTATCCTTTGCCTATTAATGAGGAAGCTTAAAGATAAACTTATTTCATGTGTTTATAATTTTTATATTTCGGTCAGATGAACCGAGCACTTTGCGAGCTCGGCAAAGCCAATCTCGCCATGACATAATCATTCTCGTGTCTGTCAATTTATTTGGCATGGCTCGTTTCACGAGTTAGTCAAAAGCTATCTAACAAGCATAAGCGCACCTCTGATTTGCTGCTCTCTCCCGTTGGAATTTACAAAGGAGATTTTGTAGGTATATGTTCCTTTAGGCGCATCATTGTTTTGATATATGCCATCCCATCCATCGCTCAAATCATCGGAACTAAAGACCTCTTCACCCCATCTGTTAAAAATTTTTAAAGAATAAGCAACCGGGGTTTCTTCAAAAGAAGGTCTGAAGGTTTGGTTTTCTACTAAGTGGCTTGATGGCATAAAAGCATTCGGAATGAAATATATGTCTTCTTCTTCTTCCTCTTCTATGGGAACAGCCCTCATTAATGTAAGTATGGCCCAAAAAGTGCTCAACTCTTCATAATTATTAGGAAAGCCTCCTTGATCCCATGATCCCTGAGTTTTTTGATTTTCCACAATCACAGTGGCTACATCTTCATACCAGTCAAATTCATCCCCATTGATGTTTAGTGTTTCAATTCCTAAAGCTACCAGCCCTTTCATGATGGTAACAGTAGCAATGTATGATGGGAGCGTTCCGGGTGGGTTACCTCGCCACCCTAAATCGTTTAACCCCCCTGAGTGCCCACTGGTAGGCGAATACCAGTGCCTTTCAAGGAAACCTACAGACCTCTGCACGCGTTCACTTCCGGCACTTTCACCAATCAGATCAAAGACATACAGGAGATGACCAACTTTATGCATGTTAATCCAATCGCTATATGGTGGGTTTACTTCAGAGCTATACCCGGCACCACCGTATTCCCAACCACCCGGGTTGTCAGCTTGCTGCATGAGTTCAGCACCCGCGTCGAGGTTGTCAATCAGGATTTGTGGCAGATCAATTCCAAAACGGTCCCTGGCATAGCCCAGGCCCAGGGTCATCCATCCCGTAATGGAAAGGTCACCTATGTCAGAGGTTGGTCTGTAATGCCAGGCACCTATGCCATTACCGCTTGTATTTTGTACATCGACTACATAGTTTAAAATTAGCTGTACAACGTCTCTGTAGCTCAACCCGTTTAACTCGCTTCCCTGTACATCAACAATGCGATCAGGCTCCTGGCTAATGGCAATGGCCATCATTGCTGGACCAGCAGCATAATTTTCGGCTTGCATAACTGTTTCACCACCAAACCATGCCATTTCTTGCTCAGCATCATATCTTGCATGCGTAAAAATATAATTTAAGCCTGCCAAAGTTTGATCACTGTATTCATAATTATTAGATAAGGGTTTGACGCCCAGTTGCTCTGCATAATGACCCAATGCGGTAACGCCCATTGCTGTAGTCCCAACAGTATAAGAAACCTCCCATCCCCCGTTTGCAGATTGTTGTTCAACAGACCATTCTATGCCCCTTCTTAATGACTCGTCTATTTCTTCAGGCGTAACTCCTGCAGCATAGACCGTCGACCGGATAAATAAAAATACGATTGTCAATAAAATGTAAGGTTTTTGCAGATAAAACATGATTAGCCAGTTGGTATTAGAAATTAAATATATTTATCACCCCGCATCAAATGTTAACAAATCTAAAAATTTTTTTTGACTAGACGGCAAGTTGATAAATATTTTCGTCCACTTTAAGTAATTTTTTTTTAGCCTTTAGCAAAGGGATGAAAAAACAGGATCAAAGCAATAAACTTTCTTTACTGCAAACCGTCAAAAGGAAAAGGTTAATTCGCTTACGCTGGCATGGATTAGGGAACAAACAATCTTTACTATGCCTCTTCGTTTGGATTAAGACGTTATTTTTGCGGTCATAAATCTAAATTCACTATAAATCTTTGTTATGCGTGCTGTTTTGATACTATTGTTCAGCGGATTCAGCATATATTGTGCTTCTGCTCAGCCTCCGGGAGGCATCGAGCGGGTTGGAAACGACACCCTGCCTTTCCATCCCATTCGTTTCACGCCTTCAGCGGCATCTGAATACATTGGCAACATGCTGCAGCTCGACAGCCTCTGGCGAGAGGAAGGGGATACATTGCACCTTTCCCTGTCCAGGCTGGCAGACCACTACAACGAGCCTTTTGACAGCGTGGAAACACGTCTCCTTGGCTTTGATTACGATGCTCTTCGGCCGGAGCTGACCACGCTTGCCCGGCACGATACCATCCCTCTGCGGTGGTTCAACGACACGGTATTCATCGTGGATACCGTGCCGCTCGAGAAAGAGCCTTTCATTACCCAAAAGACCTTCATAAACAAAAAGACCATTGTCACCAACCGTGTCGACACCCTTCCCGAATTGCAGGTGTTTGTGGACTCGATCCGCCACGAGCCCGACACCATCACAGAGATTTTTCTGGATACGCTATATCTCAGATCCCGCGACATTACCATTCACCGGGTGGCAGATCAGGACATCCGGCCCCCATTGCTTCCACCCGGTTCCCGAAAGGAGCGGGCTTTTCTGCCTGACTCCTCTCATTTGGTGGTCTCTGAGAAATACCAGGCCTTGGTGGCAGATGAAGATTCTCCGTTTTTTGTGGTACCGGGCCGGATGACCCCGGATTCCCTGCGGTTGGCAGTGCAGGAACTCCTGCATCATACCCATGTGCGGGACTCCATCCCGTTATACCTCAGCGACCCCACCGGGGCACGACAGCCTTTCTGGTTGACGGCCGAACCGGATGACCTGATGCGTTACTGGGTGCGAAATCACGAAAACGATTCCATCACCATATGGGTGGGAAACCCTTCTAAGCATGAAATCCGGCTGGTACTGGAGGATGACATTCATGTGGAGCGCATGGGCAAGATGGATTCCGGTGAAATCCCCATCACCACGCTGGAGCCCGATCGTTCCCTTGCACCATTGCAGCCACTGGATGAGATCCCGGGAACCTGGCGTTATGGGCTCTCGAGTGCTTTCAGCCTAAACCAGAACTACCTCTCCAACTGGGCCAGGGGCGGGGAGAGTTCACTGGCCAGTCTGTTGGATTTGCGGGTCAGGGCGCAATATCGCAACATCGACTCGGAAATCAAATGGACCAACAGCGCCCGTTTCCGTTATGGGAACATCATCTCGGAAGAATTCGGCTTCAGAACCAATACAGACATCCTGGAGCTGAACTCGCAGATGAATAAAAACATCAGCGACAAGATTGACTTTAGCTCGGTATTTTACGGAAAGACGCAGGTTTCCAAAGGTTATGACTATCCCAATGATTCCATCCCCATCTCCAGGTTCCTTAGCCCGGGAACCTTTACCATAGGAGCGGGTTTTGAATACGAACCTTTTGCCAACACCACACTGAACTTTTCTGCGCTGTCATACCGAAATACCTTTGTGCTCGACACCACGCAGGTCAACCAGCGGGCGCACGGCATCGAGCGTGGCAAGCGTGCCAGGCATGAGATGGGTGGACAGCTGGTGGTCAACAACGAGATGACCTTGCTTGATGACCTTAAAATCGAAAATAAAGTAAGGCTGTTTACCAACTACCTGGAGAGTCCGCAGAACGTCGATGTGGATTGGGAAATCAACCTGGAGAAACAGATCAGCTGGTATTTTACCGTAAGCGTAAACCTGCATCTGATCTATGACGAGAACATCCTTTTCCCAGTATTGGATGACCAGGGTGATCCGGTGACCTTGCCAGACGGCAGTCCCAAAGAGGAGCCCCGCCTGCAGCTCAAACAGTTCCTTGGAATCACCATGTCACTGAGTATCTGACCCTTCGTTCGGGTCATCATTTTCGATGGGCTTTTCATTCAGGCTATCGACCCGCTCCGTGATATCAAGCAGGGCGGAGAGCTCCTGGATAATGGCTAGCGCTTCCGGGTCGCGGGTTTCCAGTTCCAGGGCCTTGTTAAGCCAAAGGCTTGCAGACTCCAGTGCTGCAGTGGATCGTTCTCTTTTTTCCTGAACTTGTGCGCTGCGGTTAATGGTCCTTGCCTGCTCCTCAATCTCTATGCCGATATTGTAAAAGCAGGTGGCAATATGGGCATATATAATTGGTTTGTCGGGCTCCAGTTCCAGTGATTCCCAATAAGCCATAATGGCCTCCTCGTATTTGCCTTCTTTTTGAAGGATAAGGCCCCTTGTATAAGGAAGCTCATGGTTTGAAGGATGCACTTCCGATTTGTTTTCAAGCATGAGAAGGGCTTCCCGCACAAGGCCCATCTCATATTGGGTGTTGGCCAGCAGAAGAACCAGGTCTTCGTCTTCCTCGTACTTTGCGATCCCATCCTGGAGCACATTGCTGGCCTTGAGGGTATCTCCCTGTTGCAAGTATGCCTCCGACAACAGGTGGCTCACGTTGGTACCATAACGGTATTGGTCCAACCGGTGGAGGTACTGGATGGCTTTTTCGCGCTTCCCGCCGTTGATGGCAGCCATTGCCATGTTGTACAGCAGGGTGGTATCGGTGTCCAGGTTAAGCAATTGCCCCTGCCGGATCTTTGCCACCGTCTCAAAGGCTTCCAGGGCTTCATCATAGGTGCCTTCATCAAAACTTTGCTGACCCATGGCCTGGAGGTCGTTGGCCAGCAATACATATCTAGGGGCAAGCTGGTTGCGTATCCTGCTGCCGGCATCCAGCGAAAGCGCCTTTTCGTAAGATTCATATACCACAAAGAGCTGTCGGTCGATCATTTCATAAAGGTTGCTGTTGTTTCTTTCCTTGCCCTCGCGATAGGCATTTTGATACAAGAGCCCCCTGGCATGCCAGGTGCGGGGCCATCCGGCAGCTTCTTCGTCTTCAACCATCTTTTCAATATAATCCCTGGCCTCTGCATATTCTTGGTCTTCAATGAGATGAAAGGCTGTGATCAGACCGCTTCGCTGCAAAGGCATCATGGTAGAGCATCCTGCTAAAACGATTGCCAGGAAAATGAGTCGCTTCATTGTTTTAAGATTCGTCAAAAAATTTGCTATTTGCTATTGGCTTTTAGCTATTGGCAAAAAGAATACCAATGGTATAAAAAAGTCTTCTGAGCTTTCTTGCTAATAGCCAATAACTAACAGCCAAAAGCCTTCTTACTTTACTGTTTACTTTCTTTGCCCGCCCTCCGGGGGTTCAGATGTAAAAAACGTCACCTGCAAAAATAAATTGTACCATTAAACCCAGCCGAAACTTTTCTCCGTGGCTACCGCCTGAACAAGCTCCCCTTCAGGATACCGTATTCATCGAAAGCCTGCCGTGAGGTAAAGTATATAGACAGGGCCACACTGATTGTGAGTGCTGTAAAGATGGCCAGCACGATAGCAATCTGGTATTTGATCGCTGTTTCAGGATCGGCTCCACCCAACATCTGGCCGGTCATCATGCCGGGCAGTGAAACGATCCCCATGGTGGCCATGTTGGCGATGAACGGGCGCATGGCTGCACGCAGTGCCTCACGAAAAAAGGGCAAGAGGGCCTCTTGTTGATCGGCCCCGAGCGAAAGCAGGTACAGGTAACGTTTATTTTCTTTGCGTATGGCTTCGTAATAATGGGAAATGCCTATGATGGTGCTGTTCAACGAGTTGCCCAGCAGCATGCCGCCCACAACCACTACCAGGCGGGCGGTAAAGATGTTTTCGTAGTTCACGATCACTTTGTTGAAAAACAGCAGGATCAGACCAGTGCCGACAAAATAGGCCAGGAAAACCGGCAGGAAAAAATGCCTGAAAGACAATTTGCTGTTGACCATCGCGGAAAAACAGGCAAAGAACATCATCACGACCACCCAGGCCACATTGAGCCAGGGGTTGTCCCACCTGAAAAGGTACACCAGGAGGATACCCATCAGAAATAACTGGCCGGTCATCCTGCCGGCGGAGATGAATAGCTGCCTGACGAAGCCCAGCCGCAGGAAAAAGGACAATGTCAGCGGCACGATTAGCAGGCCAAACGCAGCCAGCAAGCGCAATATGGTGATATCAGGTGCTGCTTCCATTTTTACCAATGTGTATCGTGGGAAAACCCTGGTCGTGCCATACCCTGTCGTGTGATGAGATGATCAGGGTTTTGTCTTCCAGGTTCGTAAAATAATTGACAATCATTTCTTTAAGGGGCCTATCCAGGGCGGATGTCACCTCGTCAAGCAGGTAGATCTGCCGGTCGAGCAGTAAGGTCATAATGATGGCCACCCGCTGCAACTCACCACCTGAAAGGTCTTCCAGGTCTTTTTCCATGGTGCTTGATCCAAGCTGAAAATCGTCAAGCAGGGCGATCACCTGATCGCGCTGGTAGGCAATGCCACGGTTATTTTTAAATCGAAATACCTCTTTGAAAAAGCTTTCCACACGTCCGTTGCCAATCTGCATCTCTTGGCTCACATAGGCCATCTTCCGCCTTAGCCGCCACACATTATCGACCTGTAACCGCTCACCATCCACAATGACTTGCCCTTTGTCGGGCGGCAAAAAGCCCAGGAGCATCCGCAGCAGGGTGGTTTTCCCGCTGCCAGACTCCCCGCTGATCAGTAGCCGACCACCTGCAGGCACCTCCAGAGAAAGCCCGTTAAAAAGCTGCCTGTCAGCAAAGCTGAGTGTCACGTTGTCAAGCCTGATCATTATCCAATGTTCCCGTTTATGAATCTGTACGTTAAAACCTGTCTTTAACCAGCAAAAGTAATGATGATTTTGGAATATTTGGATTTGACGCAAACCTGATTTCATTGCAGTGTCTTCCCTTATCCCTGCGAACACGCATCCGCGCGATTGGCCTTTGCCAGCTCACCTTGCCCGGTGGCTGACTGTCCTTATAGCTGATCAGCATAAAAACGACAATGGTTCTGGGGGCCAAATCCTCGAAGGTACTTGGCCGAAAAATGATCAATGGCTTGTTGATCAAGACACCTAAAATTTTCGGCAATGGTGGAATGTTTAAAAAAATATTATATATTGCCTGCACGATAATCGCTGAAAGCTTCATGCAAAAGAATGGACAGACATTGGAATGATTATCAAATGGAGTTTTGGCTTCGACGGGCTCGCAAAGTACCCGGTTTATGTGACGAATTAATCTAATTATAAAGACTTGCATATGAAAGGCAGTTTGAGATCTCCGGTGAAAGAACCTTTCGCTTGGGTAGTAAAAAAAAACTTTATCATGAAGATTATCACCTTAACCGGTTCATGTGTTTATAATATAATTAAATCGGTCACATGGAGCTCGCCAAGCAATCATCATCGGCGTGTGTGTCAATCTTGTTTGGCATGGCTCGGTTCATTTTTTTTGATGTTGACTTTGCAGACGACGGGAGCGCAGGAATTGCCTGACAGGGCAAGGGCATCTGATCTCGGGGTGGATGTGGGTCTGATGGCTTCCGGTCCATTGAACATGATCACCGACGTTCCGGGAGTGCTTGTGGGGCATAAGACGCGGATTGAAGAAGACCACATCCGTACCGGTGTCACTGCCATTTTGCCGCATGATGGCAATCTTTTCCGCAACAAGGTACCAGCCGCCATTTATTGTTTTAACAGCTTTGGAAAAATGGCTGGGTCGCTCCAGGTAGAGGAACTCGGTAACATAGAGTCGCCCATTGTGCTTACCAACACCCTGAATGTAGGTACAGCCGTGGAGGCCACTGTGGCCTGGATGCTTCAGCAGCCTGGAAATGAGCAGGTGCGGTCTGTGAATGCCCTCGTGGGAGAGACCAATGATGGGTACCTCAACGACATCAGGGGCCAGCATGTCACCCGTGCGGACGTATTCGCGGCTATTGAAAACGCATCTACAGGGCATGTTTCCGAAGGAAATGCGGGGGCAGGGACAGGCACTACCAGCTTCGGCTGGAAAGCCGGTATTGGGACCGCATCCAGGATTACCGATCCCATAGGCGAGGAAAGTTACACCGTAGGCGTTTTGGTGCAGGCCAATTTCGGAAGGCTTTTGTATATCAACGGGGTGCCCTTTACCCGGGAATACCAGGAGGAGCAAATTAGCCCGGAGAAAGAAGGATCCGCAATGATTGTGATCGCCACCAACGCCCCGCTCTCACCCAGGAACCTGGAGCGCATGGCCAAAAGGTCATTTATCGGGATGGGACGCACTACCCATTTCATGGCGAATGGCTCCGGAGACTTTGCCATCGCCTTTTCCACAGCCTATACAATCCCTTATTTGACAGACCGTTCTCCAGTGGAAATTCCGCCACTGATCGAAAATAACGACATGAACACCTTTTTCCAGGCTGCGGAGGAAGCTACGCAGGAAGCCATTTATAATGCATTGTTTATGGCAGAAGACATGACAGGACATCACGACAATGAGGCGAAAGCCATTCCCCTGGAAAAAGTGGTGGCGCTGATGGAAAAATACAACATGCTGCACTTAAATGAAAGGTTGCAGTGGAGACCATGATTATTTTTTGGCAAGATACATGGAACAACAACACAATGTGAATCACAAATCCGATATTGAGTTATGGCAAGCATTTTTTCTTTTTTGTTAATTGCGGTTTTTATGGCAGCTTCTGCCAATGATGTGGAACATTTTCCTGGCGAATCATGGGATAAAGCGGTTGAGCCTGAAGACTTGGGATTCAGTTCCGTGGAGCTGGCCCTGGCCAGGGAATATTCTGAAACCATTGCCACTGCGGCGGTGGTGATTGTGTCTGAAGGTATGATCGTGGATGAATGGGGCCAGGTAGACACCAAATACATGACACATTCCATTCGCAAAAGCTTTCTGAGCGCCCTTTATGGCAACTATTTGGCCGACGGGACCATTCCAATGGAGGCTTCTATGGAGGAGCTTGGCATTGATGATGAGCCTCCGCTCACACAGATGGAACGTACGGCCACAGTGCGTGATCTCCTGAAGTCGCGCTCAGGAATTTACCACGATGCCCTCTATGAGTCGCAGCGGATGAAGGACCTTAAGCCAACAGGACTGATCGTGACGCCTGGCACGCACTGGTATTATAACAACTGGGACTTCAATGCATCCGGCACCATCTTCATGGAGCTGACCGGAAAAGATATCTTTGAGGCCATCGAGGAAGAGATTGCCCGGCCCATTGGCATGGAGCAGTTTGAAGCAGCAGACGGCTGGTATGTTACCGGAGAGGAGTCGATACATCCTGCCTACCCTTTTGCTGTCAATGCCCGTGACCTGGCTCGTTTCGGACTGCTGATGCTGCGCAACGGACGCTGGAAGGACCAGCAGGTGATCCCGGAAGAATGGGTCTACGAAAGTACCCGTTACCATTCTGATGCCACATTGTATGAGGCAGACGGTTACGGATACATGTGGTGGGTTGCCAGGGACTTCAATAAATATCCCCATTACCCGGAAGTGGATGTCCCCGACGGAGCCTATTCTGCCAGGGGTGCCGGCGGTCATCACATGGTGATATTCCCCGACGACGACCTGATCATTGTGCACCGTGTGGATACCTATGAACCTGGCAACAGGGTGTCGGATGAAGAATTCGGCACCCTGCTGAGGATGATTCTTGAAGCAAGAAAATAATCCCGGACCTTCCCTTTTCTCCTGCTGGCGTGGCAACCATGGTGCCGGATCTTTTATTCGTACTTCAGTGCCTCCGCGGGATTGGTCTGTGAAAGCTTCAGTGCGTGGTAGCTCACCGTGAGGATGGTGATTACCACGGCAAAAAGACCACCCAGCACGAAGGGGGTGGGGCTGATTTGAATGGCGTAGGGGAAGGTGCTGAGCCAGTTGCCCATAAAAAACCATGCCAGCGGCACTGCGAAGATAAACCCAACGGCAAATAACAGAAGAAAATCTTTCAGCAGCAATAGATATATCCTGGTAGAAGCCGCTCCCATCACCTTGCGGATGGATACTTCCCTGGTACGCTGTCCTACCATGTAAGATGCCATTCCAAACAATCCCAGGCAGGCAATCAGCAGGGCAAATGCGGCAAAAAGCAGCACAATGGTGCCAAACCTCTCTTCGTCGGCATAATGACGGTTAAAAAAGGTGTCCAGGAATTGTGCCCTGAACGTGCGGTGCGGCATAAACTCCCTGTTCACCCTTTCGAGATGCCCCATCACCTCTGAGGTATTGTGTCCGCTCATCCGCACAGAAGCTTTAAATGAAGAATATTCATCCCACGAGATCACCAGCGGACCAAGGGCCTGGTGCGGAGAATTGAGATGGAAATCGGGTACGATCCCTACGATTCTTGTGTCGTTCACTTCCTGGCCGATAATTTCCTCATAGCTTCCCTCAAGCTCCAGGTAATTTACCGCATATTCATTGATGATCACCACCTCACGGTGTTCGGATCGCATATTGGGGTCAAAATGACGTCCTGCGATGGGTTCAATGCCCAACATCGGAAGGAAGTTGGCGTGGACCGGCAGGAAATTGATCTGTTTACGGACCCCTCTTACCTCAGCACTTTCCTGCCACTGAACTCCTCCCGGAACCGCATTGGAAAAGCTGACTTCTACGACATCGGGATGTTCCATCACCGCCTCCCTGAACGCATCTTTGCGGTGTGCCAGGTCAAAATCGAAAAACACCACGTTTGCGATGTCAAAGCCCAGGTCTTGATCCTTCATGTGGGTGATCTGCTGGAAAACGATGATGGTTCCGGAGACCAGCGCCACCGCTACACCAAACTGAAAAATGATCAGTAGCTTCCTGAGCAAGGCACCTCCCTTCCCGGGAATTTTTTGTCCCTTGAGCACGGCTGCAGGCTGAGCAGGAGGCGCGGCGGCGCTAACCCTTAGCCTTACCCTATACGGTGGCGCTAACCCTAACCCTAAATCCCAACCCTAAATCCTTACCCTAACCCTAACCCTAGTTTAGGGCCTAAACCACGGCCGCATGAGCAGGAGGCGTGGCGGCGCTGCACCCTAAGCCTAACCCTTAAAACAGTGGCGCTAAACCTTACCCTGAATCCTTCACCTGAATCCTAACCACCCTAATCCTTAATCTAACCCCAACCCCAATTTCTGAGAGAAGATTCTGAGCAGGCTGAGCAGGAGGCGTGGCGGCGCTAACCCTAACCCTAAATCTTAACCCTAGACCTTAACCCTGACCCTGACCCTAACCGCATCCCCCCTTCTGACCACGGCCGCAGGCTGAGCAAAAGGCGTGGCGCGCCGCGCAGCGTGCGCACCTTGAGGCTGTGCTGGAGCGCGTGGTGTGCGAGTGCGCCACGCACGACGTGGCTGCTGCGGAGCAGCACGCTGCCCAGTGCGCGGCGCTGCGGGGGGAGCTGGGGGCGGCGCAGGCGCTGCATGAGCAAGAGCTCTGGGGGTTGCGGGCAAAGCACGGGGAGGAGATGCAGGCGGCGCAGGCGCTGCATGAGCAAGAGCTCTGGGGGGTTCAAACAAAGCACGGGGAAGAGCTGGATGGACTGCAGGCGCGGCATGCTGCCCAGTGCGCGCAGCTTGAGGTGGAGGGGAGGGAGGGGAGGGCACAGCACAGGCGTGAGCTTGAGGCGCTGCGCGCGCGGCTGGGCCGGGATGCAGC
>Ga0207421_10002785_pt1 | contig 21374 bp, 16 predicted proteins | sample SodLakKL_010_SED_4_FD_187542 | JGI IMG/M metagenome (GOLD analysis project Ga0207421, IMG submission 187542) | Alkaline sediment microbial communities from Lake Tanatar, Kulunda Steppe, Russia - 8KL_010_SED (SPAdes) (version 2) | ecosystem: Environmental > Aquatic > Non-marine Saline and...
TGGGAATACCTTCAGGAAGTAGTTAACCAGCGCAATTATCCGCCTTCCGTTAGAGAAATATGCCGGGCCATGGGATTCCAGTCCAGTTCTACTGCTCATGCTTATTTGCGAATTTTAGAGAAAAAAGGGTATATCCGCAGGGATTCTACCAAGCCCAGGGCGATAAAGCTAATGGTCTCCGATATTACTCCTCCGGATGATGAAGATAATATAACACAAAAGAATCAGACCGGTATAATTTTTATCCCGGTAGTAGGTGAAGTTACTGCCGGTGAACCCGTGCTGGCTGAACAAAATATTGAAGAATACTTTCCCCTGCCCCGTCACTATGCTGCAGGGGAAGAACCTTTTATGTTAAAAGTAAAAGGAGACAGCATGGTGGAAGCGGGGATAAAACACGATGATCTGGTGCTGGTAAATCCTTCTAACGGCATAAACAACGGAGATATTGTAGTTGCCCTCCTGGAAGATGAAGCCACGGTTAAACGGTTTTACCGGGAAGAAAACCGGGTAAGGCTTCAGCCGGAAAACCAAAAGTATTCCCCTACTTACCACCGGGAGGTACAGGTGCTGGGAAAAGTGACGGGGCTGTTCCGTACTCTTTAAACTCTTTAACTGAGGTGGCTACTCAGGCTCTATGTGGATATAAGATATATGTGGAGAATGGTAACTTGAATCAGGTCCAACTACCCGTAAGATGACTGATTTTGCCTCTTTAGAATACCCTCAGGTATTGTTCTAGCTCCCAGGGATGAACATGACTCCTGAAATTCTCGCATTCCATTTTCTTGGCATCTATAAAGCGTTGAAATATATGTTCACCCAGGGCTTCTTTTATAATTTCGTCTTTTTCCAGTTCTTCTACCGCCTCTTCCATGGTTAAAGGAAGTTCGTTAATTCCCTCGTTTTGTTGTTCTTCCTTGCTCAGGTTGTATATGTTGCTGTTTACTGGTGGAGGCGGCTCAATTTTGTTTTTAACCCCGTTTAACCCTGCTTTCAGCATCACAGCAAAAGCCAGGTAAGGGTTACAGGAAGGGTCCGGGGAGCGCAATTCTACACGTGTTCCTTTCCCTTTCCGCGAAGGTACACGGATCAGGGGGCTACGATTCTGCTCGGACCATGCTATATAAATAGGCGCTTCATGGCCGGGGACCAGCCTTTTATAAGAATTAATAAGGGGGTTGGTAATAGCAGTATACCCGCGAACATGTTTCATAAGCCCACCAATAAAATGGTAAGCTGTAGGGCTGAGGCCGCGCTCATCCAGCGAAGAGTAAAAAGCATTTTCCCCGGATAGGTTAAACAGGGAAAGATGGGTATGCATACCGGAACCGTTTATACCTTGAATCGGCTTGGGCATAAAAGTGGCATGCAGGTTGTGCTGCAGGGCTACAGTACGCACTACAAATTTAAAAGTAGCTACGTTGTCTGCGGTCAAAAGAGCATTGGCGTATTGAAATGAAATTTCGTGCTGACCCGGGGCAACTTCATGGTGCGATGTTTCCACTTCAAAACCCATCTCCTGAAGGTACAGCACCATATCATGGCGTGCGTTTTCTCCCAGATCCAGCGGCTGCAGATCAAAATAGCCTCCCCGGTCGTGCGATATGGTGGTGGCTTCCCCCTTTTCGTTTTTAAGGAACAGGAAAAATTCACATTCCGGGCCGGCGTTTGCAGTGTATCCCATTTCTTCGGCTTCTTTTAACGCTTTTTTTAAAACGTGGCGGGGGCAGCCCTGAAAAGGTTCCCCGTCTATATCGTAAACGTCACAGATCATCCGGGCTGTAGCACCTTCTCCTGTTTTCCAGGGGAAAACCGTTAAAGTATTGGGATCCGGTTTCAACAGCATGTCTGATTCTTCAATCCTTACAAAGCCTTCAATAGAAGATCCGTCAAACGCAATTTCCCCATCCAGGGCTTTGGGCAGCTGCTGGACAGGGATGGTTACATTTTTAACCGTTCCCAGGATATCGGAAAACTGAAGATATATAAATTTTATTTTTTTTTCTTCCACTACCTGCAAAATATCATTCCTGGTTAATTCTCCCATAACCGTATCCTCCTGGTTTATTTATTTACCCGGGAAATTGCTGGCCCCGGGTATGGAAATACAGCTTTTCCGCTGCTTTAGTAACTGCTATCAATCCATGCTGAAGGGTTAACCCTCCTTGCAGGAAAGCTGTGTAAGGTGGCCTTACGGGTGCATCGCAGGAAAGTTCGCTGGAAGCTCCCTGTATAAATGTTCCCGCACCCATGATGACAGGATCCCGGTAGCCCGGCATCGGGGACGGTTCGGGAACTACAAAGGAATCTACCGGCGAATTTTGCTGGATTTCTTTAATAAAATATTTGACTCTTTCCGGGCAGTCAAGTTCTATTTTTTGTACCAGGTCTCCCCTTTTATCCCGGGGATCCGGGTCAACCCGGAAGCCCATTTCTTTAAACAATGAAGCGGCCCATACGGCTGACTTCGTTGCTGCGGCTACCAATGCCGGAGCCTGGAACAGCCCCATGAAATAAAGCCTTTTATCAGTCATGCTTCCCACGCTTTCTTCCAGACCCGGTGCGGAATAGCGAGCGGCTATCAAGTCTACACAGCTGCTTTCACCCACAATATATCCGCCGTTTGGAGCCAGGCCGCCCCCGGGGTTTTTTATAAGAGAACCTGCAACCACGTCCGCCCCGGCTTCTGCAGGTTCAGCTTTTTCCACGAATTCTCCGTAGCAGTTGTCTACCAGAACGGTAGTACGGGGGCTGCAGCGGCGCACCACCTCAATTAATTCTTTTACTTGTTTAATATCTAAAGTGCACCGGTGGGAACTGTAACCCGGTGATTTTTGTATAAAGGCAACTTTTACCTGTTCCTGGAAACAAGCGGCTGCCTTTTCCGGGTCCGGGTACCCGGAATTATCTACCGGCAGTTCACCGTATTTTATGCCCCACTCGGTTAAAGTTCCTTTCCCTGACGTTGCGTGGTTATTATTGTCTGCACCTATGATATTCGACAATGTGTCGTAAGGTGCACCGGTTAAAGATAACAGTTTATCACCAGGGCGCAGCAGTCCAAAAAGCGCCACAGTAAGGGCATGTGTCCCGGAAAGAATGTGTGGACGAACCAGGGCTTTATTCCCTTGGAAGACGCGCGAAAAAACGTTTTCCAGCTTTTCTCTTCCCGTGTCAAAGTAACCGTAACCGGAACTATCTCTAAAGTCATCTTCGTTAACTTTTTCTTCTTTAAAAGCTTCCAGCACCTTGTTCTGGTTGTAAACGGCAATATTTTCGATCTCTTCCCATTGACAGGCGGCCTCCGGCCAGGCTTTATTAACTATTTCCTTAAATTCTGTCGTTAAATTAAGGTAGTTTATCCAGCCAGGCTTTCTATTGTTATACAAGTCTAATCCTCCCCGGCGATATTGGTATCCGTGGCCAAATAACGGCGGTTTTTTTCCAGGAATTTGGAGGGAGCTTCGGCATCTATAGCCAGGTGCTCCTTTTTGTATTTGACATTTAATATCCGGGCATTTTTATAGAGCTGATCTAAAAAGCCCATCTGGTCGTAAGGCACTTTGAAGCTTGCTTTTTCTTTATCTGTTTTAAAAGCCAGTGAGATCTTTTGTTTTAACTCTTCTATACCGGTACCTTCACTGGCGGAAATAAAAGTACTGTTCGGGTAATCTCTTTTTAATCTGTCCAGGTTTATATCACCCGGATTTATGCGGTCAATTTTGTTGAAGATCAGTAGTATGTCCTGGTTTTCTGTTATAATATCGTTTAGTATTTCTTCTACGGTTTCCATGTGCGGTATGAACTCCGGGTTGCTTATATCTATCAGGTGAAGAATAAGGCCGGCTTCATTGATTTCCTCCAGGGTGGCTTTAAAAGCTTTCATTAGTTGGGAAGGCATTTCCTGGATAAAACCTACCGTGTCGGAAATCAGTATTTCTTCTCCGTTATCCAGCGTTATTTTCCGCACTGTGGGATCCAGTGTGGCAAATAGTTTGTTTTCAGTAAATGCCTGTGCTCCAGAAAGTGCATTTAACAGGGTAGACTTCCCCGCATTGGTGTAGCCTACCAGCCCGGCGGTATGGTAGCCAGCTTTTTTTCTTTGTTTCCGTTGCTGGGAGCGGTGTTTTTTTACTTCTTCCAGGGAACGGTTCAACTCGCTAATACGCCTTCGTATGCGCCGCCGGTCAATTTCCAGCTTGGTTTCCCCCGGGCCCCGGGTGCCAATTCCTCCACCCAGGCGAGAAAGTTCGCTGCCGTGACCGGTAAGCCTGGTTAAAAGGTATTGCAGCTGGGCCATTTCTACCTGTAGTTTGCCTTCTTTGGTGCGGGCTCTTTTGGCAAATATATCCAGTATAAGTGCAGTCCGGTCCAGCACTTTTGTTTCCAGGTAGTTTTCCAGGTTCCTGGTCTGCACGGGAGAAAGTTCTTCGTTAAAAATAACCACGTCGATTTCCCGGTTTTCTGCTTCTTCTTTTATTTCTTCAAGCTTTCCCCTGCCTATGAAGTAAGAAGGATGGGGGCTGGATCTTTTCTGGATAAAACCGGATACCACCGTCACTCCGGCGGTTTTGCAAAGAAGCCTGAGTTCACTATACCTGTTTTCTATTTTAATTTTGTCCAGCTCTGGTGAAGCCAGGCTGACCAGTAGAGCCTTTTCTTTTTCATTAACCGGGTTTACCATATATTGTTTTAAGGGTATGCCTCCTTGTGTTTTACTGGTAACTACTCGGGCCAGACACGGTGATAACAATAATTGGCTGAGTAGTTATATACTAATTATATATATTTTATCATTTTGTCATATATATTCAACATACCGATTTTATAGCCCGGGCAAAGCAAGCTGTCAGTTATTCCAAAAGCCTGGCAAAATCATTTTCCTGCAGAACGGTAACATTCAGGGAACGGGCTTTTTCCAGCTTGCTTCCCGGGTTCTCTCCGGCTACCAGGTAATCCGTATTACTGCTCAAACTGCCGGACACTCTACCTCCCCGTTGCTCTACTTGTGTTCTTGCCTGGTCACGCGTAAAATTTTGCAAGGTACCGGTGAAAACAAAGTTGTAGCCGGAAAGGGAATAGTTTTCTTCCGGATGGTTGTCTTCATTTCCCGGTTGGGTGAAGTTTACCCCGGCGGACCTTAATTTTTCTATTATCTTTAACGCCTGTTCCTGTTGAAAGAATTCTTCAATAGCATAAGCCATACGGGGTCCAATATCCGGTATGGAAGTAAGTTCTTCTTTATCTGCGTTAACCACGCTGTCCAGGTGGCCAAAGTTTTCTGCCAACAGACGGGAGACCCTTTCGCCTACGAAACGGATACCCAGTCCGTGGATAAGGCGGTATAGCGGGTTGGATTTGCTTTTTTCTATAGAAGTCAGCAAGTTGCGGGCTGATTTTTCGGCCATCCTTTCCAGCGGAATTAAATTATGAAGCTCCAGGTAGTATAAATCCCCTATATCTTCTACCAGCCCGGCTTCCCACAGGGATTGTGCTACCGCTGGCCCCATACCCTCGATATCCATGGCCCGGCGTGAAGCAAAGTGGATCAGGCGCTCTACTGCCTGGGCCGGGCAGGAGGGGTTAAGGCAACGCAGAGCCGCTTCTTCGGGCAGGTGATATACCGGGGTTCTGCAGGAGGGACATTCCCCGGGCATGGAAAATTTCTTTTCTTCCCCGGTTCTTTTTTCTTTTATTACCCCGACCACTTCGGGGATTATTTCCCCGGCCTTGCGTATTTTCACGTGGTCGCCAATTTTTACTTCCTTCTGACGCAACACCTCCTGATTGTGCAGGCTGGCCCGTTTAACTACCGTGCCACCCAGATGAACCGGATACAGCACTGCTACGGGGGTTATGGCCCCGGTCCGGCCTACGTTTACTTCAATATCTTTTACCCGGGTTTCCACTTCCGGGGTGGGGAACTTGTAGGCTATAGCCCAACGCGGCGTACGGGAAGTAACTCCCATCTTTTCCTGCAGGCTAAAGGTATTAATTTTAATAACTATACCATCTATCTCGTAAGGTAGCTCCTCCCTTTTTTCCTCCCAGTGCCTGCAGAAAGAGGTTATTTCTTCTACGCTGGCGCAAAGCTGCCGGTGCGGGCTTACCGGAAGATGAAGATCTTCTAAAATTTGTAGCGCTTCCTGGTGGGTATCAACTTTTAGCTTGTTTTCTCCCAGGCTGTACAGGTATATTTTTAATGGACGGGCTGCAGCAATACGGGGGTCCAGCTGGCGTACCGATCCGGCTGCGGCGTTTCTCGGGTTGGCAAAAGGGGGTTCGCCTTTTTGGATCCGTTCCTGGTTTAACCGTTGAAAATCCTCTTTGTTAATAAAGACCTCTCCCCGCACTTCCATGCTAACGGGGGAGTTCAACTTCAGCGGGATTTGTTTAATGGTTTTAAGGTTGGCGGTAATGTCTTCACCGGTATAGCCATCCCCGCGAGTGGCGCCAGTGGTGAATAATCCTTCCCGGTACAGCAGGGAAACAGCCAGACCATCCAGTTTGAGTTCAGCCATATACTCCGGGTATGAATGGCCGGTAGTTCTTTTAACCCTACGGTCAAACTCTTTTACCTCTTCCAGCTCAAAGGCGTTGTCCAGGCCAAGCATGGGTACCCGGTGGCGGTAAGTATCGAATTCTTTAAGAGGTTCCCCTCCCACTCTTTGGGTGGGCGAATCGGGAGTTACCAGGTGGGGATACTGTTCTTCTAGCTCTATAAGCTCTTTCATTAAGGCATCAAATTCCAGGTCGGATATTACCGGCTGATCCAGCACATGGTACCGGTAGTTATGCTCGTTAATTTGTCGGCGTAATTCTTTTATTCTTTCTGCAGCCTGGTTTTCCTTCATAACGCCTTTCCTCCCTCCTTCCAAGCGCTTAATAAAACTGTTGATCTTGTTATTGCCGGCCAAGCAATTAATTAAAAACTATAAAGATAATCACAGCCAGGGCATTATAGCTAATATGAGCGGTTAAAGGAGCCCACAGGTTTAAGGTTTGCAAGTAAAGATACCCGCATAACAGGCCCAGTAAAAAGGCATTTATAATATTTATGGGGTAAACTGCCAGAAGCAAAAACTCGGCATCCCGGAAAAGCACTGCCAGGACTAACAGAAAAACGTTTATATGCAGGAAGGCAAAAAACACTGCCTGTCCTACTACTGCAATTTTCAAGTTATGCTCGGAAAGCATGTGCCCCAGTATAATTCGTCTAAAACCGGTTTCTTCCACCAGGGGGGCAAAAACAACTATCTGTAGTATTAAAATAATCCCTGCACCATCGAGCACTAAAGCTTCCTGGTGAAAGGGGGCAGCAAGAGAGATTGCCCCGGTATGTTTTAATATTAACCAAAAAAACATGGTTAATACCTGAAGTAGTATCCCCCATGTTACTCCCAGGGCAATAAATACCAGGTATGGCCTACCAAATTTTATATCCCAAAACCGGTTGAACAGGTACAGTATTAAAATACTGGATATAATAGATACCGCGGGCAGCGGAAGTCCACAAAAAAGGAGTGGAGCCGTCAATCTTACCCCGGCCATTATTAAAATTACAAAAAGACAGATTTTCAAGAATCTTATAAATACCCCTCCAGTAAATATACCCGGAAATTCAAATAATTTTAGCTCTGTCGGATTAAAGGTTTACTAAAAAACCGGCGTTTCCCTGTATTCTCCAAAGACTTCTTTTAAAGCGGCAATAATTTCTCCCTCCGTGGCATAAGAGCGGACTGCCTCCAGGATAAAGGGCATCAAGTTCTCTCCAGTTGATGCCTTTTTTTTCAAATCCTCCAGGGAGTGGCTTACCTTTACCCCGTCCCGGTTTTGTTTTACCTGGTTTAACCTTTTTGCTTGGTTTTCTTCCACTTCCGGCCCTACCTGCATAATTTCCATCCGGGAGCGTTCACTGGATTTAAACTCGTTTACACCCACCAGAATTTTTTCTTTTTGTTCCAGCTCTTTCTGGTAGCGGTAAGAAGCATCCGCTATTTCACGCTGAAAGAAACCTTCTTCTATACCTTTAAGTACTCCCCCTTTTTCTTCAATACGCTGCAGGTAATCTTCAGCCTGCTGCTCCATCTCCCGGGTCATGTTTTCCACAAAATATGACCCGCCCAAAGGATCTATGGTATTGGCAACCCCGGTTTCGTAAGCCAAAACCTGCTGTGTGCGAAGTGCTATCTTGACCGCTTTTTCCGAAGGAAGAGCCATTACTTCATCCATGGAATTGGTATGAAGCGATTGGGTTCCTCCCAGCACCGCAGCAAGAGCTTCAAAAGCGGTTCGAATAATATTGTTCTCCGGCTCCTGGGCAGCAAGGCTGCAGCCTGCGGTTTGGGTATGGAACCGCAGCATCCAGGAACGGGGATCCCGGGCCCGGTATTTTTCTTTCATGCGGCGGGCCCATATTTTACGCGCGGCGCGGTATTTGGCTATTTCTTCAAATATATCTATATGAGCGTTGAAAAAAAAGGAAAGCCGCGGTGCGAAATCATCCACATCCAGGCCGGCTTCCATCCCCGCTTCTACATAAGCAAATCCATTTGCAAGGGTAAAGGCCAGTTCCTGCAGGGCGTTGGAACCTGCCTCCCTGATGTGGTACCCCGATATGCTTATGGTGTTCCAGCGTGGAAGGTGTTTAATTCCAAATTCTAAAGTGTCCGTAATAAGCCGCATAGATGGCTCCGGGGGGAATATCCACGATTTTTGAGCCATGTATTCTTTAAGTATATCATTTTGTATAGTCCCCCCCAGTTTCTCCAGGGGTACATTTTGATTCTCCGCTGTAGCAATATACATAGCCCAAAGAACCGCTGCTGGACCGTTGATAGTCATGGAAGTGGTAACCTGGTCAAGGGGTATGCCTGCAAACAGGTTTTCCATATCCTGCAGGGTGTCAACGGCTACCCCGCAGCGACCCACTTCGCCTCGTGACCTCCAGTGGTCGGAATCGTAACCCATTATGGTGGGCATGTCGAAGGCTACACTCAAGCCGGTTTGACCTTGTTCCAACAGGTATTTAAACCTCTGGTTGGATTGGAAGGCGTCGCCAAAACCGGAAAACTGGCGCATGGTCCAGAGCCGCCCACGATACATATTGGAATGAATGCCCCGGGTATAGGGGTACTGCCCCGGAAAACCGAGATCCTGCAAGTAATCCAGTTCGGAAATATTGTCAGGAGTGTAGAGCTCTTCTACCGGGACACCGGATATAGTAGTAAATTTTCGGGAGCGTTCCGGTTGGTTCTGGTAATAGTTATCTTTCCATTCTTGTTTTTCCTGTTCAATTTTATCTTCTTGATTGTGCATATATTAAACCGATTTCTCCTTTATGCATTTTCAAAGAGGTTTAAAAAACGTATTTTTCCACCAGCTTCTGTGCTGTAGTATAGGGATCGCATTCTTCTTTTTCTATAGATTTAATCTCCTTGTCAAGATCTGTATTATTATTTATAGCTTCCCAGGACCGCAAATATATTAAGTATTCCAGCTGTTCTTCCAGCTCTCTTTGAATTCTTTCGCGCCTTATTTCCCTGATACGTCCAGTCTCGTAAAGGTGTTTTTTATGTGAATATATCGCTTGCTGCAGTAAATCAATCCCTTCTCCCCGGTCCCCCATAGTTTTTACTACCGGTGGTCGCCAGGGACCTTCTTCCCCCAGTTCAAGCATGGATTCCAGTTCCAGGCACGTTTTCTCAGTGCCCGGCAAATCTGCCTTGTTGACTACGAAAACATCAGCTATTTCCATTACCCCGGCCTTTATGGTCTGTACACTGTCCCCGGAAGCTGGAGTCAATACCAGCAACGTAGTATCGGCATACTTGGCTATGTCAACTTCAGACTGCCCTACACCAACTGTTTCCAGGATAATTATATCTTTTTTAAACCCCTCCATTATTTTGGCGGCTTCCCGGGTGGCTTTGGAAAGCCCCCCCAGGGTTCCGCGGGTGCCCATACTGCGAATAAAAACTTTATCATCCAGGGTATGCTCCTGCATTCGAATACGATCACCCAACAGGGCACCGCCGGAAAAAGGGCTGCTGGGATCAACGGCAAGAACTCCCACTGACAGTCCTTCATTCCTGGCCAGGGTGATCAAAGAATCCACCAGTGTGCTTTTCCCTGAGCCGGGAGACCCGGTAAAACCTATTATATGTGAATGGTTTGTATGACGGTATATTTTCTTTAATATATCGTATCGGGCCGGGTCTTCATCCTCCACCAGGGTAATGGCCCTGGCCAGCGCCCGGCGGTCTCCCTCCAAAATTTTTGCAGCAATGTCCTGCAAGGTTGCGGGTCACCTTCCTTAGAATTTTATCTATAACAGAAACCTGGTAACAACTTGATAATACATGTAATAGCTTTTGTATTTTCCCGGGTTACATTTTACCGGATAGTAAATATTAGTATTCGATCCCCCGCCGGGAAGTTATCCCTTCCTGGTAGTGGTGCTTTATTTCCTTAATTTCGCTAACCAGGTCGGCCATATCGACTATTTCCCGGGGTGCATTTCTCCCGGTAGTAATTACATCGCAAAAACGGTGCTGCCGTGACAGTTTGCTGCATACTTCCTCCGGATCAAGCAACCCGAAATCAAGGACCACGTTTAATTCATCCATTACTACCAGATCGTAGTCCCCGTTTTTTACGGCCTGGCTGGCGCGTTCCCAACCGTTTCGCACCATTTCTATATCAACCGGGTCGGGGTTTTCCCGGTTTACAAAAGCATCGCGGCCTGCTTTTTCTACTGTTAAACCGGGCAAGTGTTCCGCGGCCAGATATTCCCCGTAGTCCCTGCCTTTTAAAAAATGGATAATATAAACCCGGTAACCGTGCCCCAGGGCCCTGACCGCCTGGCCTACTGCAGCAGTGGTTTTCCCTTTTCCGTTGCCGGTATAGACCATTAAAAGGCACGGGGGTTTATTTTTACTGTTTTGGTGACTTATCATAATGCTTTTATCCTTTCAAGAGGTGACGTGAAATAACCAGTTTTTGAACCTCTGAAGTTCCTTCGTATATCTGGGTAATCTTTGCATCGCGCATGTATCGCTCTACCGGGTATTCTTTAGTGTACCCGTAGCCCCCAAATACCTGGACCATGTCGGTAGTTATTTCCATGGAGGCTTCCGCGGCATAGAATTTGGCCATGGAAGAGGCTTTACTGTAAGGGAGCCCTTCACCTTCCAGGTAAGCAGCCTGGTAAGTAAGCAGCCTTGCCGCTTCAATTTTGGTAGCGGCTTCAGCCAGCATAAAAGATACGGCCTGGAAATTACCGATAGCTTGTCCAAACTGTTCGCGTTGTTTTGCATAATCTACTGCGGCGTCCAGGGCCCCCTGGGCAATTCCTACCGCCTGAGCTGCAATACCGGTTCTACCGCCATCCAGGACACTTAAAGCAATTTTCAGGCCATCTCCTTCTTTCCCCAACATGTTTTCCGCCGGAACGCGGCAGTCTTCAAAAATAAGTTCCATGGTGGAAGAAGACCTGATGCCCATTTTTTCTTCCTTTTTTCCAAATGAAAATCCTGGCGTATCTTTTTCCACAATAAAAGCGCTGATTCCCTTGGATTTCTTTTCCGGGTCGGTCATGGCAAACACCACGTATATTTCCGCATCGCCCGCGTTGGAGATAAATATTTTGCTCCCGTTAAGCACGTAATCATCACCATCGCGGTACGCTTTAGCTTTTTGGGCGGCTGCATCGCTTCCGGCTGCTTCTTCGGTCAGGCCGAAAGCGCCCAGCTTTTCCCCCAGCGCCAGGGGCCTGAGGTATTTCTGTTTTTGTTCTTCTGTGCCGTAGGTGTAGATAGGCCAGCTGGCCAGGGAAATATGTGCAGAAAGGGTGGTGCCAACCGATGCATCAACCCTGGAGAGTTCTTCCACAGCTATAACGTAACTGACATAGTCTGCACCGGCTCCCCCGTATTCTTCCGGGAAGGGCAGGCCAGCAGCTTCAAGTTCGGCCAGCTTGTCAAATATTTCCCTGGAAAATTCTTCGTTTTTGTCCCTTTCAGCTGCTCCCGGGGCCACTTCGTTTTCTGCAAAATCACGGATCATTTTACGCATCATTTCTTGTTCTTCATTTAATAAAAATTCCATGGTTTAGTTAAAACCTCCTTTTGTTTTTTTTTAACTACTCAAGCATCCACTGCTGCGACAGGGGGACTGCGACAGGGGGACGGTTCCATCGTCTTCCCTTCGGACCTCTGCGACAGGGGGACGGTTCCATCGTCTTCCCTTCGGACCTCCGCTTCGCTCCGGTGACGCTCGAACCGTCCCCTCAGGCGCAGCATGCCTCTTAACTTACTTTTACTTGGCTTGAGTAGTTACATTTTTTTTATATTTTTTGTTTGGTGTCAAGTGTATAACCAGCCCAGGTTTACAGGGCCCGGTATGCTATATCCCTTCGGTAATGACACCCTTCAAAATACACTTGCTCCGCTGCCCGGTATACATGGTTAATAGCTTTCCTGAGGTCGGGATTCCAGGCAGTTATTCCCAGCACCCTGCCCCCTGCCGTTAATATTTTACCGTTATCTCTTTTAGTCCCGGCATGAAAGACGGCCAGATTAGGCCAGCTTTTAAGAGTATTCAGCCCGGTTATTTCTTTCCCTTTTTCATAAGCCCCCGGGTATCCCCGGGAGGAAAGCACCACGCATACGGAAGCGTCTTTTTTCCACTCCAGGGTACTATCTTTTAGCTTTCCTTCAGCTGCATCCCGCAGCAGAGGTACCAGGTCCGAATCAAGGCGGGGAATGATGGCCTGGGTTTCGGGATCGCCAAAACGTACGTTAAATTCCAGGACGGAAAAACTTCCGTCTTTGATTATAAGGCCGGCGTAAATTACCCCACGGTATTTTAATCCCCTTCTTTTTAACTCTGCAAGCAGGGGATAAAAAATAATTTCTTTTGCCTGCTCTACCATGTTTTCCGAAAGTATCGGGGCGGGAGAATAGGATCCCATTCCTCCCGTGTTGGGTCCCGTATCGCCTTCCCCTACCGGTTTATGGTCCTGGGCGGGGGGCAGCATAATTACCTCATTTCCGTCTGTCAGAGCCAGCAGGGAAGCTTCTTCCCCTTCCAGTTTTTCCTCCATTACTATTTTATCTCCTGCATCCCCAAATTCACGGTCTAGCATGATTCTTTTAAGGCCCTCTTCCGCTTCTTGTCGGGAAGAGGGTACAATAACCCCTTTGCCAGCAGCCAATCCATCAGCTTTTATGACCGGCGGGTAAAAACAGTCTTTTAAATAGCTTACTGCTTCAGCGTAACGGCTAAATTCACTAAAAGAAGCGGTAGGAATCCCACAGTCCTGCATTAAATCCTTGGCCCAAATTTTGCTTCCTTCCAACATTGCTGCCTCTTTTTCAGGGCCCAAAATTTGCAGGCCCCGTTCCAGGAAAACATCAACTATACCGTTTACCAGGGGAGCTTCAGGGCCTACCAGGGTAAGGTCAATACCATTTTCGCGGGCCAAACTCGCCAGCTCCTCTGGACTATCGCCACCGGTAATTTCAATACACCTGGCTGTTTCAGCAATCCCGGGATTTCCCGGAACGCAAATAATTTCTTCTACTTGCTCACTCTGTGAGATTTTCCATGCCAGGGCGTGCTCCCTTCCCCCGCCCCCGACGATCATAATACGCAAAATTATACCTCCCTTGCCGCGCTGTTTATCATTATTGAGTCCGTTTAGTATAAACAGGAGGCCCTAGTGCTCGAAGTAACGTTTCCCGGTAAAGACCATGGCCACCTGGTGGCGGTCGCAAACTTCTATAGATTCACGATCCTTAAGGGAGCCACCAGGCTGCACAATGGCTTTTATTCCCGCCTGCACTGCTTTTTCCGCTGTATCTGGAAACGGGAAAAAGGCATCTGAAGCCATGACAGCTCCTACCGACTTTTCACCGGCATGCTCCAGGGCAATTTTAGCTGCATTAACCCGGTTCATTTGCCCGGCTCCTATCCCCAGCGTTTGTTCACCGGAAGCAATAACTATAGCGTTGGATTTAACATGTTTCACTACTTTTAAAGCAAATTCCAGGTCTTTAACCTGTTTGGTACCGGGTTTCTGCCCGGTAACCGCATCTTCCGCTTGCACAAAGACGGGCTCAATATCCATATCCTGGATAAGCAGTCCCCCGGAAGTCTTTTTAAAATCCCACTGCCGGTAAGAAGATGGCTTCAGCGGGATAGTCAGCAGCCTGGTTTCGGGCTTGTTTTCCAGGATTTTTAAGGCCTGCGGGTGAAAAGACGGAGCGGCTATTACTTCCAGGAATATTTTATTCATTTCCTCTGCCGTTTCCGGGTCGATTTCCCGGTTTACGGCAACAATACCGCCGAATATGGATACCGGGTCAGAATCGTAAGCTTTCTGGTAGGCTTCTAAAACAGAAGTTGCTGTACCTACACCACAGGGGTTAGTATGTTTAACGGCAACCACGGTAGTATCTTCAAATTCTTTAACCAGTTCCCAGGCGGCGTTCAAATCGTTAATATTGTTAAACGACAGCTCTTTGCCCTGCCACTGCCTGTAGCTGGAAAGATCACCTTCTTCGTAATTAATATCACGGTAATAAGCCGCTTTCTGCTGCGGGTTTTCACCGTACCTTAAATTCTGAACTCTTTCGTAGGGAAGCACTACCTGTGGGGGAAAGGTGCCTTCTTCCTGAAATTCGCGGTTGAAATAGGCAGTAATGAAAGCGTCGTACTCCGCGGTATGGGCAAAAGCTTCGGAGGCAAGCCGGTAGCGTAACGATTCCCCAAGGCTTCCCTTTTGATCCAGTTCTTCCATTATATCGCCATACCTCTGGGGATTAACCACTACTATAACGTGGCGATAATTCTTGGCTGCAGCGCGTATCATGGTAGGGCCGCCTATATCGATATTTTCCAGGGCTTCTTCAAGGTCTGCATTTTCCCGGCTCACTACTTCTTTAAATGGATAAAGGTTTACTACTACCATATCAATATGGTGGATACCGTGTTCACTTAACTCTTGTTGGTGGTTTTCGTTGTCGCGGGTTGCCAGGATACCCCCGTGTATTTTCGGGTTTAAGGTTTTTACCCGTCCATCCAGGATTTCCGGGAAACCGGTTATTTCACTTACTTCCTTAACCGGCAGCCCAGATTCTTTTAACAAACGAGCTGTTCCTCCAGTGGAGATAATTTCCCAGTCCTTTTCTATTAGCTGTTGTGCAAACTCAACTATACCGTCTTTGTTGTACACGCTGAGCAGGGCTTTTCTAGTCATAAAGGTAACACCTTCTTCCTATAACTTTAATTTTATCCCGGCAGAACATATCCACAGCCCGGGGATAGCACCTGTGTTCGGCGGCGTGAATTCTTTCATGCAGTGTTTCTTCGCTGTCACTCTGTAAAACGGGCACTGCTTCCTGCAGCACAATAGGACCCGTATCTATTCCCTGGTCCACAAAGTGCACAGTACAGCCCGATACTTTTACACCGTATTCCAGGGCCTTACTTACTGCATTTAACCCGGGAAAAGCTGGCAACAAAGAAGGATGAATATTTAATATGCACCGGGGAAAAGCATCTATAAAATGTGAAGAGAGTACCCTCATAAACCCGGCCAGGACTACCAGTTCTACTGCATCCTCTTTCAATGCATTAATAATACCGGTTTCCAGTTCCACCCGGCTGTTAAAATCTCCAGGGGTAATAGCCAGATGCTTAATACCGTTTTTCCTGGCTCGGTTAATGGCTCCGGATTCAGGGTTGTCGCTTATTACCAGTGATATATGTGCTGCAACTTGGTTTCTGTTTATGGCCTCTATAATGGCCTGCAGGTTGGACCCGTTGCCCGAAGCCAGAACAGCAATATTCTTCATTGCTCTCCTCCTCGTATATATACTTCTGCATTATCCCCGTTTTCACCTTTTACTATTTCCCCAATAATGTAACTGTTTAAAGAGAGCTCTTTATTAATAAAATGATTTGCTTCATCGGCTGAATCCCCGGGAATTACCAGGATATAACCTATTCCCATGTTAAAAACGTTAAACATTTCTTCTTCTTTTACGTTTCCTTTTTCCTGTAAATACCGGAATACTTCCGGGATAGGCCAGCTGCCGGGATCTATAGAAGCAGTTAAACCGGCGGGCAGTATTCTTTTCAGGTTGCCCGGTATTCCACCTCCCGTAATGTTAGCCATGCCTTTAACCCTGTAGTTTTCCAACAGTGACAGTACCGGCTTGACGTAAATTAAGGTGGGTTTCAGAAGCTCTTCCCCCAGGGAGTTGCCACCAGCTTCAACAGGGTCTTTCAGGGATATTCCCTTATCTTCTATTATCCTCCGTACCAAAGAAAAACCGTTGCTGTGCAAGCCGCTGGAAGCAATGCCTATTACCCTGTCCCCGGCGTCAATCCGGGCACCGTTTATAATATTATCTTTTTCTACTATTCCCACGGTGAAACCGGCCAGGTCGTATTCCCCTGGAGAATAAAAGCCCGGCATTTCAGCTGTTTCTCCTCCCAGCAGGGCGCATCCGGCTTTTTGACACCCGCGGGCCACTCCCCTGATAATTTCCTCCACCCGGGAATTTTGCATTTCACCTACTGCCAGGTAATCCAAAAAGAACAGGGGTTCTGCACCCTGCACCAGGAGATCGTTAACGCACATGGCCACACAGTCTTCGCCAACGGTATCGTGCTTATCAAGGGTAAAAGCAATTTTGAGCTTGGTCCCTACCCCGTCAGTTCCCGATACCAGGACCGGGTTGCGGTATTTTTCTTTGTTTAAGGAAAAAAGGCCGCTGAAACCGCCGATATCCTGTATAACTTCCGGCCGGTAAGTGCTGCGGGCCAGTTTTTTAATTGCCTCTACCGACTGTTCCGCTGCATCCAGGTTAACTCCGGCTTTACGGTAATCAAGGGGCTCATCCACGGGTATCACCTTCTTCCTTTGTCAAGTGTATAATAATCTCACCCAAAGAAGTTCCGTAGCATTAAAATGCATTTATCAAACCTAAGTGATTATTATTGGTGATTATTATTATTTCAGGTAAATTTTATTAAAAAGGTGTTAGAGCGTGCAGGCTCTAACACCTTTTATTAACTGTTGTTTTGCTTTTATTAAAACAGCGGATAAAACACCAGAGCCACTATACTCATAAGTTTAATTAAAATATTCAAAGAAGGCCCGGAGGTGTCTTTAAAGGGATCTCCTACCGTGTCTCCTACTACTGCGGCCTTGTGTGCTTCGCTCCCTTTGCCTCCGTAAACGCCAGTTTCAATATATTTCTTGGCGTTATCCCATGCACCGCCTGCATTAGCCATGTTAATAGCCTGTAGTACCCCGGTTATAAGTGCACCGGCCAACAGCCCTCCCAGCGCAGCAGCTCCCAGGGTTAATCCAACTATGAGCGGAATGATGATAGCCATGAGGCCTGGGACTATCATCTCTTTTAATGCAGCCTTGGTGCTTATATCTACGCATTTGGCGTATTCAGGTTTGGCCTTGCCTTCCATGAGGCCGGGTATTTCTTTAAACTGTCGCCTTATTTCTTCAATAAGATCAAAAGCAGCGTTACCTACAGCCTCCATGGTTCTCGAAGTAAAGAAGAAAGTAAGAACACCCCCAAGAAATAGACCTACAATAACTTGGGGCGTGGTAATATCAATCATGTCCAGATCGGCTGCCATGGTATAAGCAGTAAATAAAGCCAGAGCAGTCAAAGCCGCAGAGCCTATGGCAAAACCTTTACCAATGGCGGCTGTAGTATTACCCAGGGAGTCCAGTTCGTCAGTGGTGTCACGAACACTGCTTTCCAGTTCCGCCATTTCCGCAATTCCGCCTGCGTTGTCGGCAACGGGACCGTAAGCATCAACAGCAACAGTCATTCCCACTGTCGAAAGCATTCCCACTGCAGCTAATGCTATGCCGTATACACCATTATATTCTCCTCCGCCTGCTCCATCAACCAGGTGATAGGAAACAAGAATTGCTGCCAGTATAAACAATATGGGCAAAACGGTACTTTTCATGCCTACGGATAATCCGCTAATGATGTTGGTAGCCGGTCCGGTTTGCGAAGACCTTGCTATTCCTTTCACCGGGTTAAAGTGTTCGGAAGTGTAGTATTCGGTGAGCTTTCCAATGGCCACACCGGCTATAAGCCCGGCTATAATAGCGTAAAAAGGTTCTATTATACCCAGCAGACCAGTAGTTAAAAAGTACGAAGCAATTAAAACCAGTAAAGCGCTAACCCAGGTTCCTCTTTCCAAAACTGCGCCAAGCCTGGCTCCTTCCCTGGCTCTGACAAAAAATGTGCCTATAATTGAAGAAATAACTCCTGCTGCAGCAATAAGTAAAGGCAGCATAATAGCATTTGTTTCTTCGGCAGACGTCAGGTTCAAGGTAACAGCAATAGTCATGGTAGCGATCATGGAACCAACATAGGATTCAAAAAGATCCGCTCCCATTCCAGCAACATCTCCAACATTGTCACCCACGTTGTCTGCAATAACGCCACCGTTGCGCGGATCGTCCTCGGGTATGCCGGCTTCAACTTTGCCTACCAGGTCTGCCCCCACATCGGCAGCTTTGGTGTATATTCCTCCACCAACACGGGCAAAAAGAGCAATAGAGCTGGCTCCCAGTGCATAGCCGTTAACAATTTCTGTACTCCCAAATATTATGTATAGAACACCTAAACCCAGCAATCCCAGGCCGGCAACCATCATTCCCATAACTGTGCCGCTGGAAAAAGCTATATTTAAAGCAGGGTTAATTCCTCGCCGTGCTGCAGAAGCAGTACGGACATTCGAAAGTGTGGCCACCCGCATACCGGAAAATCCGGCGGCACCGGAAAATAGAGCACCTACCAGAAAACATATTGCGGTGTTGGGTGCTCCCCATTCATCCAGCGTCCACCAAATAACTAAAAATACTACGATTACAAACACGCTTAAATAAATATACTCCCTCTTCAAAAAAGCCATAGCACCTTCACGAATTGCAGCGGAAATTTCGTTCATTTGAGCAGTCCCTGTTTCTGCCTTGGAAATTGTAACCCAGAGAAAAATAGCAAAAAGCAGGCCTACTACAGCGCTTGCCGGTGCCCATAAATAAATTAAATCTTCCATGATTAAATCCTCCTTTACTACATTAATTTAACTATCGCACAAAGACATTATAACTCTACTCCCCCGGGGCATGCAACTTTTTATAGAAAAAATCTTTCCAATATCGGTAGTAAGCACTTGAAAAAAGATCAGCAGGGATACCTGCCGGTAAAACATGCCAGGCACATTTCTTCTTTTTTCATACCTATGGTTTTGGTCAAATTATCTACATTCAAAAAACCTATAGAATCGGCGCCAATATACTGGCGCATTTTTTCTGCATCGGACTGGCAAGCGGCAAGTTCTTCCCTGGTTGGGGTGTTAATACCGTAGTAACAGGGAGAAATTACCGGCGGTGAGCTTATACGCAGGTGAACTTCCCTGGCCCCGGCACTGCGGAGCATTTTTATTAACCTCAGGCTGGTAGTCCCCCGGACTATGGAATCGTCAATTATTACCACCCTTTTGTTGTTTACGATCTTGGTTACCGGGTTTAGCTTTAACCCCACTCCCAGTTTACGAGTTTCTGCTGTAGGCTGGATGAAGGTGCGGCCGATGTAACGGTTTTTTACCAACCCCATTTCATAAGGCAGGTCTGCTGCTTCTGCAAACCCTGTAGCTGCGGAGATGCTGGAATCTGGCACCCCGGTAACAAAATCGGCATCTGCCGGACTTTCTTTAGCCAGGGCTTTACCCAACTCCTTGCGGACCAGATGCACATTTTTGCCGCAGAGGTTACTATCGGGACGCGCAAAATATATATATTCGAAAACGCATAAGGCGGAACCCTGATCAGAGAACCGGTAGCTGGATACGTTATTTTCGGTAATTACTATCATTTCTCCTGGCTGTACTTCCCTGACAAACTCTGCACCCAGGGTGTCAAAAGCGCAGGTTTCAGAAGCTACCAGGTAATTTTCACCGTTAATTACCCCCAGTGACAGCGGCCTTATCCCCAGTGGGTCTCTTATACCTATTACCATCTGGGGGGCCAGTATTACATAGGCAAAACCTCCTTTTAAACGTGGGAGTACGTTTTTAAGCGAATCAATGAGGTTGGGGCTTCCCTCCCTGGCTACCAGGTGAGCCAGTAGCTCGCTATCTGTAGTAGTTTGAAAAATAGAACCCTGCTGTTCCAGCTCGTTTTTTAATTCTCTGTTATTGGTAAGGTTGCCGTTATGCGATACAGCTATTTCTCCGTGCTTGTACCTCAGGAACAAGGGTTGCGAATTTTCCGGCCTGCTTCCCTCAGGTCCGTAAGAATAACGTACATGTCCGGATACCAGCTTCCCCGGTCTGCCTTCTATTCGCGACAGATCAGGAAACACTTCAGAAACCAGCCCTAACCCTTTGGTAACGCTGATACCGTCACTTGAGCTTATAGCAATACCTGCACTTTCCTGACCACGGTGCTGCAGGGCATAAAGGGCAAAACAAGCCATACGGGCAGCATTTTCCTCGTCATCCATAACTCCACCAAAAACGCCGCATTCTTCTTCCATCCGGTCTTCTTTCAGGTATAATGTAGAAATACCAGGTTTCATCTCCTTGTCCCTCCCGGTTTCAACAAATAAAGTTCAATAAATGCAATGAAACAAGTAGTTAACCAATTGGTAAAATAAATCAACCCGGGCTGCGGGGCTGAAATTCATTATTTTTCTTTTTCTTTCAGGTATTCGTCTATACCTTTTTCCTGGAGAAGTTCATTTTTCTTTTCCACTCCTTGAGATAACTTTTCCCGGTATTCCTTTAATTTGCCTTTTAAAGAATCATCCGCCAGGGAAAGTAGCTGCACTGCCAGCAGGCCCGCGTTATAAGCCCCGTTTACCGCCACGGTAGCTACCGGTATGCCCCGGGGCATTTGTACTATAGAATACAGGGAATCCGCACCACCGTAAAAAGATGTTCTTACAGGAACCCCGATTACCGGGAGGGTGGTGTAAGAAGCAATAACCCCGGGAAGGTGAGCTGCGCCTCCCGCTCCGGCTATAAAAACTTCCGCCCCGTTTTTTTCTGCTTCCTGCGTAAGAGAGGCGGTTTTCTGCGGCTGCCGGTGAGCACTACATACGTTAATAGAGTAACTTATGTTAAACTCTTCCAGCGCATGAGCACACTCTTTCATGACGGGCAGATCAGAATCGCTTCCCATAACTATAATAACACGGTTTTTCTCCATAAAACACTATACCTCCTTATTCTATTTTGTTCTTTATTTGTAACTATTCAGGGGTGAAAAGAACATAATAGTAAAATTTAACACTAAACCGGCGTTTTTA
>Ga0207421_10002786_pt1 | contig 21372 bp, 18 predicted proteins | sample SodLakKL_010_SED_4_FD_187542 | JGI IMG/M metagenome (GOLD analysis project Ga0207421, IMG submission 187542) | Alkaline sediment microbial communities from Lake Tanatar, Kulunda Steppe, Russia - 8KL_010_SED (SPAdes) (version 2) | ecosystem: Environmental > Aquatic > Non-marine Saline and...
ATGAGATACAGAGGGCCATCGGTAGAGTTTTGGCGTTGGGGTAAATTTCATTACCGTTGCAGTACGCCACAGATGGACATGAAAAAAGCACCCCCTGAGGTAGAGGGTGCTTTGGTGCTACTGGTTACAGGGAGTAGGCTCAGTCGTCCGAAGCCTTGCTGAGGTTCACCGTGTAGTACTTGTAGTTCTCGGCCGGAATCAGCGTATTGCTCTCCTGGAGCTCCAGAATGAGCGTCACCGATTCGCCCGGGGCAAGGCCGCCCGGCAGGGCGGTTACCTCGATATGACTGAAGGAAGGGCAGGCCGTTGTGTGCGGGTAGGCACCGCACTCCACACCATCGGGGAAGACGGCGCGACCGTCAGACGGATTGAGCGAAAAGTGCACCCCTTCGACCGCGGAAGCAGTGGCCACGACGTCCCCGTCGAAGTCTACTTCTTCATCTGCGGCAACGAAGTTGATGTCAACATCTGTGCCCTGGTGCGGCCCGATCAGGTTCAGGCGAAGGGCAAACGTGGTTGGGTCTTCAGCATCTGCACCGAAGCCAACGTTAGCGGTGTAGTTATTACTACCCGAGAAGGGCTGGTTGTACTGCTCGAATTCCACTTGCGGTTCACCGTCAAACGTGTTGACAATGTCTTCGAAGCAGCCCGTCAGCAGCAGCACTGAGGCGAGCAGTCCGGCGGTTAGTAGCGAACGTAATCGCATAAGTCAGAGAGATCTATAAGATAGGATAATAGCGAAGCAGGGGTGCCAGACGCCGGCGAGCTCGTGCTCGCCGGCGGGCACCGGTGGGCTTAGTAGCCCGGGTTTTGGACCAGGTCTGCATTGAGTGACACTTCACCGGTCGGAATCCGCGCCAGCGTCTGGGGTACACCGTACTCCAGCGTCGGCAGGTTAAGCTCAGCGGGCTTCTCGATGTCCATGCCCCGGCGCTTCATGTCGTGCCAGCGGTGACCTTCAAAGGCCAGTTCGCGGCGGCGCTCTTCGAGGATTTCACCGATCAGGTCCGCAGGCATTGCATCGAACGCCTCCAGGCCACGGTTTTCGCGCAGCAGGTTCAGGTCTGCCAGCGCATCTGCTTCGCTCCCAGGTTGCTCGGCCCGCGCCTCAGCCCGGGTAAGGAGCATCTCAGCGTAGCGCAGGACGGGAATGTTGTCCGTGTAGGTCGCTACGGATTGATTGAACTTGTTGACCATGGTATGCCCTGTGGCATCGCTCTCATATTCTTCGAGGTCTTCGTCGAAGGGGTAAAGCGCCGATCGGGTATCTTCCTCTGCGATGATAGCCAAAAGCTCCGCTGAGGGGAGGACGTCGTAGTGCCCCGGGGGCGTCAGGAGGGATGAGATTGAGTTGTTCACGCCAAGCCCTTCCGTTTGACGGAAGCGCACCTCAAAAATCGACTCTACCGTTGGGTCAGAGGCGTTGTTGAACATGGTGGCCACCTCGTCAGGGGTGGCAAGCCGCGCGCTGGAGTTGTCCATAGCGCGGGTGGCGTACGTCTCTGCACCGGACCAATTCTCGGCATACAGGTACACCCGAGCCAGCAGCGCTTCTGCCGCAGCCAGCGTACCAAAGAACGGGTTGCCTCGGTCTTCCTGGCTTAGCAGGCTAATAGCCTCAAGCAGATCAGCTTCGATCAGGTCGTATACGTCCTGCACGGTAGCCCGTGGGCGAAAATCTGCCTGGTCAACGGTTTCAGTAGGCTCGGTGCGAATAATCACCCCGAGGTCAAAGCCGTCCACGATCTGGTTCGGCTCGTACGCATAGACCTTCATCAGGTCATGGTACGCTAACGCCCGGAGGAAGTGCATCTCCCCCTGTATACGTGTACGCTCAGCGTCGGGCATACCGTCAACGGTGGAGGCGTACTTAAGCGCGTAGTTGATCTCATTGATCTGCGTGTAGCGGCCCCAGCCACCGACGCCGGTGCCCAGTTGGTTTTGGGGTTCACTCACATAGCGGCCGGAGGTCGTGGGATGACCTACGGCGTTATCGGCGAGTACGTCGCCCGCCATCATGAGGCGCTGCCCGTAGTAGGAACTGCCGGTCAGCCGGTTATAGGTGCTGTGATAAAGGGCACGGATACCTTCAGGACTCGACGTCCCGACGGTGGTATCCACGGACTGTTGGGGCTCCGTATCGAGCAAGCCATCACATCCTGTAAGTAACACCAGGAGGGTAGCCAGCATAAGAGCCGGTAGGGTGCGAAAGGTCATAGATCTATCGTAATAGAGTGGGTGGTCTACGTCAGTGGGGTTAAAGCTCATGTTAGAAGTTGAGCTCTATACCCGTCGTAAAGATGCGCGACTGCGGGTAGATGGCATTGTTTGACCCCAAAACCTCCGGATCAATCCCCGGGTAGTTCGTCAGTGTCAGCAGGTTGGTACCCTGCACATAGACTGCGGCACCCTGGAAGCCAATACGCTGCGTCAGGTTGACGGGCAGCGCATACGTCAGTTGCACGTTCTTCAGGCGCACATACGAGGCATCCTGCAGGAAGCGCGTGGACCCGGTAAAGCCACTGGTGCGTCCCGGGTACGAGCTATTGCGATAGGCCCGCTCAACGCGGGTAATCTGCCCCGGCTCGGTCCAGCGGTTGCGTGTATCCGCGATGAGACCACCCTGACGGAAGAACGCGCCATCGGTGAAGGAGCCCTGGAAGCTATCGTACGTCAACTGACCGAAGTTGAACTGCACCAGCGCATCCAGTGTGAAGTTACCCACGGTAACGCGGTTGTTCCAACCACCCAGCGAGGACGGCAGCGCCGTACCCACGAACTCACGGTCATCCGTTTCCAGATCGCCCGTCAAGGACGGCGTGTAGGTAATGTTGCCGTTGCGGTCGTAGAACATCGGCATGCCTGTAGCCGGATTGGCCCCTGCATAGCGACGGAGGTAGTAGGAACTCAGAGAGCGGCCCACGACAATCGACGTGCCCAGGCGATCTTCCCCATCAGCCAGTGCGAGCACTTCATTGCGCAGCCAGGTGATGTTGAAGTCGGAGGTCCAGCGTACGGTGTTCGTATTGACAAGCACCGCGCCAAGCTCCAGCTCAATGCCTTCGTTGCGCACGCCACCCACGTTCTCGGTCAGCGAGCCAAAGCCACTATCCGAGGGCAGGTCGCGGCCCAGGAGCAGGCGATCGGTATCCCGCCGGTAGACCTCGGCGACACCATACACGCGGCCCCGGAGGATACTCCAGTCGATCCCAAGGTTGAGGGTTTGTGCGGATTCCCAGGTGAGCACGTTGTTACCCAGGCCGCCCGGGCGAAGCGCCGGCTGGCCGTCATACGTGCCTCCTGAAACGAAGAGGGTCCGCGGGGCAAAGTTGCTGATGCCCGACTGGTTACCCGTCGTACCAAAGCTGGCACGCAGCTTCAGGTCGTCCAGCCAGTTGTTGCTGAAGTCCATGAAGGACTCATCAGACATGACCCAGGCAATCGCGCCCGAGCCGAAGAGGCCCCAGCGACGGTCGGCCCCAAAGCGGGAGGACCCGTCGTAGCGAGCCGTAGCCGAGAAGAGGTAACGGTCCAGGAAGTCATACTGCGCCTGCCCGAAAAAGCCGGCCGTTTTGTACTCTGAGCCAAAGCCCGTCACACCCGTCGGCTCGGCCGCATTCTGCATCGTGCGGAAAAGCCCACTCGGGAAGCCTTCGCCGCTCATGGACGTCGTCCAGCGGTCTTCATGGCGATACTCAAAGCCCGCAATCCCGCGGAAAGCATTGCCTGCCACGTCTGCGTTGTAGTTGAAGACCTGGTTAGTGGTGAAGTTGGTCACCTGGCGATCGGCCTGGAAGAGCGAGCCTCCGGGCGGTCCGGCCGTCGATTCTGGGCTTGAGTAATTTAGATCCCGCGTGTTGCGGTAGTCCAGCCCATAGAAGCTGCGGAAGGTCAGCCCGTCGATCAGATTCAACCGAACGCCCGCATTGAGCAACATCTGGTTGATCCGGTTTTCCCGATCATCCAGCACGTTTACTTCCACTGCGTTGTAGTTGTTGAAGGTCCGCTGGTTGAAGGAGCCATCTTCATTGAAGATGGGGTCCGTCGGGCGGTTACGCTGCCCGGCGTAGAAGGGGCTCCCCAGGAAGAAGCCGTTGGACAACGCACCTGTCGCACGAGACGTCGACAAGTTAATGTTCGTCTCAAGTGTCAGGAAGTCCGATGCATCGTGCTCAATGTTGGAACGCAGATTGAGCCGCTCAAAGTCGGTGTTGATGCCCGTGCCTTCTTCGAAGTTGTATCCACCCGACACGAAGAAGCGCGTGGAAGACGTACCACCGCGGGCGGAAAGATCGACCCGGCGATTCACGCCTGTGCGCATCAGTGCATCCTGCCAGTCGTGATGCTCTACCGTCTCAGGGGTAAGGCCAAGATCGCTCATCGCCCGCGCCTCGCCGGCTTCGCGCGTCAGACCGTTGAATTCGTACCACCAGGCGTAGGCCTCCATCTGGAGGTCGAGCCACTCCGGCCCTTCAATGATGTCATGGCGATCAATCTCACCCACGCGCCCGACGCTGGACGAGACGGTAAACCGCGTTGGGCCTTCGACGCCGCGCTTCGTGGTTACGAGTACTACACCGTTGGATGCCTGCGCGCCATAAATGGAGGCCGCCGCCGCATCTTTCAGAACCTCAATCGACTCGATGTCGCGCGGGTTGATGCCCGCCAATGGGTTGGAGGAGGCCTGGCTGGACTGATCGGTGAAGGAGATCGGTACGCCATCCACCACATACAGCGGGGCGTTCCCACCAGAGATGGAGCCGAGGCCACGGATGCGCACGTGCACCCCACCGCCCGGCTGGCCGCTGGTGTTGGTTACCCGCACACCGGGCAGGCGGCCCTGCATGGCCTGGTCAACGGACTGCACATCCAACCGGTTGACGTCGCGGCCGCGAATGGAGGCAATGGAACCCGTGATGTTGCGCTTGGGCACCTCGCCGTAGCCCGTCACGATGACATCATCGAGCCCGACAAGGTCGAGCTGCATGGCCACGTCCAGCGTGGTGGTTTCACCGGCGCTGATGGTGACGCGTTCAATGCGCGTTTGGAAGCCGACGTACGTAAACCGCACGTCGTACTCTCCAGCGGCCAGCTCAAGGCTGTATTCGCCGTCGATATTAGTGGATGTACCGGACTGTAGCGCGCTGACAAACACCGTCGCGCCGGGCAACGGCTCGCCTGTATCGGCCCCGGTAATCGTGCCTTCCAGCATGCCGTCTTGCGCAAACACCAGCGCCGGCAGCCCAAAGGCCATCATAAAGGTTAGTAGTAACGATCGAAGTCTCATATAATGACCTCTGTAAAGTTTCTTCGTGGAAGTGGTGGATGCTGATCACAATCCTATCACAGAACACTGCATCCCTTGGCCGACAGATTGGAAAGCACGCAACACACGGACACGCGCGTCGGGCATAGGCAACCCATGGCATACACGTGGGGCGCAAGGACCAAAGCAGTGTAACAGAGATGTGACGGTGGGAGGTAACACGAGCGTAATATGCAGAACCCAACCGACAATCACACAACCATCAACGCGTATTCACTCTTTCTTTACACTATGGATGTAACACCAGCAAGACAGAGCTAACGCGTTGGTTTTGCCCAGCTTGCATCCGCTTTGCTTTGCAGCAAAAACACGGGCACGCTACCGAGGCGCTTCCACCAGATCCACCCCATGGATCGTCGTTGTACCACACCGGCCGAGGTGCCGCCGGATCAGTTGATGGACAGCACGTAGATGGCGCCATCTTCATGGTCTAACCCCCATCGCGCGGACGCCGCGTTGCCATCAATGTAACGTATGGATTCGACAGCGCTTATGGGAATATTGCGGAGTTGCCCCACGCCGCCCACCCGGCTGTCGTTGACATACACCTGCACCCGGGAGCTTCCACGGAAGCTGCTCTGCCCTCGCGAACGCAACCAGCGCGGCCGCAGGGACTCTATTGCCGCATACGCGGTTCGGTAGGAGGCCGTACCAAAATCCTCCTGGGTCAGCACGCTGCGATCTGAGCTCCTGTTTGTGGCCTGATCCGCACTGTAACACCCGCTTAGCAGAACGAGAACGGCGGTGAACAACGAGAGCAGTAAGGAATGACGCATGAATCGTACAGGCTTGAGAGCGACAGGGCTGTTACAGGACCAACATCCAAAGTATACGTACTTATAGGCCCAATAGCACGAGACGGGGAAAATATTCTACCAGAAGGGGCGCAGGAAATCTACCTTTTAATTGCGCGCATCCGTCTGCCGCGGGCTATGACGCAGCGCCCAAGGCTTTACCCCACCGTCGCCCCATTCTGCCGCGCGGCGCTTTTCAACTGGTCGACGTACTCCAGCTGCTCCCAGGGAAACTCGGGCCGGCCGAAGTGACCATAGGCGGCGGTGCGGCGATAAGCTACGTCGAGCAAGCCCAGGCGCTCGGTGATAGCGGCCGGGCGCAGGTCGAAGGTGTCCCGCACGATCTGCACCAGCGCCTCGTCGGAGAGCGTGCCCGAGCCGTGCGTCTGCACGTCTACGGATACCGGCTCGGCTACCCCGATGGCGTAGGCGAGCTGCACTTCGGCCTCATGGGCCAGGCCGCTGGCTACAATGTTCTTGGCCACGTGGCGCGCCGCGTAGGCGCCGGAGCGATCCACCTTGGAAGGGTCCTTGCCGCTGAAGGCGCCGCCGCCATGGGCCCCCTTTCCGCCGTACGTATCCACGATGATCTTCCGGCCCGTAAGCCCGGTATCGCCGTGCGGCCCGCCGATGACGAAGCGCCCGGTGGGGTTCACGTGCAGGATGAGGTCGTCGTCCAGTAGTTCTCTGGGGATCACCCGCGGAATAAGAATCTCGCGCACGTCACGGGCAATGCGCTCCTGCGTCACGTCCTCGTCGTGCTGCGTGGAGACCACGATAGTATGCACCCGGCGGGGCGTTTTGCGATCGTCTTCATACTCAATGGTTACCTGGCTCTTCGCGTCCGGGCGCAGGTACGGCATCTTATCTGTCGACTTCCGGATGGTGGCCAGCTCGCGGACGAGGCGATGCGCAAAGCTGATGGGCATGGGCATGTACTCGGGCGTCTCGTCGGTCGCATACCCGAACATCATGCCCTGGTCGCCTGCGCCCTGGTCGATGGTGTCGTTATCCGGATCCACGCCCTGGGCGATGTCCTGGCTTTGCTCGTGGATGCTGGTCAGCACGCCGCAGGAGTCGGCATCGAAGCGCAGCAGGGGATCGGTATAGCCGATGTCCCGGATGACCTCCCGGGCGATCTCCTGCATGTCCACATAGGCATCCGTGCGCACCTCGCCCGAGAGCACCACCAGCCCGGTCGTTACCAGCGTCTCCACCGCCACGCGGCTGTGCTTGTCTTGGCTCAGGAGGGCATCCAGGATGGCATCAGAGATCTGGTCGGCGATTTTGTCCGGGTGCCCTTCGGAGACGGATTCCGACGTGAACAGGTAAGCCATGGGGATAACAGCGGTCGCGTGGTGAGGGTGCGTAGCGAGTTTAGAAAGAGGACGTGCAACGCTACCTGTGGTCCATGGTTCGCCGGAGGCTACGGCCTGCAGGAACGAAAGGTGGGCAAACGTCTATATCACCCGCTACCGCAGAACGCGGGGGAAGCATGGCGCTGCCGTTGCTTCTGCCGTGCGTCTGTTGTAGCTTCCGTCCAACAGCCGAGGCGCTCGCGTGCAGGTTGCGGTGCACGGCGACGGAACTGTGGAGGCACTGCCTCCCTTTACACGTTCATTTTTTACGTTTATCCTATTCCTCACGCAAGAGGCCGCACGCTCATGGCAAACGATCTCGCAGAACAAGTACACGCTATTATCGCAGACAAGCTCGGTGTAGATGAGTCCGACATCGCGCCTGAAGCCTCCTTCACCAACGACCTCGGCGCTGACTCGCTGGACACCGTCGAGCTCATTATGGAGTTCGAGAAGGAGTTTGACCTGACCATTCCGGACGAAGACGCTGAGAAGATTGCCACGGTGGGCGATGCGGTGTCCTACCTACAAGAGCACACCAGCTAAGCCGGTCGGGCCCGGTCGCACATAGCCCCCCGGAGCGGGCGCAGCGGTAATACAGGACCAACCTCCGGGGTTGCTCCCGCCGTGCTCCGGTCTCGGAGGGCGCATGTCTCGGTGCCTCAGCGCCGGTAGCCCACCTCACAGAAGCTGCACCGCCCGGCGTGGCTCCCCCACGTGCGCTCGGACCGCCACAGCAGTCCAGAGCGCTCCTCCCTCTCCGCCGTATTGCATTATCACAGGGTACACCATGTCTACACCATCGCACAGGGTTGTCGTTACCGGTATGGGCGCTATCACCCCATTGGGGCTTAGCGTGGATACCTTCTGGGAAGCCATGATGCGGAGCGAGAGCGGCGCCGCTCACATCACCAAGTTCGACACTGAGGCGTTCGATACGAAGTTCGCCTGCGAAGTGCACGGGTTTGATGCGAACGACTACGTCGACCGCAAGATGGCCCGCCGCCTTGACCCCTACGCGCAGTTTGCGATGGGGGTGGCCCAGCAAGCGGTGCAGGATTCCGGCCTGGACTACGAGAACCTGACCGACGAGCAACGCGGCCGCATTGGCGTTACCTTTGGCAGCGGCATCGGAGGCATGCAGCTCTTCCACGACCAGGTGACCGTCTACAACGAAGACGGCCCCCGGCGGCTCTCGCCGTTCTTCATCCCGCTGTTCATTCCAGACATGGCGCCGGGGCTGATCTCGATGGAGTACGGCTTTCGCGGCCCCAACTACTGCGTGATCTCGGCCTGTGCCACTGGCAACAACAACATCGGCGACGCCTTCATGCTCATCCAGCGTGGGACCGCTGATGCCATGCTGTGCGGTGGCTCAGAGGCGTGCGTAGCCGAGCTGGGCATCGGGGGCTTCAACGCTCTCCGCGCCCTCTCAACTCGCAACGACGATCCCGCGAAGGCCAGCCGGCCCTTCGACAAAGACCGCGACGGCTTTGTGATGGGCGAAGGGGGCGGCGCGCTCATGCTGGAGTCGCTGGAGCATGCCCAGGCACGCGGCGCGAAGATCTACGCCGAAATCATTGGCATTGGAATGTCAGCAGACGCCCATCACATGACGGCACCCGACCCGGATGGGACGGGCGCTACCCTGGCGATGAATAACCTGCTACAAGATGCCAACCTGAAGCCGGAGGACGTCGATTACCTCAACATGCATGGCACGTCGACCCCGCTGGGGGATGTAGCCGAGACGGTGGCCGTCAAGAATGTCTTTGGCGACCACGCCTACGAGATGAACCTCTCGTCCACCAAGAGCATGATTGGTCACCTGCTGGGAGCTGCCGGCGCGGTGGAAGCCATTGCCACCATCCTGGCCGTGCGCAACAACCGCGTGCCGCCGACCATCAATTTCGAAACGGCGGATCCGGACTGCGACCTGAACTACACGTTCAACGAGCCGGAAGACCGGACGGTAGATGTGGCCATCAGCAACGCCTTTGGCTTTGGCGGCCACAACACGTCGGTGGCGTTCCGCAAGTTTGAAGAGTGACGAACCGCTCGTGCGCTACAGTAATTGAATGCCCGATGCGCGTTGCCGCGTCGGGCATTTTTGGTTTGGCCCGGATGCCTCCTGAAGCCCCTCCCTGCGCTTACCGAAACACGATCTCCTGCACGATGTCGCGCCCGAGCTCGTCGTTTACGCGGCGGAGCCACTCGTTACGGCGGAGGTGCAGCTCGTGCCGCCAGGCCGCCGACCGGATGCGGACGTAGAGCTTCCCCTTGCGGTACCAGGCGTTATCCGTTACGGCGTTAACTTGCGGCCCCGCCACAAATGCCCAGGCCTCCACCACCCGCGCGCCGTCGATGCGATGCTGCAGGCCCATCTTTTCAATGAGCTCTTGCAGGACGTCGCCAAGAGGCTGGGGTTTATCGCCAAAGGCCATAGCGGCGGCCTATACGTGATGAGAAGAGCCGAAGGAAGCACCAGCAGGGCGCTGGCATGACCTTGGCACCCTTGGCCGCCGTGGTCGTTCCACGCCACCCTCCACCGGCCTATCCGCCACGTAAGGCGCTGTCGCGCGCCGTTACCCTGCGGTGGCCGCTCGCGGCTTCCTCAACGCCGGTGCTGCCCGCTCTATTTCGCTTTTTTGCCTCGACGCACCCGTCCCCTCCGTTCATGCGCCTCGCTCACACCGCCCTCCTCCTTCCGCTCGTCCTGCTTCTTGTGGCCTGGAGCGCGCCTGTTGATCGCGCCCAACCGGCCACCGCCAGTGCGGCCACCGACACCCTCCGGTTCGACCTGAACGCTGCCATCCTGCAGTCCCTGGAGGCCAGCCCCGAGGTGGGCATCGTGGCCTCTGACCGCGACCGCGCCGAGGCCCGCAGCAGCCTCGCCCGGGCCAGCCGCTTCGGTACGGTCTTCAACGCCCAGACCGCCCACGCTATTGCGCCGGGGATCGATAACCCCAACAACACCGGGACAGATACGCTTTACCTCGATCCGGACGTGCGCAACGACTGGACCGACATCCGACCGTTTAACCAGGTGGAGGTGGAGCTGCTCCAGCCCATTTACACCTGGGGCGAACTGGGCGGTAACGTGCGCGCGGCCCGGCACGGCGTAGACGTGGAAGCCGCCCGCGTCCGCGGCGAAGAGGTGCAGGTGGCCTTCCGCACGGCCGAGCTGTACTACGCGATCCTCCTTACCAACGAGCTGGCCCGCGTGGCGGACGAGGCTGAGGACGTGCTGCGGCAGGCCCGCACCGAGGTCGAGCGTCTGCTGGACGAAGGTGACCCGGATGTGGATAGCGCTGACGAATATAAGCTGGCCCTCAGCGAGCAAGAGCTCAAGCGCCAGCGGGCGGAGGTGCAACAGCAACAGCAGACACTGCGCTCGGCATTTGCCCGCCAACTGGGCCTGCCCGGGCCCGGCGCGGTGCTCCCCGACCAGGAGTTTCTGGAGGCCCTCGCGTTTGTACCCCAAGATATGGACACCTACGCGGCCGACGCCATCGACGCACGGCCGGAGCTCCGGCAGGCCCGCGCCGGCCGCGAGGCTCGGCAGGAGCAAGTGACCGTTGCCCGCTCCGATTATTTCCCCAAGCTCTTTGCCGGCGTGCAGGCCAACTACCGGTTTGCACAGGGCCGCTTCCGGCAGCCCAACCCGTTCGTGAGCGACTCCTTCGACGGCCGCTCCCTCCGCGCTGGGCTTGGCCTGCAGTTCAACGTAAACATCTTTCAGACCCGCGCCCGCGTGGAGCAAGCCCGGGCTGATGCGCGCAAGGTCGACTTTCAGCTGGAAGCTGCCGAGCAGCTGACCCTGTTTGAGGTGGAGGAAGCCTACCGCTCGCTGCAGTCTGCCACTGTAGCGCTGGAGGCTGAAGAAGAGGCCCTGGCGATTAGCCGGCGCTGGCTGCGGGAAGAGCAGATTAACTTCGACCTCGACTTTGGCGACACGAGCAACCTCATCGAGGCCGTCGAAACCAACCTTGAACAACGTATTCGATACAACGAAGCGGTGCGCAGCTACAATATGGCCATCCTCCGCCTGCACCGCGCTTCCGGCACCCTCGTCGACCGCACACGAAGCGGCACGCTTGTTGACTAATGCTGTGTGTGTACGGAGCGGCGAACCCCGCCCACGCCACATGCACCATCCTCCACTTACGGATTGCTTACCATACGTCCCTGTCTGCTATGTTGAACAAAGGAATCATGAACCGCTCACTTGTTGCCGCTGTCGCCCTGCTGCTGTTGGTTAGTGGGCTGGCCGTCCCGGCGCTCGCTCATGCGCAGGATGAAGCCCAGGAGATCCGCGAGATGCTGGAGGAGCGCGACCGCCAGATCAAGGACATCCTGGGCGACCGTGACTCGTTTACCCAGGAACAGCGCGATGAACTGATGGACCTCGTGAACGGGGTCATCAACTTCCGCGAGATGGGTCAGCAAGCCCTCGGGCCCCACTGGAACGACCTTTCGGATACACAGCGCGACCAGTTCGTCGACGTCTTTAGCGACATCGTGCGGCTACAGTCCCTCTCCGACTTGGAAGTGTACAATTCCGAGGTGACCTACGAGGGCATCACGGTGGAGGGCGACAGCGCGTACGTCAACACCAACACCATCTATCAGGGTACGCCGACGCGCGTCGAGTACTACATGGGGAAGCACAATGGGGAATGGCTCGTGCACGACATCGTGCTGGATGACGTCAGCACCGTGGGCGGCTACGAGCGCTCCTTCCGCCGCATCATTAACCGGCGCGGGTTTGACGCCTTGATGAACAGCCTCGAAAACCGCCGCGAGCGCGCCCGTCAGGAGGCTGAGGAGGTCGCGCAGTAGCACACACCGCCCATATGGCTCCAGGTCTATCCCCCGGCCCTGCCTCTCGCATGAGGTGGGGCCGGGGTGTTTCTGGGCTATCGCCGCCTGAACCTACCTCAATACGATGCCGCGTACGGGCATCCTCTATGGGGACCGGCACCGCCATGGTGACGCCCCTGCTGGAGACTACGCCCTACAAACGTTTAGTCACCCTAAGTAGGAGGCCCGCCTGCTCCACCGTGGATCCCGCACGCTGGACGGGGGCGACACCTCAGAGCGGGCCTTCCAGTAAGAGCCGCGCGACGAACAGAAGCTCTGTACGGTAGAAAAGGCTGAGCGCCCCCGACACGACCACGGGCAGGAATGGACTCAGCAAAAAGGCCAACCCAAAGCGCTGGGGCGTCAGCGTGGTGATCTGGAGAAAAGATTGCAGCGTGCGAGCGGTGCGCAGCAGCCACACCACGACCCAGAGGCCTACCAGCGTCAACACGCCGTACGGCGTCCACCGCGCGGGAAGCGCCAGCACCACGAGGCTCGCTCCGAAGAGCGCCCCCACGGCCCAGCGCGGCCAGACCACCAGCGTGAGGGCTTGCGCCGGCCGCAACGGACGCCCCTCCCGGCCCAGCCCCCACAATACGCCGCTCCAGAGCACCGCACTCAGCGCACTGCCCGCCGCCGCTACAGCGGTCACCGCTACGGGCTGCTGTAGCAGCACATCGGCGCCGCTCTCGGCCAGCACACCCCAGCGGAGCGCCACCGTGGAGGCCAGCGGCGAGGCGAGCAGCATCGTCAGCGCCGCCGCCAGCAGTCCAGCCGAGCCCGCCGTCAGCATCAGCGCTACGCCATACACATCGGCCCCGAGCTCGCGTCCCTCCCGCACCGACTCGTAAAAGAAGCGGGGCGTGAAAAAGTACCGCGCGAGCAGTTGCCGGAACGGCAGCGAAAACCGATACACGACGCCCAGCACGCCCAACAGCACCCACAAAGCTATGATGAGCCCGTAGGGTGGGCCCGACCTGCCGGGTGGCGGAGGATCGAAGGCGAACACCTGCTGCTGCCCGGTGAAAAACCCGGTCACGACCCGGAGCGCGGGGCGCGCGGTGCCGTCGGCCCCATGGAGGCCATAAGCGCCTGCACTCACCACCTGACGTGGCAGCAGGCCGTCCTGCGTGCTTGGCCCCTCCGCCGCCGAATCGTGCCAGCGGTGCACAAACACGGCCGCGTGCGGCATCACGGCTACGCTCCGTAAGGCTTCTTCCAGCGCGTCGGCCTGGGCTTCGTCGACCATGGATTCGGCGTCGCCACCTGCGGCACGGGGGAAGCCAACGACTACCCCGACCGGGGTTTCATGCGCGGCCTGCCAGCGCGCAAGTCGGGGGGCGGGCGCTATCGCGCGGGCGTCCAGCAGCACGTGATCTACGAGGGGATGACATCGATCGCTCTCCAACAGGGCCGTCGTGTAGAAGAGCGTGAGGTCGGCTCCTGCCGTAACCTCATCCTGTGCCCGTAGTGCCGACACCAGGGGCTCAAGCGCCGCGCAGGTGGCCCGTGCGCCGGTATCGACGGTGTGCGCCAGCCCGATGTACCGCGCCGACGGATGTGCGGCCGCACGCTCCCGGACACCCGGCACGACGTTCTCCACCACGGCACCTACCCGCCCCCGCAGTTGCCGAGCCGACAGGCCGTGCAGGGGTAGCTGCTGATAAAACACCAGCCCGAGCGTATCCGCCTGCGCAAGCAGCTGCGTGTCTGTGATGATGCCCGTGTGCACGGCCGTAGCGCCTGTAGCCGCGATGGCGCGTAGCTCTGTAGCCGCCACCGACGGATCCGCAGGCACCGCCCACGTCACCCCCCGCATGGGCGCCAGCTCCTCCGCTGAAGCACCCGGCACCTCGACGGTGCAGACGACAAGCAGGAGCACGAGCAGGAGACGCATAAGCAACGGCGTACGTGAGATCATAACGGCGATTCATGCAGAATGCAGGACACGGCGTGTCCGGATACGCCCAGGGCTTTCGCATGAAAGGAATGACGCGGATGCCTCACGGCAACCCGTTTTCGTTTCCCTTTACAAGTCTACGCAATGTTTCCCACATGAAAAAACTACTCACCATCGCTACACTCGCTTTTCTTCTCATAAGCGTCTCCACCGTCGAGGCTCAAGACCTGGACATTGAACTGGCGCCACGCATCGGGTATGACCTGGGCGATCTGGATGAATTTTTCATCGGCGCGGAAGGACGCTTCTACATTGAGGACTTTCCTGTAGTGCTAAGTCCTGGCTTCGATTACTACTTCGCATCGAGCGGCTTCGAAGGTACCAGCTTGGACATTTTCGGCATTGACCTGAACGCGATCTACGAGTTTGAGCTCGAGGATAACACAATTACGCCATATGCAGGCGCAGGCATTGGTATCATTCGGGTGTCCTCGTCGGGGAATTTCGAAGGCTTTTCCGTCAGCACATCCTCGACAGAAACCGGGATTAATCTGCTGGGGGGCGCCATCTTCAATATTGACGCGCCCGTGCGCCCATTTGCGCAAGCCAAAACGAATCTGGGCAGCAACTTCACGCTTTTCAGCTTGATGGGCGGCGTGCTGATCGAGTTGTAGCCATCAGCAACCCAAACAAGAGATTAGGTAAGCCTCCAGGCCCTTCCGGGTGTGGAGGCTTTGCTGTATGCTACCGGCGCGCTTGCGTTACGGGGTACCGGTTCGGCACGAAGATGGCTGGAGCACCGTACATCTTTCGTTCTCTCGCTCCTACCCTACCCGCGCCGCCATGCCCTACCGCTTCCTTCTATTGCTCTCCGCCCTGTTGCTCAGCAGTACCACCTTCGCGACGGCACAGTCTATTGACCTCGGCCCCCGCTTTGGGGTGGACGTGGACAACGTGAACGAGGCCTACCTCGGGCTCGATGCCCGCATCAACGCCCCGGTGCTGCCCGTCACCTTGAATCCAGGCTTCGATGTGTATTTCGTGAGCGGCGGAACGTCGTTCTTCACGTTTGACGCCAACGTGCTACTGCCCTTCGGCATTGATAATCAGCTCTTCACCCCCTACACCGGAGCCGGACTGGTAGTGACGCGCCTCGCGAACGGCTCCGCTGAAACGAGCGCAGGCGTGCAGGTCTTGGCCGGTGCGGAGTTTGGGTTTGGCAACCTGCGGCCGTTTCTGCAGGCCAAGGCTTCGTTTGGCGCCTCGCCCGACCTGGCCTCTATCTCGGGCGGGCTCTTATTTCGTCTGGGTAGGTAATGCGTGCCTGCGGCGTCAACTCACAGGATGTTGACGCGGCCGCATTGCAGAACACCCGGGGAAACCGCATATTGCGGACCCCATACATCTCCTCCGCTGCTGTACCAACTACGCCCGTGCCATGATGCGATCCCTTTGCGGCGCCCTCGCTCTACTCGTTGTCCTCTTGGGCGCCCCCTCCACCGCCGATGCGCAGTTCGTGGTGGGCGCCCACGGAGGGTACAACCTGGACGTGCGGCCAGAAATGGGGGAGACCACCTCTGGCGCCGCGCTCGTGGGCGGGCAGTTGCAGTTTCGGATTGCCCCGCTGCCCATCGTCTTCAACCCGGGGGTGGATCTTTTTCTGAAGGGCGGGGACGAGTTTACCGCACTGCAGATTGACACGAACCTGCTCCTGCCTTTCACGCTGGAAAACGAGTGGGTAACCCCGTACATCGGCGGGGGCCTGGCGGTGACGCGGCTCTCGACCGAAACGACCCTTTTTAGCGCCAGCGATGCGCAACCGCAGCAGGCGGTGGCGGAGGGCACCACCGACTACGGCATCAATGCGATGGCTGGTGTGCTGCTGGGCGTGGGCGCGGTGCGGCCGTTCGTGCAACTGCGCGCCACCCTGGGTAACCACGCAATCTACGCCGATACGGACGGCGAGCCCGGTGAGGCCTTCGGGATCTCGGCGGGCGTGCTCTTTCGGTTGAGTCAGTAACGGGCGAGGCGCTGCCGTGTCAAGACCACAAACGTTTCCCATCCCCTCCGCACCTGCCACCGCCCTCTTGCGGCTTGGGGTGATCTCCTCGCTGGGCTTTACTGCCGCCGCGGCGTCGGTCTTCATGCTCATCACCGCTCCGCCCGGCACGCAGGTCTGGGGCCTGGCCGGGGCCGGGCTCTTCGGCGCGGCGCTGGGCGTGGTCCTCCTCTGGGGCCTCTACTGCGCCCGCAGCGCTCACCTAACGCTGGACGCCGACGGGTTGCACCTCCGCCGGGCTGCACTCTTTGGCCGCACCTTCTCATGGGCGGAGGTGCAGCCAGAGGATGCGCAGATCGTGGCCCTCAACGACGCGCCCGCCCTGCAGCCCGCCCGCCGCCGCAGTGGACTCGATATGCACGGGCTAACGGTCGGACGCTTCACCCTTGAAGGAGGCCCGGAGGCGCTGCTTTTCCTGACGGACCGACAGCGCGTGCTGGCCCTGCCCACGGCGGCCGACGAAGAGCTGATGCTGCTCGTCAGCGTGGCCAACCCGGCGGCCTTGCGTGACGCGCTGCAGAACCGGTGATGTGGCTGGGGCACGCGTACCCGTTGCCCCTCTCCTGCGCAGGCCGTACCTTCAAGCGTTCACTGCCCGCACGTTGCCCGCCTGCCCTCCATGGCCCGCTCGCTACACGCTCTCCTTTTTGCCGCCCTGCTCACCGCGCTGCTGCCCCTCACGGCCGTCGCGCAAGACGACGCCGACGCCTGGGCTGTGGAAGATCCGCCCACGCCCTATGAAGCTGTGAACTTCACGGTCACGGAAGGCACCTGGATGAACGTGGACGTGAGCCCCGACGGTGAGGAGATCGCCTTCGACCTGCTGGGCGACATCTACGTGATGCCCATTGAGGGCGGCACCGCGCGCGCCCTGACGAACGGTCCGGCCATGAACATCCAGCCGCGCTTTAGCCCGGATGGCACGCGAATTTCCTTTACGAGCGACCGCAGCGGCGGCGACAACATCTGGACGATGGACCGCGACGGGGGCGAGCTGCAGCAGGTCACCGATGAGTCCTTCCGCCTGCTCAATAACGCCACCTGGACGCCCGACGGCGACTACCTGATCGCCCGCAAGCACTTTACCTCGCGGCGCTCGCTGGGCGCGGGCGAGATGTGGATGTACCACCGCGCGGGCGGCACCGCGGGCGTACAGCTCTACGAGCGCCGCACCGACCAGAAGGATGCCGGGCAGCCCTTCTCTTCCCCGGACGGCCGCTACCTCTACTGGAGCGAGGACATGACGCCTGGGCAGACCTTCGAGTACGACAAGGACCCCAACACGCAGATCTACACCGTCCGTCAGCTGGACCGCGAAACCGGTGAGATCACCAACCTGATTACCGGGCCCGGCAGCGCGATGGGGCCCACGCCCTCACCGGATGGCGAGCAGATCGCTTTCGTGCGCCGCGTGCGCAACCAGAGCGTGCTCTTCCTCTACGACACAGAAACCGGCGCCGAAACCCCGCTCTATGATAACCTCTCACGGGATCAACAGGAAGCCTGGGCCATCTTCGGCCCCACCACCAACTACGCCTGGCTGCCCGATGGCAGCGGGCTTATCACTTACGCCCAGGGCGGCTTGAAGCGCATCGATGCCGAGACCGGCGAGGCCACCGCTATCCCATTTGAGGCGGAGGTAGAAACGCACGTCGCCGAAACGGTGCACTTTCAGCAAGAAGTCGGCCCGGATGCCTTTGAGGCCAAGATGCTGCGTGATGTAGCTACGGCCCCGGATGGCTCCATGGTGGTCTTTCACGCGGCGGGCCACCTCTACCGGATGGCGCTGCCCAACGGCACGCCCGAGCGCCTGACAAGCGCCGACCATTTCGAGTACAGCCCGGCTTTCTCGCCGGATGGCCGCCGCATCGTCTACACCACGTGGGACGATGACGACTACGGCAGCGTCCGTATCATGAACGCCAACGGCGCCAACGACCGCGCCCTCACCGAGCGCCCCGGCTACTACCATGAGCCGCAGTTCAGCCCGGATGGTGAGACGGTGGTCTACCGGCGCGCCTCCGGCAACTCGCTGATCGGCACGCTGCACAGCACCGACACCGGCCTCTACACCGTGCCGGCGGCAGGCGGCGAGCCGTCGCTGGTGGCTACCGACGGGCGGGCGCCGCGCTTTACGCCGGACGGCGACCGGATCTACTTCCTCACCGGCGGTGGCCTCTCCAAGCAGTACAAGAGCATCGACCGGAACGGCGCCCATGAGCGTACGCACTTCGACCTCCGTGATGTGGCTGCGGTGGTCCCTTCGCCGGATGGCAACTGGGTGGCCTTCCAAGAGCTCTTTAACGTCTACATTGCCCCCTTCCCCGCGACGGGCCGGACGATGGACCTCACCAAGGACATGCGCACCCTCCCGGTGGCGCGCGTCACCGAAGACGCGGGCGCCTACCTGCACTGGTCGGGCGATAGCGAACAACTGCACTGGAGCGTGGGCGCCGAGCACTACACGCTTGACATCGCGGACGCCTTCGATTTCATAGGCGCGAATGCGGACGAGACAGCGCCTATTGAGGCCGCCACCACCGTGGAGATGAACCTGGAGCTGGCGTCCGACCGTCCAACAGGACAGGTCGCCTTCACCAACGCCCGCCTCATCACCATGAACGGCGATGAGGTCATCGACGACGGCACGCTCGTGGTAGAGGGCAACCGCATCGTAGCGGTAGGGCCAGCGGCCGAGGTCGACGTCCCCGGCGATGCGCACGTGGTGGACGCGGAAGGGCACACCCTTATCCCTGGCCTGATCGACGTGCACGCCCATGAAGGGCACTTCTTCGGGGGTATGATGCCCGGGCGCAACTGGTACTACTACGCCAACCTGGCCTTCGGCATCACCACCATTCACGACCCCTCGGCCAACACCGAGAACGTGTTCAACCAGGCCGAGATGGTCCGGGCCGGGCACTCCGTGGGGCCGCGCATCTTCTCCACCGGCCGCATCCTGTACGGCGCCGATGGCGACTTCCGCGCTGAGGTGAACAGCCTCGACGATGCCCGCTCGCATCTGCGGCGGCTCAACGCCGTTGGGGCCTTTTCGGTGAAGAGCTACAACCAGCCGCGCCGCGATCAGCGACAGCAAATTCTGGAAGCCGCCCGCGAGCTGGAAATGATGGTCTACCCCGAAGGCGGCTCCACCTTCTTCCACAACATGAACATGATCCAGGACGGGCACACGGGCATTGAGCACAACATCCCGGTGGCTCCGCTCTACGACGACATGTACCGGATGTGGGAGCACACCACGGTGGGCTACACGCCCACGCTTGTGGTAAGCTATGGCGGCTACCGCGGCGAGCATTACTTCTACCATCACAGCAACGTGTGGGAGAACGAGCGGCTCCTGCGCTTCGTGCCGCGGCAACTGGTAGACCCGCGCTCCCGCCGCCGCACGATCGTGCCGGAAGAAGAGTACTTCCACTTCGAGACCGCCAAGGTCACCAAAGAACTCATCGACCGGGGGCTGACGGTGCAGATCGGCGGCCACGGGCAGATGCAGGGGATCGCCTCGCACTGGGAGCTGTGGATGTTTGAGCAGGGCGGCATGACGCCGCACGAAGCCCTCCGGAGCGCTACGCTTCAGGGCGCCCAGTACTTGGGGATGGACCACGCCCTCGGGTCCCTGGAAGAAGGCAAGCTGGCCGATGTGGTGATGCTACGTTCCAACCCGCTGGATGACATCCGCAACAGCGAGGACATCGCGTACGTGATGAAGAACGGTCGCCTCTACGACACCGAGACGATGAACGAGATCGGCAACCATCCGCGCGAGCGCGGCGACTTCTTCTTTGAGCGGCCGGGCGTAAGCGATAGTGAAGTGTGGCGCGGGCTGGAGGCCCAGCAGTGCATCTGCGGCGATACGCATGCCCACGGGCGGCCGTAGCCTCCTGCTGCTCTATGTTGACCAACGGCTCCGGCGCGGGCTCGACGGTGGGCGCCTGCTACAGGGCGTCGTCCATGAACTGCACGCACGCGTCGGCGAGCTTAACCCCGCGGCCGGCCAGCCGGTGGGCTTCGTCCACGCGGCCGCGGGCATGCAGGTGGTCTACCAGGGCGTCGATCTGCACCACCCGGCGCCACAGAATGCGGCAGTAGGCTTCAGTGGCAATGGCGCACGTGTCGGGCATGGCTGCTCCGCAGGATGGGACCGATGATCATCGTCGTACAGAAGGGTATCGGTAGCTTCCCCAGTGCCTAAACTGACGTGCCCACGGCAGGACGCTACTCGTCTTCCATATCCAGATCCTCCAGCACCTGCTCAGCCTCATCGTAGTAGTCCTCTGGCACCTTCACCTTAACCCCGCTGAGGCTCATATTAAACATCATGTGTAGGCCGGTCATGTCCTCATTCTCCACGATGGACGGGATGCCAGCATCGCCCAGCCGCGTGCGGGCGAGCTGTGCCTGGTAGGGATAGTCGAAGCGAGCGACCGTCACAAGACGGCCTGATGGGCCGGTGGCCATGAGCAGAAAAAGTGGTAGCGGTTCCAATTCAACTGAAATATAGGTACTATGGAGGCGGAATGCATCCCGGCCATCAGCCTCTTTTAAAGCCCATGCGCTACGCTGCCCTTATTGCGCTCGCCGCCATGCTGATCCTCCCCGCCTGCCACTCCGAAGCGCCCTCATCCACCGAATATGCAGAGCGCCCCGATGCGGTGGAAGCACGCATCGACCTGGAGCTGGGCACGGCGGATGGCGAGGCGCCGTATCTGTTCGGCCGGATCACGGGGGTTGCCGCTACGGATGACCACCTGTTCGTGGCCGACCAGCAGGGCCACACCATCCGCGCCTACGCGCTGGACGGCTCGTACCGCTTCACTGTGGCCACGGCCGGGGAGGGTCCCGGGGAAGTGCAGCAGCCGTGCTGCCTGACCCTGGGGCCGAACGGGCAGCTGTGGGCACGAGACAACGGCAACCGGCGCTATGTGCAGTACCGCCTGATGGCCGACCGCGCTGAACCGCAAGCGACGATCCGGATGGACCACGGCCACTTTCGCAGCGCAGCGGTCACGTTTGACCCGGAGGACAACCTGATTGACATTGGCGGCGGGGTA
>Ga0207421_10002788_pt1 | contig 21366 bp, 18 predicted proteins | sample SodLakKL_010_SED_4_FD_187542 | JGI IMG/M metagenome (GOLD analysis project Ga0207421, IMG submission 187542) | Alkaline sediment microbial communities from Lake Tanatar, Kulunda Steppe, Russia - 8KL_010_SED (SPAdes) (version 2) | ecosystem: Environmental > Aquatic > Non-marine Saline and...
GAGATATACCGCTGGGGTGAAAAGCTGAATAAACCGGTGGTGGCCACCACCGATGCCCATTATCTCGATCCGGAGGATGCCAGATACAGGGCGATACTGCAGGCCGGTCAGGAGTTCGATGATGCCGATGAACAGCCGCCCATATATTTCAAAACCACAGATGAGATGCTCAATGAATGCGAGTATCTGGGCGGTGAGAAAAGCCGGGAGGTGGTCATAGAAAATCCCCGCCGGATAAGCGATATGATCGAGCCCGCCCGCCCCATCCCCGATGGCCTTTTTACACCGGAGATAGAGGATGCAGACGAGAAGGTAAGGAAGATGTCCTTTGACAAGGCGGAGAAGCTCTACGGCGAGCCGCTGCCAGAGCTGGTGGAAAAGAGGCTGGAGAAGGAGCTCTCAGCCATAATCGATAACGGCTATGCGGTCATATATCTCATCTCCCACAAACTGGTACAGAAATCTCTTGATGATGGCTATCTGGTCGGTTCCAGGGGCTCTGTGGGCTCATCGCTTGTGGCCTATATGACAGATATAACCGAGGTTAATCCCCTGCCACCTCATCATCGCTGCCCTCAGTGCAGCTGGGTCGAATTCTATCCCCGGGAGGAGAATATTGTAGGTGTTGATCTCGACGATAGATCCTGCCCGGACTGTGGCAGCAGCTGTGAGACAGATGGATTTTCCATACCCTTTGAGGTCTTTATGGGCTTTGACGGCAACAAGGTTCCCGATATCGACCTGAACTTTTCCGGTGAATACCAGTCGAGAATTCACCGGGAGACGGAGCGGCTCTTCGGCGAGGAATACGTCTATAGAGCCGGCACCATCTCCACCATAGCCGACAGAACGGCCTATGGTTTTGTGCGGGGCTATCTGCAGGATAGAGAGATGGAGAGGAGAAACACGGAGATAAATCGACTGGTAAAGGGCTGTACAGGTGTGAAGAGAACCACAGGCCAGCATCCCGGCGGGCTCATGGTCGTGCCCCGGGATATGGATATACACGATTTTACACCGATACAGCATCCGGCCAATGATCAGGATAGCGATGTGCGCACAACTCACTTTGATTATCATGCTATCAGCGGCCGCATTCTCAAGCTGGATCTGCTGGGACACGATGATCCCACCTCTATCAGGATGCTGCAGGATCTCACCGGCAAGGATCCCCTGGAGATAGATCTGGACGATGAGAGGACGATGTCGATCTTCTCCGGCACAGAGGAGCTTGAGCTTGAAGATAATCCCCTGGAGCTGGAGGTGGGCACACTGGGTGTGCCGGAGTTCGGCACCTCCTTTGTTCGGAGTATGCTGGTCGAAACGCGTCCCGACACCTTTGCCGAGCTGGTCAGAATCAGCGGCCTCTCCCACGGCACCGATGTCTGGCTGAATAATGCCCGCCAGCTCATCCAGCAGGGAACGGCCGAGCTGAAAGAGGTCATATCGGTCAGGGACGATATCATGAATTACCTCATCCAGAAGGGTCTGGAGGCAGGAGACAGCTTCGAGATAATGGAGGATGTGCGCAAAGGCCGCGGCCTCAGCCAGCAGCAGGAGCGGCTGATGAGAGAGCATGGTGTTCCCGACTGGTATATTGAATCCTGCAAAAAGATAAAATATATGTTCCCCAAAGCTCACGCTGCCGCCTATGTGATGATGGCCTACCGCATTGCCTATTTCAAGGTCAACTATCCGGCCGAATTCTATACAACCTACTTTACCAATAATTCGGATGCCTACGAAGCCGGCATAATCAACAGGGGCTATGAATATATACTGAGCTATCTGGAGGAGCTGGATGAGAAGGGCAATGACAGGACACCCAAGGAAAACCGCATGATATCGATACTGCAGATAGTTATCGAGGCCATGGACAGAGGTGTGGAGTTCATGACTGTGGACCTCTACGAATCTGCCGTCGATTCCTTCCAGCTCAGGGAGGAAAATAAGCTCCTGCCGCCGCTTGTCAGCGTACAGGGTCTGGGCAGCACCGCCGCAGAGAATATAGCTGAAGCCAGACAGCAAGGGAAATTCATGTCTGTCGAGGATTTTGTGGACAGGACCGGTGCTTCCTCAACGGTGGTGGAGGCTCTCAGGGAAAATGGAGTTTTTGCAGATATTCCGGAGAAGAACCAGCTCTCACTTTTCGAGTGACTTCTCATGCCCCAAACCCCCTGTCACTTGCAACTTGGATACTGCTGTGGTATTATAAATAAGGAATATGTTCCATTCTAGTTATATCTGCATGTCATCTGTCGAGGAGTGGGGTTTTTCCCACTCCTTAATTAAATATATAGTGTAAAATTATGTAAAACGTCAAATCAGATGTCAGGAAGGATGATACATCTATGAGAACTTCAGAGCGCGTCGCCAAAAAGGTGGAGTCGCTTGTCCGTGGAGATGAGATCGAGCTGGTGGCTGTTGATTTTGAAAAAGAAGGATCAGAGAGGGTGCTCAGGGTATTCATCGAGAATCAAAACGGTGATATCGATCATGAAGATTGTGCCCGGATCAGCAAAGAGCTGTCCCTGTGGCTGGACGAAGAGGATTTTATAGATGAAAGCTATATTCTCGAGGTATCATCACCCGGAGTGGAGAGGCCGCTCAGGGGCAGGGAGGATTTTCAGAGATTTACAGGTGAGAAGGTCTATATCAAAACCTATGCTCCTGTGCGGAATAAAAAGGAGTTTACCGGAGAGCTGAAGGGCATCGAGGATGAGACGGTGACCATATATTTGAGCGAGGAGGAGCAGTCTGTCAGCCTCCCCCTCAACGCCATCGCCTCTGCCCGCCTTAGTGTGGATTTTCAGCTCGAATGAGGAGGTTAAATGATGAACGTTGATTTTCTGCAGGCGCTGGATGATATCGAAAAGGAAAAGGAGATTCCCAAAGAGATACTGCTCGATGCCCTCACCACAGCCCTGGAATCTGCCTATAAGAAGGATTACGGTTCCAAAGAAAATGTGAGGGTTGATCTGGACCCCGATAGGGGAGAGATCAAGGTTTTCTCCCGCCGCCGTGTGGTGGAAGAAGTGGAGAATGAAAATTTTGAGATGTCACTTGATGAAGCCCGTGAGAGAGAGGGCGAGGTGGAGATCGGAGATGTGGTCGAAGTCGAGGTCACCCCGGAAAATTTTGGCAGGATCGCCGCTCAGACTGCCAAACAGGTCATAATGCAGAGGATAAGAGAGGCCGAGAGAGATGTAATATACGAGCACTATAAGAAAAAAGAGGGCGAGTTTATAACCGGCACAATACAGAGATTTCAAAACGATCATATTCTCATAGATATGGGCAAGACCGAGGCTCTGCTTCCACCCTCAGAGCAGATGGAAAACGAAAACTATGAGGTTGGAGACCGGATCAAGCTCTACATTGTGGAGGTAACATCCACAACAAAAGGACCCAGAATTCTGGTCTCCCGCACACATCCCGGCCTGCTCCTGCGGCTATTTGAGATAGAGATTCCCGAGATATTCGATGGCACCGTTGAGATCAAAGCTGTGGCCCGTGAGGCCGGCAGGCGCTCAAAGGTTGCCGTGACCTCCACCGAGGAGGATGTCGATGCAGTGGGAGCCTGTGTGGGGCCCAGGGGCAGCAGAGTGCAGGCTATCGTCGATCAGCTCAACGGTGAGAAGATCGATATCGTGGAGTGGGATCCAGACCCCCGCAATCTGATAGCAAATGCTTTAAATCCTGCCGAGGTGAAAGAGGTCATAATAGACGAAGAAGAGCAGGTGGCAGAGGTGGTTGTACCTGATTTTCAGCTTTCTCTGGCCATAGGTAAAGAGGGGCAGAATGCCCGTCTGGCGGCCAAACTGACCGGCTGGAAGGTCGATATCAAAAAAGAATCTGAGTTTGAAGCTGGGGGTGAAGAAGAAACCACCGGGGAAACAGAGGAGGCAGAAGAGGCTGAGGAGGAGAGCTCTGAAGCTGAATCTGCTGAAGATGTGGAAGAACCTGCTGAGGAAGTTGAAGAAGCTGGTGAAAAAGAAACAGAAGATGAGATTTCAGCAGATGAATCAGAGGAAGAGAAGGCAGATGATGAGGAAAAAGAGGCTGAATAGAGCTGTTATATCTATCTCTAAAATATTGAGGAGGGAAATTACTTGAGTGCCAGTCCTCTTGAAGAATGTGCCGGCTGTGGAGATCTGAGAGATGAGATTGAACTGATGCGTATTGTAAACAACAAAGGAGATATCAAAGTGGATCCCGGTCAGGATGTTCCCGGCAGGGGTGTCCATCTCTGTCCCCAGGTCGAATGTCTGGAGCTGGCCTGTGATAATGGGGGTTTAAAGCAGGGTCTGAAGACCGAGATAACAGATGAAATATTCGATTCACTTGTTGAGGAGATAAAACATGGAGGATACTAAAGACGGTAAATTCTGCTATAGATGCTGTAGATAGCGTGTGATCAGTTTGTTCGATAGTGCTGTAAGTTACTACTGGAGGTGGTTTGCATGGGAAAAATGAGAGTTTATGAACTGGCTCGGGAGATGGATCTGGAGAGCAGAGAGGTTGTAGAGCTGCTCCAGGATCTTGATATAGATGTTTCGAGCCATATGGCTACAATCGAAGATGATACGGCAGAGCTGGTAAAAGAGATATATTTTGAAGATCAGCAAACAGAAGAAGAGGCTGAGGAAACCGCAGAGGAAGCTAAGCCCGAAGATAAGAAGAGCGAGAGTGAAAGCCGGATTGAGAGCAGGACCGAGACTGGCACCGCCAACCGGAGAGAGGAACAGGTGAGCGACAGACCCCGTATCACTCCTCCCATAACGGTTAAGGAGCTGGCAGAGGTCGCTGAGATACCATCGAATAGACTCATAAAATCGCTCATGGATATCGGTATTATGGCCAATATCAACTTCTCACTTGAGGATGACACACTGGAGGATGTTGTCGATAAGCTCAATCTCGATGTCACCGTTGAGAGTGAGGAGGAAGAAGAGGTAGATGCCTGTTCAGATCTCAGGGTCAAGACTGAATTTGAGGATCTGGAGGAGGATTATGAGCTCCGTCCGCCCATCGTTACGGTGATGGGGCATGTCGATCACGGCAAGACGACACTGCTGGATGTGATCCGCCAGACAAAGGTGACAGAGACCGAAGCAGGCGGCATCACACAGCATATAGGTGCATATCAGATAACAGTCGATGATGAGAAGATAACATTTATAGACACACCGGGTCATGAGGCCTTTACAGCCATGCGGGCCCGGGGAGCTCAGATTACCGATATTGCCATACTGGTGGTGGCTGCAGATGACGGCATAATGCCGCAGACAGTCGAGGCCATAAACCACGCTCAGGCGGCTGAGATCCCCATCATAGTGGCCATAAATAAAATAGACAAGCACAATGCCCGGCCCGACCAGGTAAAACAGCAGATGACCGAATACGGGCTTGTCCCCGAGGAATGGGGCGGCACCACCATCTGTGTGGAGATATCAGCCCTGCAGGGACAGAATATAGATGAGCTGCTGGAGATGATTCTTCTCCAGGCGGAGATAGAGGAGATCATGGCCAATCCCCACAGACCCGCTGAAGGTGTCGTTATCGAAGCCGAACTGGATAAAGGCCGCGGTCCTGTGGCCACAGTGCTGATCAAGAACGGAACACTGGAGGTCGGTGACACCATTCTGGCCGGCTCCGCCTGCGGCAGAGTCAGGGCCATGGTCAATGAACATGGCGATAGAGTCGAAGAAGCCGGACCGGCTATGCCCGTTGAGATACTGGGCTTTTCTGATGTTCCTTCTGCCGGTGATTTCCTGCAGGTTCTGGAGGATGAGACCAGAGCCCGCCGGGTAGCTGCCGAGCGCAGGGAAGAACAGCAGGAAGTGAGAAGGCAGGCCGACACAGGTGTAACTCTGGAGGACTTTTACGATCAGGTGCAGGAAGGTGAAGTTCAGGAGCTCAATCTGATCATAAAAGCTGATGTTCAGGGATCGATAGAGGCTCTGCGCCAGTCGCTGGTGAGGTTGAGCACGGATGAGGTCAGCGTCAATATCATCCACACCGGTGTGGGAGCCATAACCGAGACAGATGTCGATCTGGCCAGCGCTTCCAATGCCATAATACTGGGCTTCAATGTCAGGCCTGGTGTCAATGCCCAGCAGTATGCGGAGAAAGAGAAGGTCGATATCCGCACCTACCGCGTGATCTATAAAGCCTTAGAGGATATCAGGGATGCCATGGAGGGACTGCTGGCACCCGAGCTCAGAGAGAGAGTGCGCGGACATGCCGAGGTCAGGCAGATTTTCAAGGTGCCTGATGTGGGCAATATCGCCGGTGTCTATATGCGCGATGGTCTGGTCAACCGCAATTTCCAGGTCCGTGTCATCAGAGATGGTGTTGTCAAGCATGAAGGCGAGCTCTCCTCGCTCAAACGCTTTGAAGATGACGTGAGAGAAGTCAGAGAAGGCTATGAATGTGGTGTGGGTATAGCCGATTATAATGATATTAAAGAGGGAGATATTCTGGAGTTCTATGATTATGAAGAGGTGAAAAGAACTCTTTAAACCTCTTTACCAATAAAGAGGTGAAGACAATGGTTAAGGAAAGAGATAGAAGACTGGGCGAACTGCTGAAGGAAGAGATCAGCGATATACTGAGAAGGGAAGTCAGAGATCCCCGCATAGGCTTTGTCTCCATAACAGAGGTCGATGTCAGCGGTGATCTTAGGCATGCCAAGGTCTTTGTCAGCGTCATGGGCGATGAGCAGGAAAAACAGGATACCATGGAAGGCCTGGAAGAGGCCACCGGTTATATACGCTCTCTGGTGGGGGATAGAATAACCGTCTATCACACACCGGAGATCATATTCCGTTATGATGATTCTATAGAACACGGCATTCACATCTCCCAGGTCATAAAGGAAGCCAGAAAAGAGGACAAACAGGCCATGAGGGAGAGGCAGAATCAGGAGAATGCCGACCAGCATAATTCTACCGATGGAAAGGAAAAGAGTTAGATGAGACCTTCTTTTAACAGGCAGAGACAGGAAATTTCCGCCCTTGAGAGGACCATTGTCCGGGGCGGAAGCTTCTTTTTGTTGGGCCATGAGAATCCAGATGGTGATTGTCTGGGATCGATGGCCGGGCTGTATAATCTCCTCTCATCCAGGGGCAAAGATGTAAGCATGGCAGTCTACGAGGAAATTCCCCGCCAGTTTCAGCTGGCAGCAGATAGTATGGAAGAGGAGCCCGAACTTTACAGCGATGCGGCTGATCTGAGCTCTTTTGATGTGGTGATAGCACTGGACTGCAGTGATAGAAACAGGCTGGGACCGGCCAGCGGTGCTGTGGCTGATTTAGACCCGGAGGAGACAGTTCTGATCAATATAGACCACCATGAGGATAACTCCCATTTTGGCTCTATAAATCTGGTCGTGGAGGATGCCGCTGCCACGGGTGAGATCATATTTGATCTGGCCCGGCACTGGAACTGGACTATCTCCTTAAATTCCGCCCGGTCTCTGGCCCTGGCCATACTGGCCGACACTGGTTTTTTCCGCTACAGCAACACAGATAGAGATGTGATGAAAAAGGTCATGGAGCTCATGGATATAGGTGTCGATATCTATCGGATTAACCGTGATCTCTACGGCCGCAAAAATCCGCGGATTCTAAAATTGACCGGGAGAGCTCTATCCAGTCTGGAGCTGGCAGCAGAGGGCAAAATTGCCTATATGGTGCTGCGAAAAGAGGATTACACCCGGACCGACACAGGCTCCCAGGATAGAGAGGGGATAGTCAATTATGCCCGGGACGTCGAGGATGTTGAAGCCGGACTTCTCTTCAGCGAGGAGGATTCCGGTGTCAAGGTCAGTTTTCGCTCCAACAGCTATCTCAGTGTAAACTCCATAGCGGCTGAGTTTGGGGGAGGAGGCCACCCCAGGGCGGCAGGCTGCAGGCTGGAGATGGAGATAGAGGAAGCTGTGGAGAAAGTGCTGGCCGAGGTGAAGAAAAATGTCTAGAGGAACGGGTATTGTCAACGTATTGAAGCCTCCCGGCATGTCTTCTTTTGATGTCGTCAGCTGGCTGAAAACCTCTCTTTCAGCCGCCAGGGCCGGTCATACAGGAACTTTAGATCCTCTGGCAGCCGGGGTTCTGCCAATATGTCTGGGCAGAGCGACCAAAATAATTCCCTTCTTACCCGAATCCAGAAAGAAATACAGATGTGAGATCAGGCTCGGTCTGCAAACAAAAACACTTGATAGAGAAGGCGATATAGTTCGCCGGGATGAGAACTGGCAGGCTCTTACAGAAGAGGATATCGCCGAAGTTCTGGAGGATTTCATGGGAGAAGGTGAGCAGATACCTCCTTTGTACTCAGCCGTGAAGAAGGATGGCAGAAAGCTGTATGAGCTGGCCAGGGAGGGTAAAGAGGTGGAAGCTGATCCCAGGCCGATCACGGTCTTCGCCCTAGATCTTCTGGAGGTCGATCTGCCTTTGATCCAGCTTGATGTTGAATGTTCAAAGGGCACCTATATAAGATCGCTGGCCCGGGATCTGGGTGAAAACCTGGGAACTTCCGGAACTCTGAATTTCCTCATCAGAACTGCTTCAGGTCCTTTCACCATAGATGCTGCCCTGCCTCCGGCCCATATAACTCCAGAGAAAAGAGAAGAACAGATAATTTCCATCACCGACCCGCTGCCCTATCCCGAACTGGAAGTGAGAACTGCAGCCCTGGAGAAGGCGATAAACGGGGCCGAGCTGCGGCTTGATGAGGTAAAATTTGAGGATGAACGGGAAAGAGACAGGGCCGTAGAATCTGCGGGAGATGCCGGAGAAGATCTATATATACTGCGCGGTCCTGACAATCTATTTATCTCGATCTGCAGTCCGCTGCGCAGAAAAGATGATATTATTTTAAGCCATGAGCGTGTATTCAATATAGAGGAGCAGACAGTCCGATCTGGAGGTTAATACACTATGGAAGTCCTGTTCGATGAGGATTTTTCTGCATACAGTGGAGGACCGACAGCATTAGCGCTGGGCACTTTTGACGGTCTTCATAGAGGCCATAGAAAAGTTATAGAGACTGCTCGGAAAATGGCCCGGGAGAAGAAGCTGGCCGGAGGGGTTTTTTCCTTCACCCCCCACCCCAGGCGCATACTGAACTCGGGCAATGGACCCGGTGTGATCTGTTCACTCCGCCAGAAGATAGAGATACTGGAGGAGATGGGGCTCGATTATTTCTTCTGTCAGGAGTTCACACCTGAGTTTTCACGCACTGAGTTTGAAGCCTTTGTCCGGGAGATACTGTGCGGAGAACTGGAAAGCCATCAGCTTGTGGTGGGTGAGGATTTCACCTTCGGTCACGGTGGTGAGGGTACAAGCGGGGATCTGGTGAAGATGGGAGAGGAACTGGGTTTTTCCGTTAAAATTGTCTCACCGCTTAAAAACGATGATGAGAAGATATCCAGCACCAGAATCAGGCGGTTGATCTCGGCCGGTCGGGTCGATGAGGTTCCCGATCTGCTGGGACGATATTACACTGTCGCCGGTGAGGTTGTGCACGGATCGGGACGCGGCCACAGGCTGGGCTATCCCACAGCCAATTTAAAGCTGGAGGCAGAGTACATACTGCCCCGCAGAGGTGTGTATGCCGGCTATGTTCACCACAGGGGCGAGAGATTAAAGGCTGCTGCCAACTTCGGCCATAACCCCACCTTTAAGCCCGTTGATTATAGAATTGAAATATATATACTCGAGCTGGAAGAGAACCTTTACGGGGAGAGGCTCAGTTTCAGCCCGGTTGAATTTATCAGGCCGGAAAAGGAGTTCGATTCGATCGACAAACTGCGGGAGACTATTGCCGAGGATATTCTTTACACCAAAAAGGTTTTGTGATACTATTAAAAAGGTAGCATCATAATTATTTCCCTGTCTGGGTCCTCTGCTGCCTCCGGCCGGGACTCGGTCAGCGGAGTATACTTCAATTCAGGAGGTGTATGAGTAAAATGCTGACAACAGAACAGAAACAGGAGATTATTGAGGAATATCAGAGAGAGGAAGGCGACACCGGTTCACCTGAGGTTCAGATTGCACTTCTCACCGCCCGCATCAAGGATCTCACCGAACATCTAAAGGATCATAAGCTCGATCATTCCTCCCGGAGGGGATTGATCAAGATGGTCGGCAGGAGAAAGAGGCTTCTGAACTATCTCAAAGAAAATGATATCGAGCGCTATAGAGAGCTCATCCAGAATCTGGGTCTAAGAGGATAAAGAACTGATAGGAGCGGGTTAAGCCCGCTCTTTCTTTTCATTACAAAATGTTCAGTAAATTTAAACACTGTTATATGGAGTTCAAACCCGAAAAAGAACAGCAAAGCTTATATGAGGAGGTTGACCTATGGAAAAGAGCGAAAACATCTGGAGCACAGAAGTAGGTGGACGTGAATTGAGCTTTGAAACGGAGGAATATGCCCGGCAGGCCAACGGTGCCGTCATGGCCAGATATGGTGATACTACCTTTCTGGTGACGGCCACCATGTCGGAGCCCAGGGAGGGGATTGATTATCTTCCCCTGATGGTCAATTATGAGGAGAGGGTCTATGCCATTGGCAAGATTCCCGGCAGCATAACGCGGCGTGAGGGCAAACCACGTGATAAGGCAACACTCTATGCCCGCCTGATCGACAGACCCTTAAGGCCTCTTTTTCCCCAATCTCTAAGACATGATATCCAGGTTATAGCCACAGTTCTCTCCGTCGATGATGACTGCACACCGGAAGTGGTGGCCATGAACGGAGCATCTGCCGCACTGACCATTTCCGATATTCCCTTTGCTGGCCCTATTGCCGGCGTGAAAGTCGGTCTCAGGGACGGAGAATTTATCGTCAATCCCTCTGATGATGAATGCGAGGAGAGCAAATTAGACCTCATGGTGGCCGGAACCGAGGATGCTGTCATGATGGTGGAGGCCAGTGCAGAAGAGGTCTCAGAGGAGACCATAACTGAAGCCATAGAGTTTGGACACGAGCAGATCAAGGATATCGTGCAGTTGCAGAAGGAGATGGCAGCTGAGATCGGCAAGGAAAAGATGGAATTCACTCCTCCTCAGCTCTCCGATGATCTCAAGGAGAGAGTTTCAGAGCTGGCCAGCCCGCGTCTGAAAGATGCAGCTTTCACCGCAGACAAGCTGGAGCGCGAGGAGAAGATGGATAGGGTCACCGAAGAAGTTATGGCCGAGCTGGAGGAAGAGCTGGAAGAGGATAGATTTAATGAGAACAAAAAGCTGTTAAAGGATGAAGTGGACGAGGTTTCCAAGAAGGTCCTCCGGCACGAGATAATACACAATGGCAGAAGACCGGATGGAAGGGAGCTTGATGAAGTAAGGCCGATAAAATCCAAAATTGGGTTCATACCCAAAGTGCACGGCTCCGGTATGTTCAAGAGGGGTGAAACGCAGACGGTCAGTGTGCTGACACTGGGCGCTTCCAGCGATGAGCAGATACTCTTCGGACTGGGCGAAGAGGAGAAAAAGAAGTTCCTGCATCACTATAACTTCCCCCCTTACAGTGTCGGTGAGACAAACCCGCTGAGAGCTCCCGGCAGACGTGAGATAGGTCACGGTGCTCTGGGCGAGAAGGCCCTCAGGCCCGTTCTGCCGCCGGAGAAGGAGTTTCCGTATACAATCAGGCTGGTCTCAGAGGTTCTGGAATCCAATGGCTCCACATCTCAGGCCAGCATCTGCAGCAGTTCTCTGGCCATGATGGAAGGCGGTGTTCCCATATCCTCACCCGTGGCCGGAATCGCCATGGGGCTGATGAAGGAAGATGACGATATCGCCATCCTCTCCGATATTCAGGGACTGGAGGACCACTTCGGCGATATGGACTTCAAAGTGGCGGGCACCAGAGAGGGCATAACGGCCCTGCAGATGGATATCAAAGTAGCGGGCATCTCTAAGGAGATCATGGGCAGAGCTCTGGAGAGGGCAAAAGAGGGCAGGCTCCATATCCTGGACAGAATGAGCGAGGTTATAGCCGAGCCCAGTGAAGAGCTCTCACCACATGCTCCCCGCATGATAACCATTGAGATAGACCCCGACAAGATCCGCCATGTTATCGGCCCTGGCGGCAAGATGATCAACAAGATCATCGATAAGACAGGTGCTCAGATAGATATTGAGGATGACGGCACGGTATTCATACTCTCCGAAGACCAGGAAGGTGGCGAAGAAGCCCGTGAGATGATAGAGGAGCTGACCCGGGATGTGGTTGTGGGCGAAATATATTCCGGCAAGGTCAAGAAGATAGTCAACTTCGGTGCCTTTGCGGAGATAGTCCCCGGACGCGAGGGGCTTATCCACATATCCGAGCTGGCAGATTATCATGTCGACAAAGTGGAGGATATTCTGGAAGTAGGAGATGAGGTCCCTGTCAAGGTCACGGAGATAGATGATCAGGATAGAATAAATCTCTCCCGCATCCAGGCTATAAATGAGATGGATGAAGAGGAGAAGAAAAAATATATGTAAAAGCGGGCAGTTTGATAGTCTGTTTAAACCAGGAGTTTGCATGGGTTCTTTCGCCCATGAAACTCCTGCTTTTATTTATTTTCTTTGAAATTATCTATATTATATCTTATTTCGATAATATTCTGTCCCAATAATTTTCTATGTGATGGAGGGTATGTGAAGATGAAACTGGGCAAACACGTATCGATCGCAGGTGGACTGCATAAATCGGTGGACAGGGCCCGGGATATTGGCTGCAATGCCATGCAGATATTCGTCAAAAATCCCCGGGGATGGCAGGGCAAGGAGCTGACTGAAGAGGCCTGCCTTGAATTCAGGGAGGCCAGGGAAGAAGCCGGCCTGGATCCTGTGGTTGTTCACGCTACATATCTGATAAATATAGCCTCTCCCAAAGAGGATCTCTGGCAGAAATCCGTAGATGGTCTGATAGATGATTACAGGCGCTCTGTGCGCCTGGGGGCCGATTATCTGGTATTTCATCCCGGCAGCCACACCGGTTCCGGTGTTGAAGCCGGCATGGAGAAGATCGCCCGGGGAATCGACCGGGTGCTGAACGAGGTGGAGGGGGAGACAGGACTTCTGCTGGAAAATGTCGACGGCAGCGGGACCAAGATAGGTGCTAAATTCTCGGAGCTGAAGAGAATAATTTCGCTCACAGACCACGAGGAGAGGCTGGGTATCTGCATCGATACCTGTCATGCCTATGCCTTTGGGTATGATGTGGCCGGTGAATCCGGCCTCGATGAGCTTCTGGATGAGATTGATGATGAGGTCGGGCTGGAAAGACTCAGGGTGATACACGTAAATGACTCTGTCTATGAGCTTAACAGCCAGAAGGATGAACATGCACATATAGGCGAGGGAGAGATAGGTGAAGAGGGCTTTGCCGGCATAATAAATGATGAGCGCCTCCGGGAGCTTCCCTTTATTCTGGAGACACCCTGGTTCGATGACAGGGATGATGATCCCGATGTCGATATACTCAAGGAGCTGCGCAATAAATAACAGCATACAAATGATGAACAGGAGTAATATATCATGGAGAAGGATATAATCCTCTCTTCCCGGGCGGCAGAGAGGATGAGAAAAAACATAGATAGCTCCGGCGATAATGAGGTATTCTTTCAGGGGGAGTATGATTTTGAGAGAGAAGAGGTTGTTGATGTCAGGGTGGTGGCAAGGGGTAATCGCCAGATGGCCCCGGCGATCACTTCCAGCATCCAGCCCGGTGACTGTGTTATTCACAATCATCCCTCCGGCGATCTGAGACCATCTGCTGCCGATATCAGGATTGCCTCCCGCCTGGGCAGCAGGGGTGTGGGTTTTATAATTGTCGATAATTCTGTGGAAAAGGCCTATACCGTGGTTGAGCCGGAGGCGGTGGGCAGGCGGGAGGAGCTGCCGGAAGAGGAGATTGCATCTTTTCTGCAGGAAGAAAGCCCTCTGGAGGGTGTTCTCGATAACTTCAGCGAGCGGGAGGAGCAGCTGCAGGTTTTGAGAAGGGTGATTGCCGCCTTCAATGATAATGAGAGCGTTCTGATCGAGGCCGGCACGGGTATCGGGAAATCCTTCGCCTATCTGCTGCCCGCCCTGTACTGGAATGATCTCAACGAAGAAGTGGTTGTCATATCAACAAATACCATCAATCTCCAGCAGCAGCTCATGGAGAAGGATCTGGTCAAATTGAGAAGTGCGCTGAACTTCGACTTTAAAGCCTCTCTGGTGAAGGGCAGAAATAACTATATATGCATGAGAAAGCTGAAAAATGTGCTTTCCCGGGGGGAAGAGGATGACGGTGATGAGAGTGATGAGCTTTACCGCATAGCCGAATATATCGATCAACAGCACCGACAGGGCGAATTTTCGGGGAGTTACAGTGAGTTTGACTTTGCCGTGCCCTCACATGTCTGGCAGGAGCTGAGATCCGAGAGCGATCTGTGTCTGGGCGGCAACTGCCCGCACCTGCAGAAATGTTTCTTCCAGCAGGCCAGAGAGAAGGTACACCGCAGTGATGTGCTGGTGGTAAACCATCATCTGCTCTTATCTGATATGATACTTAAGGAGGAGAGTGCAGGTATACTGCCCGAGTTTGACAGGCTGATTATCGATGAAGCTCACAACCTGCCTCAGGCCGCCCATAATATCAGCGGCAGTGAGTTCTTTCCACCGGCTGCTCTCAAGCTGTTAAATCGTCTGAGAAGCTCCAGAAACTCACCACTGGTCAGAATCAGAAATCTGGAGGTGAATCTGGAGAGGAGTATAAAAGATGAGATAATCTCCATCCTCGATGCTGATATCTGGCCTCTGAGCAGGAGGCTGGAGGAGGCTCTCAAGGATTACAGCCAGGATTTAAAGGAGCTGATGCCCGCCGGGGAGCATAGCCTTAGAATGACATCCGAGAATTCTGACCTGGTGGCGGAGAGGGCCTGGCAGAATCAGGGTGAGACTGCCCTGAATCTCTTCCAGCAGATACAGCATAAGATGGAGAGGATTAAGGATTTGCTGGCCGAAGATGGGAACATGAGAGCTGAGAGTGAAGATACGATTCTCAGGGAAGTTGCTGGATTTGCCGAGCGATTGAATAAGCTGGCAGCTGCTCTCAGATTGAATCTGAACTATGAGCTGCATGAGGATGACTATGTATTCTGGCTGGAGAGGGACAGATCTCTAAACGGCTTTCAGCTCAGACAGCAGAACGCCAGGATCGAGGTCGATGAATTTCTGCAGGAGGTTCTCTATTCCCGGACAGCTTCGCTTATCATGACATCTGCCACACTGGCGGTGCGGGATGACTTTTCCTATTTTAAAAAGCGACTCGGCCTGGAGGCTTCCGGTCATTTTAAAGTCTCATCACCCTTTGACTACGCCAGCCAGGTCAGTATTTTTGCTCCGGAGGATATCCCCGGAGTTTCTGACGATGATTTTATCGATGAAATTTCTCCTGATCTGGCCCGTTTTCTCAGGTCCAGCCCCGGTGGTGCACTTCTGCTCTTCACCTCATATAAGATGCTGCATGAGACCAGAGAAAGTCTCAAGCCTTATTTTCGACAGGAGGACAGGCAGCTTCTGGTCCAGGGTCAGGCATCCCGCAGGCAGGTTTTGAGCAGACTGCGCAGCAGCGGCAGGGCTGTGCTGCTGGGGACTTCCAGCTTCTGGGAGGGTATAGATGTGCAGGGGGAGGCCTTGAGCTCACTCGTTATCATGAGACTGCCCTTTGCCGTACCCACCGCCCCCCTGGTGGCGGCCAGACAGGAGAGAATTGAGGAAAGGGGCGGAAATTCATTTCTGGAGGAAGCACTGCCCGGAGCCGTGCTCAGATTCAAACAGGGTTTTGGTCGTCTGATCAGATCCGGAGATGACAGAGGCCGGGTTCTCATACTGGACAGGCGCTTAGTCTCCCGCCGATATGGAAAATATTTTATCGACTCCCTGCCCGATGGCTGTAAAGTGAGAAGAGAATGGCCCTCTCAGAAATCGGATTAAATTTTTCCCTGAGGGAGGATATTTCTATTTATCGGAGAATATTTTAAATAGAAAGCATCTATAATTTCATCTCAAAGAAAATGGAGAGGAAGAAAGGGAATGTCCGTGAAAAGAGGAGAAAATACATTTAAAGCTCTGCCGGAGAAAAATCTCATATTTTTTGCTCTGCTGGTGGCGATGGTGTTTATGATTTTAAGCTCTACAGCCGGAGGTGAAGCGGTCAATGCCCGCAGCTTCCGGCTCATCTACGTCGTTCAGTCAGGAGATACACTCTCTCAGATCTCCTCACAGTACGGTGTTTCCACCGAGCAGCTGATGAGCTGGAATGATATCGGAAGCTCCACATCCCTGAGCGTCGGTGATGAGCTGGAGATACCAATTTCCGGTGAGGAGCCGGAGAGGGACTTCCGGAGAGAACTGACAGATAGAGATAGTGATCTCTCCCTTTCCCTTGAGAGAAATTATCCGGTCACGGTCAACTCAAGGGAGGAAGAGCCCGATATATCGCATATTGGCCAGGAGGATCTCATCACATATCATGTTGGCCGGGGTGACACTCTTTACGATATAGCCAGGCGCTTTAATACCTCGATGAATGTCATCACAGCCCTCAACGATATCGATGGTAATGATTTGAGACAGGGTGAGGAAATTGAGGTTCCTGTAACCGAACTGAGCGAGCGTGAGGTTCTCTCCCGCACCCTGGGTGATGAAGAATTTGAGCTTCTGGCCCGCATCATACACGGTGAAGCGAGGGGAGAGCCCTATCTGGGCAAAGTCGCTGTGGGAGCGGTGGTCATAAACAGGGTTCTCAGCCCCCGTTTTCCCGAAACTGTTCAGGAGGTAATCTATGATCAGGGTCAGTTCTCTCCTGTTCAGGATGGTTCGTATCGCCAGCAGCCCGATGAGGAGTCCAGGCAGGCGGCCCGGGAAGCTCTCGATGGCAAAGATCCCACCGGAGGGGCCCTGTTTTTCTACAATCCGGAGAAAGCAACAGATCGGGAGTGGACACAGCGCCGGGAGAAAATAGTAACCATAGGTGATCATGTGTTCATGAGATAGGTATCTTTAATCACTCACCTGCAGGGGAGGCGTCTATTTGAAAATATCTGTTAGCAGAGTTGACAGCTCCGTACCGCTGCCGGAGTACCAGCACAGAGGTGAAGATGCAGGGCTGGATCTCTTCGCAGCTGAAAATGCCGTTCTCAAACCAGGAGAGAGGGGACTGATAGGGACCGGAATCAGGGTGGCGATCCCCCCCGGTCACGCGGGTTTTGTCTATCCCCGCAGCGGCCTGGCACTTGACAGAGGTATCACGGTTTTAAATGCAGATGGTGTCATAGATCCCGGTTATCGCGGAGAAGTGGGAGTTATATTGATCAACCACGGCAGCGAAGACTTTGTCATTGAACCCGGTGATAGAATCGCTCAGCTCATCGTGCAGAGGGTGGTCGAAGTCGAATGGGAGGAGAAAGATGAGCTCGGTGATTCCCGCAGGGGCAGCGGGGGTTTCGGCCATACAGGTCTGAAAAATAATTAACCTGGTGAGGAGGATAATAACATGAAACACCAAACTCTGGAGTTAAAAAAGGATGAACTGGTTCTTCTTGACCAGAGGAAGCTCCCCGGCCAAATTGAATATTTCATAGCCGATGATTACCGGGATGTGGTAAAAGCAATAAACAAAATGGTCGTCAGGGGGGCACCCGCCATCGGAGCCACAGGTGCTGCTGGAATTTATCTTGCGGCCAGAGAGTACGAAAATCTGAGCGCCCAGGCAGCCTTCAATCAGATAGAGAAGGCGGCAGATGCCATCAAGGGAGCCCGCCCCACCGCTGTTAATCTGTCCTGGGCTGTGGACAGGATGATGAAGGTTCTCACCAGGAACAAGAACAAGGACCGCCAGGCTCTGCTGCGCGTGCTGGAAAATGAAGCCCAGAATATCGCTCAGGAGGATATTGAAACAAACCGCCAGATCGGGCTATACGGTCATACAGTTGTGCCGGAGAACAGCAATATACTGACACACTGCAACACAGGGGCTCTGGCCACGGTCGATTTTGGCACAGCTTTAGGCGTTGTGAGGGAGGCCTTCCGCCGGGACAAAAAAATTCATGTCTATGTCACCGAGACCAGACCCCGCCTGCAGGGAGCGAGGCTGACTGCTTTTGAGCTTGTTGAGGACGGAATACCTGCCACACTGATTGTGGACAGTGCGGCTGCCACAAAGCTGAGATCGGGAGAGATCGACGTTGTTCTGGTGGGTGCAGATAGAATTGCCGCCAACGGTGATACGGCCAATAAGATAGGCACCTACATGATATCTGAGCTGGCCAGAGCGCACAGTGTTCCCTTTTATGTAGCTGCTCCCCGCTCCACAATAGATTATTCACTTAATAGCGGCGAGATGATAGATATTGAAAGACGATCTCGGGAGGAGCTGACCCGTGTGGGCAGGGAGAAGATTGCCCCGGATGAGATCGATGTTGACAATCCTGCTTTTGATATCACACCCGCCGAAAATATCACCGGCATAATCACAGAACACGGTATTATAAATCCACCCTTTACAACCGGTCTGGACGAGATAAAGGACAGATAAAACTTCCCAAATAAATTCTCACAGGAGGGATAGAAGATGGCTGTACAAAAAGTCGGAGAGGTATATCGCTGCGGAGTCTGTGGAAATGTAGTTGAGGTTCAGGAAGTCGGAGGAGGAGAGCTTGTCTGCTGTGGTCAGCCCATGAATCTGGTCGAGGATTATGAAGGATAAAAGCAAAATCTGCTGATTTGAATTTACTCTGCTCAGCTTGATGCTGAGCAGAGTATCTATTTAGCATGCAAAAATTTCATCATGTCCGCTGCTAGGAGGGGAATAATGGAAGATTTAATGGGGGAAGAGAAGGAGCTCATCGAACTCTACAGGCGTCATACAGAGCTCGTCCGGGAATGTCTCAGTTCCTTTGGTGAAGCAATTAAACTCTATATTCAAAAGGGCCTTACGGAAGATTCGGAGGATCTTATCCAGGAGGTAATCTCACTGGAGTCCAAGGCTGATGAGATAAGACGTGAGATTATCAGGCTTTTGATCGAAAAGAGGTTTCTGCTCTCAAATACCAGAAGAGATTTTTTAACACTGCTGGAATACACCGATAAGGTCGCCGATTATTCCGAGAGCACACTGGATTACATAGTGATGGAATCTATGGATATAACCGATAAAGGCCAGGAAAAATTGATGGAGATAATAGATATAACAATGACCATGTTTGAGCATCTGCAGAAATCGATTGACCTTGTTTTTGAAGATCATCAGCAGGCTCTGGATAATGTGGAGGAGATCGAGAAAAATGAATCGGATATCGATCTGCTGGAGAGGGATCTGATTCAGCGGCTCTCGGACAGAGATGACCTTACTCCGGGACAGAAAGCTCTCTACAGAGATTTTCTGATCATGCTCTCCGACCTATCGGATATAATTGAGGATGCCGGTGATGAAATTGAGGTAATTGTGGCTTTGAGAAGGCTTTAGGGGGAATAGCAATGATCGGTAATGGCGATTATATTCTCTCCATAGATCAGGGTACCACCAGCTCCCGGGCCATGATCTTTGATCAGCGGGGAGATATAAAGTACAGAGCGCAGAAGGAGTTCACCCAGATATATCCCAGCCCGGGCTGGGTGGAGCATGATCCCGTTGAAATCTGGGAGTCGGTAAAGGACGTCATGGCAGCTGTAATGCAGCAGGGTCAGTTCGAACCCGAAGATATTGCGGCTATAGGCATAACAAATCAGCGGGAGACGACTGTGGTCTGGGATAAAAAGACGGGAGAGCCGATTCATAATGCCATCGTCTGGCAGTGCAGACGGACGACAGATATATGCTCTGAGCTCAAGGACAGGGGTCTGGAGGAAAAATTTCAGAAGAAGACCGGCCTGCTGCTCGATCCTTACTTTTCCGGCACCAAGATCAAATGGCTTTTTGACAATGTGGAGGAGGTTCGCAGAAAGGCCGAGGAAGGCCGGCTGGTCTTCGGCACAGTCGACAGCTGGCTGATCTGGAAGCTCACCGCCGGCAGAGTGCACATCACTGATTATTCAAATGCCAGCCGCACACTTCTCTATAATATACATGATCTAAAATGGGATGAGGAGCTTCTCGACATACTCGATGTTCCCATCTCCATAATGCCGGAGGTCAGACCCAGCAGCGATATCTTCGCCCGCACAGCACCTCAGAATTTCTTCGGCTGTGAGACACCGATCGCCGGTATAGCCGGAGATCAGCAGGCTGCCACATTTGCCCAGGGCTGTTTCAAGAAGGGTATGATAAAATCCACCTATGGCACGGGAGCTTTTATGCTGATGAATACCGGCAGAACTCCTTATATTTCTGATAACGGGCTCCTTACGACCATAGGCTGGGGGCTAAACGGTGAGGTCAGTTACTGTCTGGAGGGCAGCATCTTTAACGCCGGTTCGGCCGTGCAGTGGCTCGGTGATGAGCTTGAGCTGCTCAGCGATCCCGTGGATTCGGAGTATTTTGCTCAGAAGGTAGATGATACTGACGGTGTATATGTGGTACCCGCATTTACAGGTCTGGGTGCCCCGCACTGGGAGCCGGATGCCAGGGCTATGGTTGTGGGTGTGACAAGGGGCACAACCCGCAATCATCTGATCAGGGCGACTTTAGAGGCTATCGGATATCAGAGCCAGGATCTGCTCACAGCCATGGAGGCCGATACGGGCATTGACCTGAGAGAGATCCGTGTCGATGGCGGTGCTGCCAGAAATAATTTCATGCTTCAGTTTCTGGCCGATATATGCCGGGAGCGGGTACAGCGTCCGACCAATATCGAGACTACAGCGGCCGGTTCAGCCTTTCTGGCCGGCCTGGCGGTGGATTTCTGGCAGGATCTGGAGGAAATATCCGGCATAAGGACTGTCGATAAGGAATTTGAACCCCAGATCACCGAGGAAAAGAGGGATGAATACCTAAGAGGCTGGAAACAGGCTGTAAAAGCTGTGCTGAGCTGGGCTGAAAATAAATGATTTGCATATTGAGCTGCTTTGCTATATAATTAAGACAGAATCAATATAGCTCTATAGACCAGAGGATAGCATAAATTTAAATATATTTAAAAGGACTATGGTTGAGAAAAAGAGAGAACCATTGTCTTCCCGGGGAGTACTATGTGCTCTCAGGGAGGGGATGGTTCTCTCTTTTTGTTTTTTCTTATATCAGTAAGGTCTTAAGAGGAGGTTTTTGCATGAGCGAAAAAATTTCGGGGAAATATGATGTTGTTGTGGTCGGAGGCGGGGTGGTGGGCAGTGCCATAGCCCGCGAGCTGAGCAAACTCCAGCTCGATCTCTGCCTTATGGAAAA
>Ga0207421_10002789_pt1 | contig 21363 bp, 26 predicted proteins | sample SodLakKL_010_SED_4_FD_187542 | JGI IMG/M metagenome (GOLD analysis project Ga0207421, IMG submission 187542) | Alkaline sediment microbial communities from Lake Tanatar, Kulunda Steppe, Russia - 8KL_010_SED (SPAdes) (version 2) | ecosystem: Environmental > Aquatic > Non-marine Saline and...
ATGCCGGTTCGCTCGCCACTGCGTGGCTCGCTGCACGGGCGTGGCGGGATTCGAACCCGCGATCGAGAGGTTAGGAACCTCTCGCCCTATCCGCTAGGCCACACGCCCTACCGGCCGTTTTTCCGGAGCGACAAAAACGGTTGCCATCCGACCGATAACCACGCTTAAGACCGGCGGTCCGTATGTACCGGCCATGGAACCACGGGATCTGTCGAATCACACCCCCTACCGGGCCGGCGGGGGGATCGAGGAAGTCGCACGCGAGCTCGGGCTCGATCCCGACGCGCTGATCAAGCTCTCCTCGAACGAGAATCCGTTCGGGCCGAGCCCGCTCGCCGTGACGGCGATCCGCGAGGCGGCGACGGCGAGCAGCGTCTACCCGAAAGCCGGCCACGCAGATCTCACCGCCGCCCTCGCTGACCGCTTCGATGTCGACCCTGCGCAGGTCTGGCTCGGCCCCGGGGGCGACGGCGTCCTCGACTACCTCGCGCGAGCGATGCTCGACCCCGGCGACCGGGTGCTCGTCCCCGAGCCCGGCTTCGCGTACTACCCGATGAGCGCCCGCTACCACCACGGCGAGGTCGACCACTACACCCTCTCGAAAGCCGAGGCGTTCGAACAGTCCGCAGAGACCCTCCTCGACGTCTACGATGGCCACCGCATCGTCTACGTGACGACGCCGCACAACCCGACGGGCTCGGAGATGTCGCTCGAGGAGATCGAGACGCTCGCCGCCGACACCGACGACGACACGCTCGTTCTGGTCGACGAGGCGTACATCGAGTTCAGCGACCGACCCTCCGCCCGGCGCCTCCTCGACGAGCGCGACGACGTCGCGGTCATGCGGACGTTCTCGAAGGCGTACGGGCTCGCGGGGTTGCGACTGGGCTACGGGCTTGTCCCCGCGCCGTGGGCCGACGCCTACGAGCGCGTCACGACACCGTTTTCGGTCAGTACGCTCGCCTGTCACGCCGGGCTGGCCGCCCTCGACGATCACGACCACGTCGAGCGAACTGTCGAGACCGCCCGGTGGGCACGGGAGTACATCCACGAGGAGCTGGCGACACACACCTGGCACAGCGGCGGCAACTTCGTCCTGGCTGAGGTCGGTGACGCAGAGGCGGTCGCGGCGGCCACACAGCGCGCGGGCGTCATCATTCGCGACTGTAGCAGCTTCGGCCTCCCGGAGTGTGTCAGGGTGTCGTGTGGGACGCGCGAGATGACCGAAACCGCCGTCGAGACGCTGAACGAGGTGATCGGCACGTGAGAGTCGCCGTCACGGGCACACCGGGGACAGGCAAGACCACCGCAACCGAGCTGCTCGAGAGCGGGCTGTCGGTCATTCATCTCACCGATGTCGTCGAGCGCGAGGGGTTCGTGGCTGGTTACGACGACGAGCGCGAGTCGACCATCGTCGACACCGACGCGGTCGCGGCGTGGCTGGAGGGCCGCGACGACGTGCTGTTCGAGTCTCACCTCGCACACCACTTCGACGCCGACCGGGTCGTCGTCTGTCGCTGCCACCCGGACGAGCTCGAGCGCCGGCTCGCCTCGCGTGGCGCCCGCCCGGCGTCGATCGCCGAAAACGTCGAGAGCGAAGCCCTCGACGTGATCCTCGTCGAGGCGGTCGAGCGCCACGGCAGCGACCGCGTGTACGAACTCGAGACGACCGAGCTGGCCCCCGAAGCGGTGGCAGACGAGATCGCGGCGGTCGTCAACGGCGAGCGCGAGCCGAGCGCAGGGACAGTCTCATACATCGAGTGGTTATGACGCTGGATTCGTTTCGCCCGCTGTCGAAGCGGCTGATGCGCCCGCTCGTCGTCGGCGCACGCCGCGCCGGCCTGACGCCCGACATCGTGAGCGTGCTCGCGCTGGTTGCGGCGGGCGCGGCCGCCGTCGCGTTCTACCTGGCCGGTCAGGAGCCGCTGTTTTACCTGCTGGGAGGGGCGCTGGTGTTTCTCAACGGCGTGCTCGATCTGCTCGACGGCGGCCTCGCCCGCGAGCTCGACGTCGCCTCACCCGCGGGCGACCTCCTCGATCACGTCCTCGACCGCTACGCCGACATCATCATCATCGGCGGGCTCGCGGCCGGCGTCGGGGAGTACGCGCTCGGCTTTCTCGCCGTCACGGGCGTGCTCATGACCTCCTACCTCGGGACGCAGGCGCAGGCGGTCGATCTCGACCGCGTCTACGGTGGCGTGCTGGGTCGCGCCGACCGCCTCGCGCTGGTCGGCCTCCTCTCGGTTCCTGCCGCGTTCATCCCGGATCAGTACCTCGGACTCACGGTGATCGGCTGGCTGCTCGTCATCTTCGCGCTCGTCGGACACATGACCGCACTCCAGCGCTTTTACTACGCGATGCGCGAGCTCTCGTGAGCCGGGGCGGGCTCGTACTCCATCGTCGCGGCGACGCTGGCTGACAGCTCGGGGTCGAACTCGCGGGCGAGCAGGTGCAACGCGAGGTCGATGCCAGAGGTGATGCCGCCTGCGGTGACGACGTCGCCGTCGTCGACGACGCGGGCGTCGACCACCTCCGCTCCCGACGCAGCGAGGTCGTCGAGTGCCGTGTGGTGTGTGACCGCCGGCCGCCCGTCCGTGAGCCCCGCGCTCGCGAGCAACATCCCACCCGTGCAGACCGCGGCGACGAGCACTCCCTGGTCGTGGAATCGGGCAACCGCCCCGGGGATGTCGCCGCGCTCGGCCTCGCCGCGCGCGCTCGCTTCTTTCTCGGTCGACCACCCTCCACCGGGTACTACCACGAGGTCGGGATCGTCGGGGAGGGTGCCGTCCGGCTCGAAGCGGATGCCGTGGCCGGTCACGACGACCTCCTGGCGCTCGAGCGTGTACAGGCCGACGTCGAGATCGGCACCGGCTCTGCGGGCGTGACTGAACACCTCGAACGGGCCGAAGGCGTCGAGGTCGTCGAAACCGTCGTAGACGAGAATGGCGACGTGCATACCACCGGGGAGGTGGGCAGGTCGTTTCACTGTGTCGGCTCTCGCCGCTCGGACTGGTCGAGCGAGGAGGGGCGGGCGCACGTTTTATACGCGGGGGCGTCGAAGCTCGCGTATGGTCCAGTGTGAGATGTGCGGGACCGAGATATCGACCCCGAACCGCATCAAGGTCGAGGGGGCGGAGCTCGACGTCTGTGACGCGTGTCGGGAGTTCGGAACGGAGGTGAGGACCGACACCGGGACGTCGTCTACCTCGACGAAGTACTCGACCGGGTCGTCCTCGTCGCGATCGTCGGCCGGCGGCAGTTCGTCGGCCGGCGGAACGGCCGCGAGCTCCGGTGGAGGCCGTCGTCGCGACATGTTCGACGACATCGAGGAGCTGGCGAGTGACTACGACGACCGAATCAGAGACGCCCGCGAGGCGGCCGGCCTCACACAGGAGGAGCTCGCCGGACAGCTCAACGAGAAGGCGAGTCTGATCCGCAAGCTCGAACGCGGGGACACGCTCCCGTCGGACGACGTCCAGCAAAAGCTCGAGCGCAGCCTCGAGATCGACCTGACGACCACCACGAGCGTCGACGATCCGGAGTGGGAGAGCGAGAGCTCCTCGACCGGCTACACGCTGGGTGACGTGGTCAAACGGAAAGATTCCTAGCGACCGGGCGACCCGATCTACCGGCGGCCGTTGAGTTCGTCGATGCCGAGCTCGTCCGAGATCGCCTCGACCTCCGTTTCGAGCGCTTCGATCTCCCTGTTGAGACGGGCGAACTCGTCGCTCTCTGCGAGCTCGTTGGGTGGTTTCTCGACCTCGAGGACGTTCCGTTTGAGCCGTTTCGAGCTGAGCTCGCGGGTACGTTCGTCGTACTCCTCGAGCGCAAGCAGCCGCTCGACCGTCTGCGCAAGCTCGGCGGCCGTGAGCGGCTTGACCAGGTAGTCGTCGATGCGGAAGTCGATGATGTCGAAGTCGGGAGTCGCCGCGGTGACCAGCGCAACCCGGCACTCGATCCCCTCCTCTTCGATGTAGGCGAGCACTTCACGTCCCGAAACGACCGGCATCTGCCGGTCCAGTAGCACGACATCGACCGTCTCGTCGAGTGCACAGAACGCCTCCTCGCCGCCTGCTGCGACCTCGACATCGTAGTCGTCTTCCAGGAAAGCCGCGTACGTCTCCGCCAGCGCGAGTTCGTCCTCGACGATGAGCACTGTTGCCTCGGTCTCTCTCCTCACTGTCCCCCGCTTCGTGTAACAGGGTAATTAAGTTCACCCTTCGTGGCTGTTCGTCAGCCCGTCGAGGTCGGGCTCGCTGACTCCCTCTCTGGGACGACACCACCGATGTTGTCGCGCTCCGCCCGTTCGCTCGGCGTCGGCGTTTCGCCGCTCTCCCGCGCCGAGTTAGCGACGACGACGAGGCTGCTCGTGGCCATCGCCACTGCGGCGAACAGCGGGTTCAACAGCCCAGTCAGCGCGAGCGGGATCGCAACAGCGTTGTACAGGAACGCCCAGACGAGGTTCTCGCGGATCCGTCGGTTCGTCCGCCGGGCAACGTCGAACACGGCTGGGACTCGCTCTATCTCACCGCCGAGTACGACCGCGTCCGCGGCGTCGCTGGCGAGCTGGGTCCCGCTCTCGAGGGCAATGCCGACGTCTGCGGCGGCGAGCGCCGGCGCGTCGTTGCTCCCGTCGCCAACCATCGCCACCGTCTCCGTCGCCGCCAGCCGCCTGACCGTCGCTGCCTTTCCGTCCGGCGGCACCCCCGCGAAGACCTGATCAACCGAGGGGTGTTCGCGGAGGCGTTCCGCAGCGGGGCCGTCGTCGCCGGTGAGGACGACGATGCGTGCGTCCCGTCCGAGCTCCTCGACAAGCTCCTCCCACCCGTCCCGGGGACTGTCGCCGACGCCGATAACTCCCCGGGCAGTCCCGTTCCAGCCGACGACAACCGGCACGTCACCGCGCTGGCGGTGGTCGTCGCTGCTGGCGTCGATCCCGTCTGGGAGCTCCCACTCCCGGTCGTGAAACAGCTCCGGGTGACCCACGAGCACTTCGTCACCGTCGACCGCTCCCGAGACGCCGCGTGCCGCCTTCTCGAACGTTTCGAGCGTCTCCGCGCTGGCAGCTGACTCCAGTAGCCCCCGCTCGCGTGCGGTCTCTGCGATGGCGACGCCGATCGGGTGGTCCGCGTGTCGTTCGACCGCGCCAGCGCGGGCGAGCAGTGTGTCGGCGTCAGAGCTCGCTTCGACCGTTCTGACAGCCATCTCGCCGTCGGTGATCGTCCCCGTCTTGTCGAGGACGACCGTGTCGATCTCGTCTGTGTGCTCGAACAGCGCGGGCGTCGCGACCACCACGCCGCGTTCGGCCGCCGACTGGAGGCCTGAGGCGACCGCCAGCGGCGTCGCCAGCCCGAGCGCACACGGACAGGAGACGATCAACACGGTCAGCCCGGCGAGCACCGCAACGCGTGGCGGCGAGCCGGTCGCGAGCAGCCAGACGCTCACAGCCGCTGCGAGAACTAACACGAGCGGGACGAACACCGTCGCCAGCCTGTCTGCAACCCGCTGTGCGCCGGGGCGCGACGCCTGAATCTCCCACAGTAGCTCGACCACGCGATCGAGCGTGCTCTCGTTTCCGTGGGCTTCGACGAGCAACGGCGCGTCGGTGACGACGGTGCCGCCGCGCACCTCGTCGCCCGGCCCTTTGCTCTCGGGGAGCGACTCGCCGGTCACTAGCGCCTCGTCGACGGCAGCCCGCCCCTCCCGGACGATCCCGTCGACAGGGACGCGCTCGCCTGGGTCGACACGGAGGAGGTCGCCTGCTTCGATCGCCTCCACCGGGACCGTCTCGTCGTCAGCCCGCTTCGCCGTCTCGAGCTGTAGCTCCGTCAGGTCCGCAAGCAGTCCGGCGGTCCGTCGCTTGATGCGTCCCTCGTAGAAGTTGCCGACGGTGACTGCGAGGACGACGACGATCGTCACGTCGTAGTAGAGGTCCGTCCCGCCGACGAGCAGCCGACCGGTGCTGTAGAGGTAGGCAGCGAGCGCCGCAACCGTCACCAGCAGGTCGACGTTCGGCTGACCTGCCCGGAGGCTCACGTACGCGCCCCGGAGCATCGGCTGACCGGTGTACAGCAAGATGATGGCCGTGACGACTGCGAGCTGGGCGTAGAGGTAGAGTCCGTCGAAGGCACCGAACTCGACGACCGGATCGTAGCCGAAGTACGTCGGGTACAGAAAGAGCGCGTACCACGTCATCGCCATCATGGCGAAGATGCCGCCGACGAGCAGCCGGCTCACGGCACCCTCGTCGTGGGTTGGCTCCTCCTCCCGTCCTCGTGCCCGGTAGCCGAGACCCGAGACCACGTCTGCCAGCTCGTCTGCCCGCCAGCGCTCGGGATCGTAGACGAGCTTGATCGTCTCGGCCGCGTAGCTCGCCTCCGCCCCGTAGAGCCCCTCGTGGGTGGTGGCGTTGCGCTCGAGGAACAGCTCACAGGTCGAACAGTGCATCCCGTCGACCGCCAGATAGGCCGTCTCGGCCGAGTCGGGGTAGCGCGGCTCGTCAGCGACCGCCTCACGGTGCTGTGTCACGTCGATGTCGCCCAGCGAACGGTACACCTCCAGACAGCCCCGACAGCAGAACGTGCCGTCGACGTCGTCGGCTGTCACCCCCTCGGCAGGTAGCTCACAGAGCGTACAGACGCTCATTTCGGGGTGAAGCGGGGCTGGTCCCCCCGCCAACGGTCACTGTGTGAGTTCATCCTCGTGGGCACGCTCGCCCGGGGCGCCCCCGAACAGGAAAAACAGCGCACCGGCGATGAGGACGACGTTTCCGACGGCGAGAGCCGTGCTTGCGGGGTCGAGCCGACCTGTCTCGATCACATAGATCGCGATCGGCACCAGCGCGAGCAACGCGAGCAAGGCCGTGACGCGAGGGGAGATGTTCATCTGCCTCTTGCGTACGTAGCGGGAACGCAAATAAAATCCCGCTATTCCCAGGGTCTGAGAATTCCCCCGGGCATATTACTCGATCCGGCCTAACCCCGACAACGATGAGTTCAGGCACCGAAAGCGACGTCTCACCCGATGTCTGGGACGGCGAGATCGAGCGGGAGATTGGACACGACGAGTACGACCCGGTCGGGACGCTCGGGCTGATCGCGATCTACTTCGTGATCATCGCCCTGCTCTGGGTGTTCATGTACTTCGTCGAGTTCCTCGGACGCGGCCCGACGGTGGTGTGAGAAATATGCAAATTCACCGGTACGAGAAGCTCTGGTTCGGCGTCTCGCTGCTGTTGATCGTCGGCTTCATCGCGACGATCACCTACGGCGCTGTCGGGGCGGGGATCCAGATGGTCGGCGACGAAGGCGGTACGGTCGACCCCGGCGAGATCGGCGATTACGAGATCCGCGACGGGACGACCTTTTCGGACATTCAGGAGCCACAGGCGACTCACGTCGAAGGTGACAGCTACGAGGTCGCGGTCTCCTCACAGCAGTTCATCTTCAACCCGGGGACGTCAGAGCCGATACAGGTTCCCGAAAACAGCGAGGTGACGATCTACACCAGCTCGCCTGACGTGATTCACGGCATCAAGCTACCGGGCACGAACGTGAACACGATGGTGATCCCGGGCGAGATGACAAAGATCACCGTCGAGTTCGACGAACCCGCTGAGTACGGCATCGTCTGTAACGAGTTCTGTGGCGCCGGTCACGAAACGATGGCCGGAAACCTCGAGGTAGTCCCCGAGGACGAGTGGGAGGGTGACGCCTGATGGGGCTGTTCGTCGACGAACACCCTGACGAGGCGTTCATTGTTCGGGCCGCCCTGATGAGCTCGTTCATTGCGCTGCTCGTCGGTGGCCTCATGGGGACGATTCAGGCGCTCCACCGGACCGGCTTCGTTCAGGTGATCGATAACTCGACGTACTACACCGTCCTGACGCTTCACGGCGTCTCGCTGGTGATCCTGTTCGCGATCTTCTTCCTCGTCGGCTTCTTCCAGTGGGCGATCACCGACAGCCTCGGCCGCGGAGCCGTCGACCCCCGGCTCACGAAAGCCTGGTACGGGCTGATGACGCTCGGCAGCCTGATGGCTGGCATCGCCATCCTCGGCGGCTTCACTGACATCACCTCGATGAGCGCTGACGTCCTCTTTACCTTCTACGCGCCGCTCGAGGCACACCCGCTGTTCTACGCGGGGCTGGCGGTGTTCATCGTCGGCACCTGGCTCGCCGGCGTCGACTGGTTCCGGTCGTGGTGGCTCTGGCGCAAAGCCAACCCCGGCGAGCGGACGCCGCTGCGGACGTTCATGGTGCTCACGACGATGCTGATGTGGTACCTCGCGACGACCGGCGTCGCCATCGCCGTCATCTTCTTCCTGCTCCCGTGGTCGCTCGGCCTTGTCGACAGCGTCAACGCGCTGCTCACGCGGACGCTCTTCTGGTTCTTCGGCCACCCGGTCGTCTACTTCTGGCTGATGCCCGTCTACATGATGTGGTACGTCATCCTCCCGAAACTCGCGGGCGGCCGGCTGTTCAGCGACCCGCTCGCGCGGATCGTCTTCGTCCTCTTTCTCGTCCTCTCGGTCCCGACGGGGATCCACCACCAGTATCTCGATCCCGGCATCGCCGAAGGGTTCAAGTTCCTCGCGATGTCGAACACGATGTTCCTCCTGCTACCGAGCCTCCTCACCGCCTTCACCGTGGTGGCGAGCATCGAACACGGTGCGCGCCAGCGCGGCGGCACCGGCTACTTCCGCTGGCTGACCGCGCTACCCTGGAACAAGCCCGCGTTCACGGGGATGGCGCTCGCGGGTCTGATGTTCGCCGCGGCGGGCTTCTCCGGGATGGTCAACGCCGGGATGAACCTCAACTACCTCGTCCACAACACGATGTGGGTCGTCGGTCACTTCCACCTCACCGTCGGCACCGCGGTTGCGCTGACGTTCATGGCGGTCACCTACTGGTTCCTCCCGGAGATCACGGGCAACTCGGTGTTCAGCGAACGTCTCGGGCTGGTGCAGGTCGTCACGTGGTTCGTCGGGATGGTGCTGATGGCGAACGCGATGCACCGCGTCGGTCTCGGCGGCGAACCCCGCCGAACGGCCGACCCGTTCTACGAGGGCGTTACGTTCGACACCGCCCTCGGGTCGATCGGCGAGCTCCACCTCCAGATCGCGCTCGGGGGGCTGTTGCTGACGGTCTCGTTGCTGTTGTTCATGGCCCACGTCTTCCTCACCTGGTTCGACGTCGCGAGCCGCCCCGCGCCGAAGCCGGAGACGCTCCCACCGGCACTGTCGGGCCCCGAGCACGCCCCGGCTGTCCTCGGTAACCTCCGGCTCTGGACGGGCATCGCGATCGCGCTGATCGTCCTCACCTACACGCTCCCGATCGCTGCGATCGTCTCCGGAAACGGTCTGTTCGGCAACGCCGGCGTGCTCGCCTGGGGTGTTGAGACGCTCGTCTCGCTCACTGCCGGGGTGGTGGGATGAGACGACCGGGCTGGGCCGGGCTGTTCGTCCTGTTCGCGTTCGTCGTCGTCTTCGCCGTCGAGTTCCACACGCTCCTCGGGATGCTCGGCGTCGAGGTCGCCGCGCAGGTGTACTTCCCGGCTGCTGCAGCGGCCGTTATCGCGCTGTTCGCCGCGATCATGCTGTTCACCGACGACGAGGCCGACGAAGACGGCGACGCGCAGGCTGCGACTAGCTAACGGCGCGTCCTCATTTCACGGCTCCTAGACCCAGTCGCCGAGACCAGTCTGGACGAGCGACTGCTCGATCCGCTCGAACCCTCGCTCGACCTCGTCGGGATCGACCTCCCAGGTGTCGGTGACGAACCGCTGTGCGGCGTCGACGTCGGGGCTGATCTCGAGGTCGGGAGAGACGTCATCGACAGCGGGGTCGAGAAACAGCCGCCTGAGCCGGTCTGCACCCTCGATGTGCTCGTCACGGCTCTCGAGCGCGCCGAAGAGGTCGCCGTGCTCGTCGATCAGCTTTACTGCGGTTTTCGGTCCCACCCCCTTGATCCCCTCGTTGAAGTCCGTCCCGCAGAGAATCGCCACGTCGACGAGCCCCTCCCACGTCAGCCCGTGGCGCTCGAGCGTCGCCTCGAACGCCATCAGCTCCGGATCGCCGCTGCTGGTCAGCTGCCGGAGCGTAAACGGCGCGCCGAACAGCAACGCGTCGTAGTCCTCTGTCCCGGCGTAGTCGACAACGCCCTGGCGGGCCATGTGCGCACACTGGGCTTCGCCCTCGGCAGGTGCGTCGACCACCGGCACGTCGAGCAGCGCGAGCAGCTCGCGCGTGGTCTCGACGATCGTCTCGGTCAGCCGCTGTGTCCGCGACTCCAGTCTGGCGATGGCGATCTGGTCACCGCGCTCGCGCGCTTCCGACAGGGCCTCCTCGTACTGCTCGCGCTGTTCGCGACGCTGTTCGACCTCGTCCGCTTTGAGCTCGATCACCGCACCATCGAAGACGAACACCGGCGTCAGGTCGTGCTCGAAGAACTTCGGCAACCCCTGCACTGCGCCCACGAGATTCGCCACCTCTGTCCCGTCGCTTGTGGTGTAGGCGTCGCTGCTCGTCCACTTTACCGTCGTCGTGAGGTAGCGGTACAGCCAGTTGTGCGCGTCCACCGCGACGACCGAGCCGCCGAGCTCGTCGAAGCTGACGTCCTCGATGACCGCGAGGTCGCGGAGCGCTGCGTTTCCCATCGGTGCTCTCTGGGGCGGGGAGGGCGAAACCGTTTGTGGTGTCACCGGGAGCCGACGGCGGCCCAGATCGCGGTCGCACCGAGCAGGATCGCCGGGATCATCGGCAAGACGATGTACGCCTGGTACCACGAGAGCCCGACAGCAGCGACCAGTCCCTGCGCGTGGGGCAGGTACAGAATCGCCGCCGGCACCACGAGAAACGAGACGACGACGACGGCGACGAGCGTCCACCCGCGCCAGTCGAAGCGCTCCTGTGGCGGCGGATGGTACCGCGGGGGGTGTGCTTCGCCGCCGTCTGTCATCCCATCGCTCCCGTCCGCTCCGTCTCGTCTCTGTTCGCCGTCGCTCGCCTGGCCGGTAGCCGCTGTGCTGGGTCGGGGCGGGTCGTGTTCGTCCGGGGACGGCTCACCCATACTGCTCGTCCGGTATTACGACCACCTTGCCAAAACCTTCACGCTCTTCGAGCATCCGGTGTGCCTGTGCGGTCTCGCTCATCGGCAGTACCTCCCTGATCCGGGGTTCGAACTCGCCGGCCCAGACGAGCCCGAGGACGTCGTCGACCTCGCCGGGGGTGCCCATCGTCGAGCCGATCACCTCGAGCTGGTTCCAGAAGATGCGGTTGATGTCCGTCTCCGGCCGGCCGCCGGTCGTCGCGCCGCAGGTGACGAGCCGGCCCCCGCGGGCGAGGCTCGCAAGCGAGTCCTGCCACGTGGCCGCGCCGACGTGGTCGACGACGACGTCGACGCCTCGTTTGTCGGTCAGCTCGCGGATCTCCGCGGCGAACGACTCGGACTCGTAGTTGATGGCGTGGTCAGCGCCGACCTCGCGGGCGTAGGCGAGCTTCTCGTCGGTGCTGGCGGTGGCGAACACCTCCGCGCCGACGTAGTCGGCGATCTGGACGGCTGCGTGACCGACGCCGCCGCTCGCGCCGAGGACGAGCACCGACTCGCCCGGCCGGAGCGCCGCGCGCGTGACGAGCATCCGCCAGGCGGTCTGGAAGACGAGCGGGGCGGCCGCCGCCGTCTCCCAGCTCACGCCGTCGGGCACGGGAACGAGACAGCGCTCCGGAACGACCGCGCGCTCGGCGTGGACTCCCCGGACGTGCTCGCCGATCAGGTGGTAGTTCACACACAGCGTCTGATCGCCGTCACGACAGAACTCGCACTCGCCACAGCTGACACCCGCAGAGACGGCGACGCTGTCGCCGGGTTCGAACCGCGTGACCTCTTCGCCGACGGCGTCGACGACGCCAGCGCCGTCGCTACCGGGGATGTGGGGCATCTCGAGGGTGAGCCCGGGGAGACCCCGTCGTGTCCAGACGTCGAGGTGGTTCAGCGCGCCGGCGCGCACCTCGAAGCGAACCTCGCCACGCCCCGGGGTGAGTTCGTCGTACTCGCCGTACTCGATGACGTCCCTGTCGCCGTGGTCGGTGAACTGGACGGCCTGCATACGAGCGATGACGGGCGGCGACATCATAAACGGTCCGAGCCGGCAACGCTGACTGCCGGGCTGTCGTCAACCCGCGTCGTTTTTGTAGCTGAGTCGGCTACAGTGACACAACCGATGAGCGAGGACTTCTACGACGTGCTTGGCGTTTCGCGCGACGCCTCCGAGGAGGAGATCGAGAAGGCCTACCGGAAGGCGGTCCGGAAGTACCACCCGGACGTCAGCGACGAGCCGGACGCCGAAGAGAAGTTCAAGCAGGCCAAAAAGGCCAAGGAGGTGCTGACCGACGAGGAGAAACGTAGCCAGTACGACCAGTTGGGTCACGACCGCTTCGTCGAGGCCGAAAAACACGGCGGCGTCGGTGCGAACGCCGGTGCTGGTGGGCGACGTGCGGGCGGCGACCCCTTCGGTGGCGGCCCGTTCGGCGACGTGCAGGACATCTTCGATCAGTTCTTCGGCGGCGGCGGTCGCTCCCGAAACCGCCCCCGCGAGGGCCGTGACCTCCGGACGGGGCTGGAGATCGACCTCGAGACCGCCTACCACGGCACGGAGAAGGAGCTGACGGTGACACGTCCAGAGCGTTGCAACGACTGTGAGGGACGCGGCCACCCTCCGGGAACTGGCTCACGAACCTGTCCCGAGTGCAACGGCCGCGGCCAGGTGACCCAGGTCCAGCAGACTGCCTTCGGCCGGATGCAACAGCGGACGACCTGTCGTCGCTGTGAGGGCGAGGGGACGCTCTACGAGGAGACCTGTTCGAGCTGTCGCGGGGAGGGGATCGTCCGGAACGAGGCGACACTGAGCGTGGAGATCCCCCCCGGCATCCGCGACGGGCAGACCCTCCGGATGCGAGGTGAGGGTGCGCCCGGCGAGCGGGGTGCCAGAAACGGCGACCTCCACGTCGAGATCTCGGTCGCCGACCACCCCGACTTCGAGCGCGAGGACGAAGACCTGAAGACGCACGAGCCGATCTCGTTCCCGCAGGCGGTCTTCGGCGACACCATCGAGGTGGAGACGCTCGACGGTGCCGTCGAGTTCGAGGTCCCCGCCGGAACACAGAGCGGCGAGACGTTCAGGCTGGAGGGCAAGGGAATGCCTCGGCTGCGCCGACGCGGCCACGGCGACCTCTACGTGCAGGTGCAGGTCGTCACCCCGAAGCGGCTCAACGACGACCAGCGCGAGGCGCTCGAGCGCTTTGCCGAGGCCGGCGGCGAGGAGATTGACGTCGATCGGGGCTTTTTCGACCGCCTCAGGGACACGTTCTGATGTCCGACGGGACGCTGAAAGCGCTCGTCGCTGCCGGCCGTGAGCGCGAGGGTGCTGCCCTCGACGTCCGCTCGTTGACCGCACCGTACAGCTACCGCGATCTCTGTACGAACGTCTGGAAGGCGGGCAACCTGTTCGGACACTACGGCGTCGCGGGCGTCGGCGAGCTTGCGCTCGTCGTCGGCTCCAAACGCGAGGCTGGCTCCTCTCGACTCGACGCCGCCGAGCCCGTACTGGCGCTGCTCGGCGGCGCGATCGTCGGCGCGACCGTCGAGCTCGATCCGGACGAGCCCGTCGACGCCCCTGCGCTGGTCGCACCCCACCACCACGAGGTCGAGACGGCCCCGGGCTGTTCGCACCTCGTCTACGGCGGTCCGCCGACCGACCCCCAGCTCTCTCACTTCGAGCGCGAGCTCTGGAGCGAGAACCCGATCGAGCCACCCGAGCGCGTCGAGCCCGACGACAGCGCGTTCCGACTCGACGGCGAGGAGTGGACACACGCACAGCTGCTCGAGGCGGCCGCCGACGTCGTCGAGCGCTACGAGCTATCGACTGCCTCTGAGCTCCTGCTAGAGACGCATCTCGACGACGTGGGAACGGTCGTCTCGGGCGTTCTCGCGCCGATGAGCGTCGGCGCGACCGTCGTCGTTCCGGAGAGTGCCGTGGGCGACGGCGAGTGCGTCACGGTCACGACGCGAGCAGGCGAGCGACGAGAGCAGATTCAGACCGCGCGGCTCACGCGCCGGCTGCGCGATACTCGCCGTGTTTGACGCCGATGGCGAACATGATCGCGGCGAAGGCGACCATCGACGGGAGCACCATCGTGAACATCGTCTGGTCGGTCATCACCTCCATCTGACTCATCCCGACGGTGCCGAGTGCGATGATTCCGACCACGATACCGGCCGACACGGGGAGGTTGAACTCCATATCCGAAGGCAGGGACTCTCGAGATAAAAATGGCTCGTCACTCGCCTTTCGGGCGGATCAGGTCGGCGAGCGTGACGAGCAGGCCGAGCACCCAGCCCACGGGGAAGGAGACGAGGAACCAGATGATTGCGTGGTGGTACTCCTGGCGGTCGAAGCGTTCGCCCAGGGGATCGGTCAGCGCCTCCGGGCCGACCTGGAACAGCCACCGGAACAGGTCGTCGCCGTTGTCGATGATGACCGCTCCCAGCGGCTCGTAAAACAGCGCTGCGACCACCGGCGGGAGGAAGATCGCGGTGATCGCAAACGGGTACGCCAACAGGACGGTCGTGAACCGACCGTCGATCCGCCAGAAAATGTACGATAACGCCGCGGAGACGACGGCGACGGCGCTTGCGGCGGCAATGCCGGTCACTGCGCCGGCCTCAAGATCGAGCGTGTCTGCCAGCTCGAAGTACACGAGCGCGGTCAGCCCACCCCAGAGCAGCGTAAAGAGCAAGACGACGCCGAAAAACCCCAGCTTGGCGGCGGTGACGTTGATCTTCCGGGTCTGGTACCTGAAGAAGTAGCCCAGCAGGACCAGCGGGTAGACGATGCCGACGATCGGGACGCCGACGTAGTACCAGAGCCGGTACGTGATGACCTCGCGGGTGGTGTCGGGCTTCCACTTGCCGAGGACGGTGTTTTCGGCGTTTCGTTGTCTGGGGAAGAAGATCTCCATCCAGGTCTCGTGCATCACCCGGACGTCGTACTGGATCGCCTCGACCAGTCCCGGCTCGGTCCCGACAGACATACGAACCGGACGTTCGGGGGGCCCCGGTATATGTTTTCCTGACTGCCACCAGCCGAGCGCGCCGGGCCGAAGCCCGTCGGAACGGTACGCTTTTTTTCCAGCGTCGGGAGAAGCGGGTATGCAGCTCGCAGTGCTCGCCCACGGGATGTTTCCGGACGAGGCCAAGACAGCTGTCGGGATTCTCCGCTACGCCGACCACGAGGTCGTGGCGGTGCTCGACCGCGACCGCGCCGGGGATGCTGTCCACGATCACCTCGGCGACGTGCAGGACGCCCCGATCGTCGAGACGATGGCCGACGCACCGGACTGTGACGCGCTCGTGATCGGGATCGCACCCGTCGGCGGCGGCTTCGACGACTCCTGGCGCGCGGACGTCCGGACCGCGATCGAGACTGGCTGTGACGTCGTCGCGGGGCTTCACTACTTTCTCTCCGAAGACGAGGAGTTCGCCGCGCTCGCAGCCGACCACGGCGTCGAGCTTCGCGACCTCAGGAAGCCGCCGGCCGATCTCGGTGTCGCGAACGGGACGGCAGGTGAGGTCGACGCCCATGTCGTACTCACTGTGGGAACGGACAGCTCTGCGGGAAAGATGACTTCGACGTTCGAGCTCAGAGACGCCGCCCGCGAGCGCGGGCTGGACGCGGCGGTCGCCCCGACCGGGCAGACCGGGATCATGATCGCGGGCTGGGGGATCGCGATCGACCGCGTCATCTCGGATTTCGCCGCGGGGGCGACCGAGCGGCTGGTCGAGGAAGTTGGGGACAGTGACGTCGTGTTCGTCGAGGGACAGGGCGCACTCTGTCATCCGGCGTACTCGGGGGTGACGGCGGCGATCCTCCACGGCGCACGACCCGACTCGATGGTGCTCTGTCACGTCGCCGGCCGTGACCGGTTCGGCAGCCACCCCGAGACGGCGCTTCCCTCGCCCGGACGGTACGTGGAGCTCTACGAGGGGCTGTCCGCCCCGCTTGCGGAAGCGAGCGTCGACGCCGGAATGCTCAACACGCAGGGGATGGCCGCGACGGACGCCGACGCCGCGATCGCCAGGTACGCCGAGGAGATCGGCGCACCTGCGACGGACCCCATCCGCCACAGCGCCGACGACGTCCTCGACGCCGTCCTGGAGTAACCCGGCCACCAGGGCCGTTGCACGTAAGTAGACGCGGCCGCAACGGACCGGCAGTGATCGTCGTCGCGACCGAGGATTTCGAGGTGTACCACGACGTCGTGAGCGCGCTCCGCGAGCGCGACCTGGCGTTCACGACGCTCACACCCGACGAGGAGCTGCCCAAAACGGCGTCGGTGGTGGTGACCGGCCCCGACGACGACGTCGTCACGGAGCACCCTGTCGTCGAGGCCGAGCCAGACGCCCCCCGGGAGGCGATCGAGGCGGTCCTCGTTCACCTGCGCGGCGGCGAGGGACGAACAGTCGTCGGGATCGACCCCGGGGAGATGCCCGGCATCGCCGTCCTCTCGGGCGAGGTCGTCGTGGCGACGTTCCAGGTGCCGCCTGAGGAGGTGGCGGCGGTCGTCAGCCGCGAGACGGCCGACGCGCCCGACCCGCTTGTCAGGATCGGCGACGGGGCTCGGCTGATCGGTGCCCGGATCATCGACGACATCGAGGACGTCCCGGTCGAGCTCGTCGACGAGACTGGGACGACACCCTACCTCGGCACCGGCACCCGCGGGCTGGGCGACGTGCTCGCGGCCGTCAACATCGCACGCATGGAGGGCGAACGCGTCGAGCGTCGCGAGATAACCCCCACGGAGGGGGAGCTCCAGCGGATCCGCGAACGCTCGCGCGAGCAGAGCGAGACGAACCGGGCGATCGGCGCGACGCTCGCACGCCGGGTCGCCGCGGGCGAGCTGACGATCGACGAGGCGCTCGCCGAGCACCGCCAGCGGGAGTAATTGCGACCGCGCAACCCGGACGTTTATGCCGCGCGACGGCAGACCGGATGTATGGCAAGCGAGTACGAACCGGTTCCCTCGCCAGACGAGACGACGATCTTCTCCTATCACGACCTGACGCCGCCCACAGTCCGAGACGTCTACCGCGCTCGGCAGGTCGTCGCTTCATCCCTCCCCGAGACGCCGCTGGTCCGCTCTGAGCATCTCTCCGAGCGTCTCGGCGGTGAGGTCTACCTCAAACGTGAGGAGACGCTGCCGACGGGTGCGTTCAAAGTTCGCGGCGGCGTCAATCTGGTGGCCGGACTGGCCGAGGAGTTCCGTGAACGCGGGCTCGTGGCCGCGAGCACGGGTAACCACGGTCAGTCGATCGCCTACGCAGGTCGGGAGTTCGACGTGCCGGTGACGATCTGCGTCCCCGAGGACGCAAACCCGAAGAAGGTCCGGTCGATGGAGCGGTTCGGCGCGCACGTGGCGTTCTATGGCGCGACCTACGACGAGGCGAGAGGCCGGGCAGAGGAGCTGGCGACCGAGGAGGGCTACCGGTACGTCCACTCGGCAAACGAACCGAAACTCGTCGCGGGCGTCGCCACCGCGGGCCTCGAGATCGTCGACGAGCTCCCGGACGTAGATCTGTGCTTCGCGCCGGTCGGCGGCGGGACGTGCGCGTCGGGGCTCGGTCTCACCGTCGGTGAGCTCCTCGACGCCGAGATCGTCGGCGTGCAGTCGGCGGCCGCACCGGGCGTCTACCATGCCTGGAAGGAGGGCCACCTCGAGGCACACGACAGGATGGAGACCACGGCCGAGGGGGTGGCGACGAGCGTCCCGTTTGCGATGACGACCGAGCTTCTTCGGGAACACCTCGCGGAGTTCTTGCTCGTCGAGGACGAGGCGATCTGGGACGCGCTCGCCGAGCTGTTCGTCGAAGAGCGCGTGCTGATGGAGGGGGCGTGTGCGACGTGCGTGGCGGCAGCGCTCGAACGCCCCGACCTCGTCGAGGGTAACACCGTCGTCATTCCGGTGACCGGGCGGAACGTCGCCCTCGAGAAGCTCGAGCGGGCGCTGGCGCGGTGACGGCGAACGTTGAAGAGGGTCGGTCACCGAGGTGTCCTGTGGACAGTCAACGACTGATGGATGCGCTTGCGGTCCGCTTCGACGGCACGGAGCCGACGCTCCGAGCGATCGCCAGGCAGGCACGCGATCTCGACGACTCGGGCCGGATCGAAGCGGATATGGGCTACCGGCTGACCGTCGAGGCGGTGGTCTCGAACCTCGCTGACGCCCCCGCGGAGTACTCGTTGCTCGAGCGGTGGAACTGGTGGATCGGCTCGCTCGAGCTCGCCTTCGGCGCGTATCAGCGCTTTCACGTCCGGCCCGACCTCGAGGACCACCGCCACTAATGACCGAGCTCCGTTCGGGGTCGGACCCGTCGGCGGTGCGCCGCCGAGGGTGGCGATGAACCTCACCTTCCTCGGCGGCGCGCGAGAGGTCGGACGGAGCGCGATTCTCGTCAACGACTCGCTGCTGCTCGACTACGGGATCAAGACCGGTACCCCGTTACAGTACCCCCTCGGCGACGTCGAGCCGGATGCGGTCGTCGTCAGCCACGGCCACCTCGATCACGCCGGGGCCGTCCCGGCGCTGCTCGCTGGCGACGCCCGTCCGCCGGTGCACTGGACGCCGCCGACGCGGGCGCTCGCGATGGTGCTCGCTCGCGACACGCTCAGACTTCACGGCAACACGCTCCAGTGTCCGTTCACCGAGGCCCACCTCCGCCGGCTGACGCAGGTGTCGCGAACCCACGGCTACGGCGAGCCGTTCGAGGCGGCCGGTCACGAGGTGACGCTGTTCAACGCCGGGCACATCCCCGGGAGCGCGCACGTCCTCGTCGACGACGGGGAGACGAAGCTGCTGTACACGGGCGATTTCCAGCCCGCAAGCGAAGGTGCGCGCCGCGAACAACGCCTCGTGGCTGGCTCGAACGCCCGCCCGGACGCAGATGTCGTCGTCACCGAGAGCACGTACGCGACCGTCGAGCACACCGACCGGGGTCTCCTCGAACAGCGGTTCGCAGAGAGCGTCCGGACGACGCTCTGGGAGGGCGGGACCGTCGTCGTCCCCGTCTTCGCCATCGGACGCGCACAGGAGCTGTTGCTGGTGTGTGAGGCTCACGGGCTCGACTGCTACCTGGACGGTATGGCGAAACAGGTGACCGGGCTGGTTCGCGACCACCCGTCGTTTCTCCGGGACGCCGAGGCGATGCGACGGGCGAAGTCGAACGCCCGCTTCGTCACCGGCCGGCCCGGCCAGCGTAAACGGATCGCCCGGGAGAACACGGTGATCGTGACGACCGCGGGGATGCTCGCCGGCGGGCCGGCCGTCACCTACGTCCCCGAGATCCGGCAGAGCCCGACGAACAAGGTCGCACTCACCGGCTACCAGGTTCAGGGCACGCCCGGCCGGGAGCTCCTCGAGACGGGTCGCGCCGAGTTCGACGGCCGCGTGCTCCCGGTGAGCGCGCAGGTCGAACAGTACGACTTCTCTGCACACGCAGACAGAAACGGCCTCCGGTCGTTCCTCGCCGACTACGACGACGCGACGGTGCTCGTCAACCACGGTGACGACTGCCAAGGCTTCACACGGCGGCTGCGCGAGCGAGGGGTCGACGCCTACGCACCCGAGCTCGCCGAGACCGTGACCGTCGAGTGCTGAGACAGGCAGACAGCGCTCCCGATCGCCGTCACCCCGCTACTCCGGGCCGTACGGCCAGTTCGGGTCCCGGACGTCGGCGGCGGTCGGCTCGCGCGTCTGTCCACACACCGCCTCGCTGGCCGCGCCGAACGCCGCGACGTTCGCTCTCGCCTCGCGCAACGAGATGTGGTTCGTGTCGCTCTCGTAGTCGACGTCGGCGAACTGGAGCGGGTCGTCCATCCAGTAACAGATCTCACAGACCTCATAGGAGCCCGGCGGTCCCTCGGGGAGCGTCTGGTACCCACAGCAGGGACAGTAACCGAGCTCGCGCGCCGCGGGGTTGCCAGGGCGCTCGGTGGCCATGATCGGGGTACGAAGCCGACCCTCAAAGTGATATGGGTCGCGAGCCGGGCTGGCTCGCATCGGAACGACTCCTAACAGTCAGTATTAGAGGCTGGCGTGACAACGGTCTTCGATGGCGGAGGACAGAGACACGCCGGTGCCGACAGACAGGGAGTCACCGGTCGGCGAGCCGGTCATTCGGGGAGACCCGGCTATCACCGGGCGCGACCGGACCGAAGCCGCCCGGTTCGACCCCGAGGATCCAGAGAGTGTGACGCGAGCTGCCGAGACTGTGGGCGCGTTCGCCTCGGCCGATGCGGGCGACGAAGACCACCTGATCGTTCTCCGGGGAGCGGCGGCGTGTGCGGCGCTCGTCAGAGGGGAGGGCTCGTACAAGGCTGCTGCCGAGCGTGCCGGCGACGAGGTGACTGTGGCCTTTGTCAGGACCTGGGCACGCGTTCACGATCTCCCGCGGTCGATCAGACGACACGTCGCGGCGGGCGAGATCGTCCCCTCGGCGGCAAAACACGTCGCTCGCGTGACTGGGACCGAACGGCTGCAGCTCGCCTGGGCGACGCTCGACCACGGGCTGACTGTTCGGGAGATTCGCGAGGTCGTAAGCGACGTCCGATCGGGTACCAGCGTCGAGAACGCGCTCGAAGCCCAGGGCTACCATCTCGGCGAGGTCACGCTTGCACTCCCCGTCGAGGAGTACTGTCTGCTCCGACAGGAGGCTTCGCTGGCAGGCACCGAACCCGGAGAGGTCGTGGGCGAAGCGCTCGCGGAACGGTTTCGCGAACCGTAAGGAATTAGGTACCGACCACCCGACGTAGAGGCGAGGGCCGGTAGCTCAGCCCGGCAGAGCGTCTGGCTTTTAACCAGATGGTCGCGTGTTCAAATCGCGCCCGGCCCGTGCAACGAACCGGTGAGCAGTGCGTGGTGCGAACGAAGTGAGCGCCACGATCGCGAGCGGTGAAACCGCGAGCAGAGCGAATCGGTGAGCGAACCGGCAGGCACGATTTGAACGCCCGGAAGTCGCAGCGCGAGCGAAGCGAGCGACCGCCTTCCGAAGTGTTCAAATCGCGCCCGGCCCGCTAAACTTTTCTCGTCGGGTTCGCCTCCGGCGAACCGCTCCTCCAAAACGTTAGAAGCCAAAAGCCGGACGCTCGCTCCGCTCGCGCCCGGTGAAACCCCTCGCTCCGCTCGGCGTATACTGGCGGTAACGTATTCAAATCGCGAGCAGAGCGAACCGGTGAGTGAACCGGCAGGCACGATTTGAACGCCCGGAAGTCGCAGCGCGAGCGAAGCGAGCGACCGCCTTCCGAAGTGTTCAAA
>Ga0207421_10002790_pt1 | contig 21360 bp, 22 predicted proteins | sample SodLakKL_010_SED_4_FD_187542 | JGI IMG/M metagenome (GOLD analysis project Ga0207421, IMG submission 187542) | Alkaline sediment microbial communities from Lake Tanatar, Kulunda Steppe, Russia - 8KL_010_SED (SPAdes) (version 2) | ecosystem: Environmental > Aquatic > Non-marine Saline and...
AGAATTTTTGCTGATATTTTTGCCCTGGCCTTTCAATTGGTGGCTCCAATTATTATTATTTTGATGCTCATGGATATTGCTTTAGGTTTGATTGCAAAAACAGTGCCGCAGGTTCATGTGTTTATTCTGGGTTTGCCCTTGAAAATTGCGATGTCACTACTGCTTCTGGCGATGCTAGCGCCAGTGTTCGGCTTAGTTTGGGAAGGCTTGATTGATCGGTTTATATTATATCTAAATCAGTTTATGCAGGGGTGGTGAGAACTTGTTCCTCTTCTTTCAGGATAGTGGAGATAAAACTGAAGAACCAACGCCGCATAGATTGCGTGAAGCCCGCAAGAAGGGGCAGGTTTTCAAAAGTATGGAGCTTAACTCCGCAATCAACATTCTGGGCGTGATGTCCCTGTTTTTTGTTTTCAGCGCGGTTGCTTTCCAGGGTATCGAAGAAGTTTTCAATCTTTTTCTTGGCAACCTTCTTGCATTGCCACTTACATTAGGCAATGCTCAGACAGTATTATGGGAAGGGGTAACGCGATATTTTACGATAATGGCTCCGATTTTTGCAGTCGCTCTTCTTTTAGGTGTGGTTTCAAACGTAGTTCAGGTTGGATTTCTGGTTTCGACTGAACAAATGGCCCCTAAACTGAACCGTCTCAATCCTTTGGAGGGTTTAAAAAAAATAGCTTCTAAAAAGGCTTTATTTGAGATGGTCAAGGCACTCTTGAAAATTGGGATTATCAGTACAGTTGCTTTCTTATATATTCGCTCCCGGATGGATGATTTAATGCTCTTGATTAACCAGACTGCTGCTGCCAGTTTGCAGGCTTTCTGGAACATCATGACGATACTGGGTATTCTGGTTGGAGTGGTTTTTCTGTTTCTGGCCTTTATGGACTATATATATCAAAGGTATGAGCATAAAGTCAGTTTAAAAATGAGCCGGAAAGAAATTAAAGATGAATTTAAGCACATGGAGGGAGATCCTCTGATCCGATCAAAAATTAAGGAAAAACAGCGAGCCTTAGCCAAGGAGCGCATGATGCAGGAAGTCCCTGCAGCAGATGTAGTTATAACAAACCCGACAGAAATAGCTGTGGCCCTGGTTTATGATGAAGGCAATGATTCAGCGCCCCGGCTTGTAGCCAAAGGTGTTGAGGTCTTGGCCCAAAGAATTAGAGAGATCGCAGTTGAGCATGATATAGCGATTGTTGAAAATCCATCGGTGGCTCAAATGCTCTGGAAAAAAACTGAAATTGGTGATGAAATCCCAATTGAACTTTACCAGGTCGTCGCTGAGATTATGGCTATGGTTTACCGGATGCGAGAAAAAAAGAGTTATATTTAGTGGAGAGGTCAGGTAGCTTATGGCATTAACTAATCAGAATCAGCTGAGCTTAGATACTGTTGGTAAGTTTATACGGGGCAATACAGATATTATTGCTGCTGTAGCTTTTATCGGTATGGTGGTTATTATCATTATTCCGGTTACACCCTGGCTGCTTGATATATTATTAACCCTTAACATTGCTTTTGGATTGATGGTATTGCTTGTAACCCTGTTTTCCAGTGATACGCGTGAACTGAATATATTTCCATCAATATTGTTGACAGCAACTCTATTCCGTCTTGCTCTGAATATTTCATCTACCCGCCTGATTCTTTCCGAGGCTGATGCCGGGGCTTTAATTCAGGCTTTCGGACAGTTTGTTGTAGCGGGTAATTATGTGGTTGGTATGGTTGTTTTTGTTATTATTACCGTTGTGCAGTTTGTGGTTATTACTAATGGTGCCGGCCGGGTTGCTGAAGTGGCCGCCCGTTTCACACTTGATGCCTTACCGGGGAAGCAAATGAGTATTGATGCTGATTTTAATGCCGGTTTGATCGATGAAGATACAGCACGCATGAAACGTAAAGAAATGCAAAAAGAAGCAGATTTTTATGGTTCTATGGACGGTGCCAGTAAATTTGTCCGCGGTGATGCTATTGCTGGGATTGTTATTGTGCTAGTTAATATCTTAGGTGGGCTTGGCATCGGAGTAGTGCAGCTTGGCATGTCTGTTGAAGATGCTGCCTCAGTTTTTACCATCCTGACTGTAGGAGATGGACTGGTGGCCCAGGTTCCGGCACTGCTCATCTCGGTTTCGGCCGGCATGCTGGTTACGCGATCAACCGCGGAGGCTTCGTTTGGTGAAGAGATGAGTGACCAGCTAAGAGCTTTTCCGAAAGTGATTTTTTTAGCATCGGTACTGCTCTTTTTCCTTGGCATTGTCCCGGGGATGCCTGCGCTGCCTTTTTTCTTGCTGGCTGCGGCAGGAGGCGGACTTTCGTTTATCCTGTTCAGAGAAAAACGGGATAAAGTTGATGAAGCAAAAGCTGTCGCTGAGCGAGAAACAACCGAGGTGCCGGCTGAACCCGATGATTTTAGGTCTCTGCTCCGGGTGGAACTGATGGAAATTGAAATTGGTTATAACCTGGTTGAGCTCACTGATGAGTCGCGGGGCGGTAATTTATTGGATCGGATTACAGCAGCCCGGAAAAGGGCGGTTAATGAGCTTGGTATTATTATCCAGCCCATTAGGATGCGGGACAACCTCCAACTCGGGCCGTTTGAATATCGCTTTAAGTTAAAAGGAAATGAAATGACTCGCGGACAAGTTCGTCCCGGTCTCTGCCTTGCCCTTAATCCGGAAGGAGAGTTGCCGGCAGGGCTGGATGGGATTGAAACTTTTGAACCGACTTTCAACTTGCCGGCGGTATGGATTTCTGAGGAACTTAAAAATAGTGCTGAAGCCCTTGGATGTACTGTTGTTGACGCTTCCACCGTTTTAATTACCCATTTGAGTGAAGTCCTCAAAAATTACGCACACGAACTTTTAGATCGCCAGGCGGTAAAAGAAATGCTTAATTCTCTGAAAGAAACAAATCCAGCTGTTGTCGATGAACTGACCCCTGACATGTTGTCTATTGGAGAGGTTCAAAAAGTAATGCAAAACCTGCTCAAGGAAAAAGTGCCTGTCCATGATATGGTAACTATATTGGAGGAATTGGCGGACCAGGCCCGGGTGACCAAAGATATTGACGCATTGACTGAATCGGTCAGGCAAGCTTTACGGCGAACTATAACTGCTCAGTATGCTGATCCGGAAGGAAAGCTAAAGGTCGTGACCATTGATCCTAAACTGGAAAAGAAAGTTTCGGATTCAATCCAGATGACCAAGCAGGGCAGTTTTCCGGTCATGGAGCCGAATGCTACTCAAAATTTGGTTGATGGCATTAACCGGGTTATCGATAATCTAAGCAAGAAAGGCGTTGCTCCCGTGATGTTGACCTCTCCGACAGTACGTCCATCTCTCAAGCGCCTTTTAGAAAGATTCCATCTGTCAGTAGCAGTGCTTTCTATTAATGAGGTCCTGCCGGAAGTTAAAGTGGAAGCAGTGGGAGTGATTAAAGAAAATGAAGATTAGAAAATACCTTGCTTCAAATATGAAAGAAGGCATGATGCGGGTAAAAAAAGATCTGGGCATGGAAGCGGTCATTCTGTACAGCCGAAAGGTCAGGCGGAAAGGACTGCGTGGGTTTTTCACTCCCAAACAGATGGAAATCATTGCTGCCGTTGATCCGAAGAGCAAAGAGTCTTCCTCAAACGGTGCAATACTCAAAAAGGTTTCTGAAAAAGACCAGGAGATTTCGGCCATGGCCGAACAGCTCAATGAACTTAAGGATCAAATTTCAGAAATTTCGACTGTTGCCAGCATCAATGATGACGAAGAACCGTCGTCCAAAATTGTTACCAAGAAAAAAAGTTCCGCTTACTGGCGTTCTTATCTTGAGCACCATGATTTAGATCCGACTTTATTGGAGGAAGTATTTGGAGAAGCTGAAGCAGATGCAGCAAAACCGGGACGGATGAGCCACGCCCGGATGGCAGAAATACTGAGGGCAAAGGTGGCCGCTAAAATCAACATTACTAATGGTTGCGGCTCCCGGACGCAAATATTTATCGGACCTACAGGAGTAGGTAAAACAACCACTCTTGCTAAATTAGCCGCTCGTTTTTCTTTACAGAATCAAGAGAAGGTCGGGCTAATTACTATCGATCATTACCGGATTGGTGCTGTAGAACAATTACGCTCTTATTCTGAAATTATGGATTTGCCGCTTGAGGTGGTTATGAACCCACAGGATTTATTTAAAGTGATGATGCGCCTCGAAGCTTGCGACAGAATTTTGATTGATACTGCTGGCAGATCCACCGGTAATAAAGAGCAGTTGGATGATTTAGGCTCATATCTTGATATGCTTCAGCCGGCTGATATCCACCTGGTTTTAAGCGCTACTACCCGCAGGCAGGATGTCAACTATATCGCGGAGTGTTTTAAACCGCTTAAATACAATCGGTTGATTGTAACCAAGCTTGATGAAACTAATGCTTACGGAACTGTTATAAATAGTGCCTACTACACGAAAATGCCCCTGGTCTATCTAACCGACGGGCAGCGGGTTCCCGAAGATTTGAAGCCAGCCTCGGAAGTGGATCTGGCCGGCTTGTTATGGAGGGCAAGATAATTATGACTGATCAAGCTGAACAACTAAGAACTGCTGCCAGAACAAAAAGTCTGGAACAGGCTGCTTACAGTAATCGTCAACTGGCCGGGCAATCTCGGGTTCTTGCTGTGACAAGCGGCAAGGGTGGGGTTGGAAAAACCAGTCTGGTTGTTAACCTGGGGTTAGCTCTTAGCCGGCTTGGTTACAGGGTGGTTATTATTGACGCAGACTTAGGTCTGGCCAACATTGATGTGATGATAAACTCGGTTTCCCGTTATAATCTCACCGATGTGATTAATGGTTCAAAAAATATTAGGGATGTAATTATGAAAGGACCGCTGGATTTAAAAATTATTCCCGGGGGAACCGGCTTGTTTGATCTGGCTAATCTTGATCAAGCCAGACGGGGGGTTTTGCTAGATCAACTCAGTGAGCTGGAAGATGAAGGCGATTTTATAATAATTGACACTGCTGCAGGAATTTCGCGGCAGGTAATTAGTTTTGTTGAAGCTGCCGATGATTTTATCCTGGTTACAACTCCCGAGCCGACTGCAATGACTGATGCATACAGTGTGCTAAAAGTTTTGTCGGACAGAGGTTTGAAGGATAAAGGAAAGATCGTGGTAAATCTGACCCGCAACCTGCAGCAGGGCCATAAAATCTTTGCCGGTTTGAGCAGGGTAGTCCAAAAATATTTGCCTTCCATGGAATTGAATTACTTAGGAGACGTACGCCATGATCCTGCAGTCAGCAATGCTGTTCATAGCTTTGTCCCTTTTGTAATCAGCAATCCGCAGAGTGCTGCTTCTACGGCTGTAAGCCGAATTGCCTGGCGTATTGCATCTAACAGTGAGGCTGAACAACCTTTCAGGCGAGGAATCGCCGGATTTATAAATCAGTTAAAGGGTTTGTCATGAGATCTTACAGGAGGAGGCAAGCCGCAGAAATGAATAAACAGCTAGCAGTGGGAGATCGGCTTCAAATCCTATATGAACAGGAACAAGAGTATTACATGACAACTGTAAAAGCAGTGAATCAGGAAAATTTTATAATCGATGAACCTACATCCGGTGGCAAAGTTCTTGAGATGCCCCCTTATAGCAGCTGGCAGTTTTGTCTAATCAAAGATGATGCGGTCTACTTCTTTAATTCCCGTATTAATGGAGTTGAAATTACCGGTGATGAAAGTAGTTATCTGGTAAAACCTCCTTATTATATGCAGCGTCAGCAGCGTCGATTTCACGTGCGAGTCCCCTGCCATCTGGAACTTATGTATTGGTTGTGGGATGAAATAAACACCCCCGGAGAAAATAATCCGGCCCGGCTTCCACATGATTCAGGTTTAAGGGAGGATCCGGAGTGGATTGCGGATCACCTAAAAACACTTGAAAGCAGAGTGCCGGGGGAAGTTGCTTTTACGCTTGATATGTCCGGCGGGGGGATTAGAATGGTTACCCTCAATCCATTGAAAAGAAATGACTACCTGCAGCTAAAGATCTCGCTCTTTGAAAAACAACAGAGCCAGCTTTTGCTTTTGGAGGGAAGGGTGGTCAGGGTTGTTCCCCTGAATATCGGTGGGTGGAAAAGATATCGTGTCGGGGTCAGCTTTATTAATATAGATCATAAGGTCCAGGAGCGCATAATCAGTTATCTATTTAAACTAATGCGCAACAAAATATAAAGGGAGGTTAAATGGGTGACCATGCTTGAGCGTAATGCCAAGAAAGCTTATAAGGAACAGGAGCATGAAGGCAATCGAGACGAAATTATCACTAATTATCTACCTTTGATCAAAAAGCTGGCTGGGAAACTCAGCATAGCCCTGCCCCCTTCCCTTGATGAAGAAGACCTGGTAGGGAGCGGTATTATTGGTTTGATCGAAGCATGGGATCGTTTTGAAAGCTCGCGCGGGGTGCAGTTTTCAACTTATGCTACCTGGCGTATTAAAGGGGCTATGATCGACGAAATTCGTAAAAGCAGTCCTGCATCACGTTCTTTTTTCAGTCAGTACCGCCAGGTCCAGGATGCAGAAGAAAAACTACGGCAATCATTAAATCGTGACCCGGATCGGGCAGAGATTGCGTCTGTCCTTGGCTGGTCTCCATCAACGGTTGAACAGGTCTGGGCAAACTATAATCTAATGACTGTGGTGTCCCTGGAAAAGATTATTCTTTCAGCTGATGGTGAAGAGAGCCTGCGTCTGGAAGGAGTGATTCCCTCTCCTGAGCAGACCCCTGAGGAAATGTTTACTGACAAAGAACAAATTGCATTGCTGGCATCTGCTCTGGATAAATTGCCAGAGCGGGAAAGGCTTATGCTTTCTTTGTTTTACTTCGAGGAGTTGACAAAAAAAGAAATTGCAGGGTTGATGAAAGTATCGGCAGCAAGAATATCACAGCTTCATGCCCGGGCAATCGAAAGGCTGAGAGGGACACTTGCCGAACCGGATCAAGATGCTTAATGAAAAATTATAACTTTTAACTATTCCAGGAAGGAGAGATTACATGGGATATCTAATAGTCGGTTTTTTGCTTGGAGTAGCAGTTAGTTGGTTTTGGCAGAGCCAATTTAGCGGTGTGCCCGCTTTTCAAAATCTAATGCAGAAAGAGCTGGCTGTCAATGGTCAGATTGGTAGTGTAACTGTTTTAAAGAAAAGACTTGAGTTAATGGAAAAGCAGATCGCTGGGATGGAGAATCCTCATAGCAGTAAAAGGGATGATCGGTTGGAAAATACTGAGATCGCAAATAACCAGGATTCATCTTTGCAGGCACCGGTCAATGAATCTAAAGGTGTCGTCAAACAGCTACGCCCTCCAGTGATAGACATTAATCGGGATCAAGTTATCGCTTTATGGAAGGAAGGCAAAACGGTGACTGAAATCGCTTCCACAACCAGGTTGGGAAAAGGTGAAATAGAGTTGATAATTTCCATGCAGGATCGTTTCCTTCAAAAAAAAGCTGATTAATTGATGAAAGGAGTTGAATTTTATGCGCGGGTTGTACATGGCTGAAGGAGCAATGTTGGTGCAGCAGTCGCAGCTGCAGGTGATTAGTAATAACCTTGCTAATTTAAGGACTACCGGTTTTAAAAAGGACCGAGGCGTGGAAACCAGTTTTGCCGAATGGATGATTTATGAGATGAGTCCTGCAGCCGATACGAACGACGGAGGAAGCCTTAACCCGATTGGTTCAGCAGCACACAATGTTGCTACCCAGGAAACTGTTACATCCTTTGCCCAGGGGCCTTTGGAGATTACAGAGCGTGCTCTTGATTTTGCTTTGGCCGGCAATGGTTTCTTCCAGGTTGAAGGAGAGGACGACACTCTGTACACCAGGAATGGACGTTTTGTGCTTGATGAAGACGGAACCCTGGTTACATCTGAAGGCTACCAGGTAATTGGGGTAGGTGGCCAGATTGAGCTGCAATCAGAAAATGTTTATGCTGATCCGGATGGCACCCTGTTTGAAATAACTGCTGATGGTGAGACCAACGAGGTTGGACAGCTCGATATTGCGGTTTTTGAGGACGATGCTCAAATGGAGAAGTATGGGGAAAATTACTTTTTAACTGATCAGGGCGAAGGTGGCGAAGAAGATTTTGAGGTGATCCAGGGGTTCCTGGAAGGGTCTAATGCCAGCCTTACCCGTGAAATGACTGATTTAATGAGAGTCCGGCGCACCTACGAGGCAGCTCAGAAGATCATGATTACTTATGATCAGTTATTAGACCGGGTAGCTAACGAAGTGGGTTCTTCAGTATAGTAATTATATGCCGATAATGAGAGAGGTGAGTTTTAATGGGCAGATCTTTTTACAATGCTTTTTCCGGGATTGCTGCTTATCAGAGCGCTTTGGCCAAGATTGGTGATAATTTAGCCAACCTGAATACAAATGCTCATAAAAGGTCTGAGGTGTCTTTTACAGAGTTACTTTACTCAGAAATGCAGGAGAAAGGATATTCCGTGGATCCGCTGCCTGAGGAACTGCCACCGCACAGTGGTAAGGGAGTCCATATGTATCCGGTTACCAAAATTTTTGATCAGGGTGCTCTGCAGCAGACAGAACGGCCACTGGATTTAGCGATTGAAGGAGAAGGGTTTTTTAGGATAGAAAGACAGGGCGGCACTGAAGCATATACGCGCAGAGGCTCGTTCTTTGTTGATAATGACGGCAGTTTAGTAACCGACCGGGGAGATTATCTCGATGTTGAATTTGACCTGGATGGTATCTTGCTCAACAGTGTAGTTGTCGGGCCTAACGGGCAGGTTAGTGGTGAAAATTTTGAAGGTGATAGGGTAGACTTAGGAGATATAATGCTTTATTCTTTTGTAAACAAGGGCGGTCTTTTCAAGCTAGGCGGAGGTCTTTACGAGGCAACTGAATCATCTGGAGAACCGGATGAATTGCCGCCGGGTGGAAATGGGGCCGGTTCCTTGAACCAATATCATCTGGAGGCATCAAATGTTGACATGTCTGCAGAAATGGTTGAATTGATTGCCAACCAGCGTGCCCTTGAGGGGAATACCAGGAGCATGATTACCGCTGATGAACTAAAAGCGCTGACCTTGTTGGTCAGGGGTTAGGTTTTTTAAATCTAAATATTCAGCAGTAGGCAGGAGGTGAAATAATGGGCAAAGATGCGTTAACTCAATCTGAAATTGATTCTTTAATTAATGCAATTTCCACTGGTGATCTGCAGGAAGAACCCCAGGAGACTAATGAAAATTATCAGACTTACGACTTCAGGCGTCCGACCAAGTTTTCGAAAGAGCAAATCAGAACTCTGCAGATTATCCATGAAAATTATGCCCGGATTATGGGCAACTTCTTAACATCATTTCTACGGGTTCCTGTTAAATTACAGGTAGTGTCTGTTGCCCAGGTCTCATATGAGGAATTTGTATTTTCTCTTCCCGTGCCTACCTTGATGACCATATTTAATATGTCTCAGGATATGGGTGTAGCTATGTTGGAGACAAATCCTAACTTTGTATTTACAATTATTGATCTTTTGTTCGGTGGTGAAGGCAAACAACCGGGTAAAATAAGGGAATTTACTGAAATCGAATTGTCGGTGATGAAGCAAATTAACGAAAAATTCCTCGATAATCTTGGTTACGCCTGGAAAGGCATAGTGCAGCTGGATCCGCAGATTGAAAGTATGGATACTAATCCTCAGTTTAACCAGGTCATTGCTTCCAGTGAAACTGTGGCTCTGGTTACTTTCTCGGCTGATATCCAGAATATACAGGGTTTTGTCAATCTTTGTTTCCCCTTTATGGCCTTGGAGCGGATTCTTTCCAGCCTGACTGCTCAACACTGGTTTAACCAGTTTCAGCAAACTGCTTCACGTAATAAACCCGGTGATGTGGAGAAGTGCCTGCAATATCCGGAAGCAGAAGTAAAAGCAGTACTGGGGAAAGCCAGGATCACTCTTGATGATTTCTTGCAGCTGCAGGAAGGTGATGTTTTGCCTTTGCGCAGACATAGTGGAGAGCCCATGGAACTTTTGATAGAGGATAAGCCGATTTTTAAAGTCCAGCCAGGAACCCGCGGTAAACGCCTGGGGGTTAAAATAGTTGATTGGATATCCGAAGAAAGTGAAAAGACAGGTGATAGTAATGGATAGCCGCAATCTTTTATCTGAAGAAGAGATGAATGCTTTGCTTAATGAGGATTCAAGTCGTGAAGATGAGTTGAAAATGGATTTAAAACTCAAATTAGTTCTCGATTTTCCCCTCGAGGTTTCTGTCCGGCTCGGTGAAGCACAGAAAACTATTGGACAGCTTTTGAATTTAAATGTGGGGACAGTAATTGAATTGGATAATATGGTCAATGATCCGGTAGACCTGGTGGTTAACGGCAAATCTTTCGCTACCGGGGAAGTAATTACAGTGGATGAAACTTTTGGTATCCGTTTGACAAACATTATCAAAACCGAAGACAGAATAGAGAATTTACGGTGAATTGTGAGTTGAAGGGGGGCTAATTTGGAAGATTTAACTGCATTAGAAAAGGATACCATCTCGGAAGTAGGCAATATATCATTAGGCGCTTCAGCAACAGCACTGTCTACTATCCTTGATAAGTTCGTTGACATAACAACTCCCCAGCTGACAGTTCTCAGCGGCAGTGAGATCCAGCAAAAGTATCCGCTGCCCTGCCTGCTGGTTGAAGTTGAGTATATTTCCGGACTGCAGGGCAGTAATGTTCTTCTGATCAAGGAGCAGGATGCATTGATTATAGCTGCCCTGATGATGGGTGAATCCCATCATCAGGGAAAAGAGGGGCCGTTAAGTGAAATAGAACTTAGTGCGGTTCAGGAAGCTATGAATCAGATGATGGGTTCGATGTCCACTTCTATGTCAGAGTTATTCCAGAGAACGATTGAGATTTCTTCGCCGCAAATAACAAGGATAAATTTTGCTGAGGAACTGCCTGAAGGGGAACCACTTAATAAAGATGAACAAGTGGTCCATGTTGAATTTTCGATGCAGGTTGAAGATATTATAAACAGTGTCATGGTCCAGGTAATACCGCTTAATTTTGCTAAAGAGATGACCGCCCATCTTTTGTCCGGCGGGGCAGAACCGGCATCTGGTTCTGCGGTGGAAGAAGATTTGACCGATGATCAGGATTTTGAAGTCGAAACAGCTGTTATCAATGCACCGGATAGTGAGCACGATTCAGAAGATCTGACTGATTTAGAAAAAGATACGATAGCCGAGGTGGGTAATATTTCTTTAGGTGCTTCCGCCACTGCCATGGCTACTTTGCTGAACAAGGAAGTTGATATTACAACCCCGAAACTGGATGTTCGTAAAGTTAATGAAATCCAGGATAAATACCCTATTCCCTGCTTATTAGTCAGAGTGGAATATACTACTGGTTTAGAAGGCAGTAATGTGTTTCTGATTAAGGAGCAGGATGCGGCGATGATTGCGGCGCAGATGATGGGCGAGCCTCCTGAAAGTAAAGAGGGACCGCTGAACGAAATTGAACTCAGCGCTGTGCAGGAAGCGATGAACCAAATGATGGGTTCCATGTCTACTTCTATGTCAGAGCTTTTTCAGCGTCAGATTGATATAACCCCGCCGAGCATGGAATTAGAAGATCTGGCCGGTGAGTGGTCCAAACTTTATAAGTTTGATCCAGAAGATAAAGTCGTGCAAATTGAGTTTTCGATGACAGTGGAAGGTCTTCTCGACACTGTGATGATCCAGATCATCCCGATTGCTTTTGCCAAAAAAATGGCCGGATACCTTTTATATGGTGATACAGAGGCATCTACATCTGGGGTAGTGGAGGAAGAAGTTACTATTGATAGCCCGGAATCTGATCCTCCTGAAGAGGACAAGCATGAACCTGAACAAGAAAAAAGCGAACCACGGCGCCATTTTTCTGCAGATGCCGGCGCAAATTTAGGGGTTGATATGCAGAAGCTGGACCTGGTCAGGGATATTCCAATGGATATTACCGTGGTATTAGGGACAACAAGAGTTCCGCTCGGGAAGCTGTTTTCTCTGGATAAAGGTGGTGTTGTTGATCTTGATTGTAACGTTAATGATCCGGTTCAGCTTTTGGCCAACGATAAACTCTTGGCCAAAGGAGAGGTGGTTATGATTAATGACCAGTTAGGGGTGCGGATTACCGAAATACAGTTTGAAGAAGTCATCGAAAGCTACGGCATATAAACAAGCAGTTTATATGCAAGGAGGTTGTTGATATGGATGTCACGCAATACGCAGAGCTGTTTCAGGCAGAAGCCGGGGAGTATATGCAGGTGCTAAATCAGTGTCTGCTTAACCTGGAAAAAGACCAGGGTGATCGCGAAGAACTCCAGGAAGCCTTCCGTGTTGTACACAGCCTGAAGGGGATGGCCGGAACAATGGGGTATCAGCATGTTACTGATATAGCGCACGGCCTTGAAAACTTCATGGAAGACTTTAAAACGTTTGAGCGGAGTCCAAGTGCAGGTGTAATTGATCTTCTCTTTGAAGCTGTTGATCTACTCCAGGATTCTTTGGAGCATCCTGAGGAATCTACTGAAGAGGACCGGAGAAAATGGGATGATTTGCTGCAACGAATGAAAAAAACCCGTGTTTCTGAAGACACAGAATTTATCGAAGAGGATTCAGGGTCGATAAATGAAGAAAACGAATTTAATCTGGGAGCGATGGATCAAGAAATAGTACGCCAGGCTAGAGAAAAGGGAAAACAACCCTGCCGGGTCGGAGTCACTTTGAAAAAAGATGTTATGATGAAAGCAGTCAGGGTTTATATGATTTTCAAAGAACTTGAAGAGTGCGGCGGAATCATATCTACTGTTCCGTCTCAGCAGGAACTGGAAGACGAGAAGTTTGAGCAGTTTTTCCAGGTCCTTTTAGTCCCGGAAAAACATGACATCTCCGTTATCAATGAAAAAGTTACCCAAATAACCGATGTGGAAAATGTCGAAGTTCACCCCTGGAATGATCAAGAGTCATCAGAAAATGATCCAGTTGAAAGCGAAGCAGAGCCTGAGGCTGAAACTGAAAAAGAAGCAAAACATCCAAAAGATAAAAAAGATATGGTTCAGGAAGACTCTTCTGCTCAGGGTAAAACTCCTGCCCCTTCTTCACCTTCCGAAGAATCGGGCCAGGTCACCAGGGCAGCAGATAAAATGGTCAGGGTTGAAACCCAGAAGCTTGATGACCTGGTCAACCTGGTTGGCGAAATGGTTGTAGCCAGGACCAGAATATCAGAGATTGGACATGGATTTAATGAGGACTTGGATAGTACAATTGATCAGCTGAAACGCTCTATTACCAACCTGCAGGGAACTGCCATGGAATTGCGGATGGTCCCTATTGAACAAGTTTTTGGGCGGTTTCCGCGGATGGTTAGGGATTTATGCCGGGAGAAAGGGAAAAAAGTCGAGCTGCATATCAGTGGCCAAGAGACTGAGCTTGACCGCTCCATAATAAACCGGCTATCTGATCCGCTGGTCCATCTTCTGCGAAATTCTTTTGATCATGGTATTGAAGCGCCTGATGAACGTATTAAAAAAGGCAAAAAACAAGAAGGTTCTATTTATTTAAAAGCTTGTCATGAAGGGAATCAGGTTGTTCTTACTGTCGAAGATGACGGAAAAGGGATCGATCCCCAAAGAATTGGTGAATTGGCTCTGGAAAAAGGGGTTATTACCAAAGATGAACTCAACCAGTTAAGTAAAGATGATCTGGTCAGCTTGATTTTCTTTAGCGGCTTTAGCACATCAGCCGAAATAACCGATGTTTCAGGCCGTGGAGTTGGCATGGATGCGGTCAGAAACAGTATTGAAGCTCTGCACGGTTCTATTGAGGTATATAGTGAAATTGATGTGATGACCCGCTTCGAAATGCGTTTACCCCTCACCCTGGCAATTATTACTACTTTGCTTGTGAAATCGAGTGGACAATTGTATGCTATACCGGTGGAGGTAATTCATGAAAACGTTTATCTTGATCGCAAAGATATTAAATCCATCCGGGGCAATCCTGTTGTTAACCTAAGAGGAGAAGTCATCCCACTACATGTTTTGAGCGCTCTGCTTGGTTTTGACAGTGGAGAACTACCGGAAGATGAATGCAATGTAGTAATTGTGGAAGCAGCCAACCGTAAAGCCGGTTTTATCGTTGATGATCTGGTAGGCCAACAGGAAATTATGATTAAGTCTCTGGGTAGTCTTCTGAAAGGTTTAAAAGGGATTGCCGGTGCAACTGTTCTTGGTGATGGCAGCGTTACTCTGATTATAGATGTTGCAGGCCTCTTAAGCGAAGGGAGGGATTATATTGAGCAAAACAGTGTTGGTGGTTGATGATACGGCGTTTATGAGGATGACTTTAAAAAGCATGCTCGAAAAAAACGGGTATGAAGTTGTCGGTGAGGGAGGAGATGGTGTTAAAGGGGTAGAGCTATATAAAGAGTTGAAGCCATCATTAGTAACCATGGATATTACTATGCCTAATATGGATGGTATTACGGCCATTAAAGAAATTATCGGGTTCGATCCTGGGGCGGTAGTAATTATTGTTAGCGCTATGGGTCAGAAAAGCCTGGTTATCGAAGCTTTGAATGCCGGGGCGAAAGACTTTGTTGTTAAACCATTTCAGCCGGATCGGATAGCTGAAGCTCTGGCAAAATTAGAAGGCTAAGGATTTTATCACCTGAGCGAAGCGGTTTATTTGCCTCGTATAACGCGGAGGTCTTGATGGAAACTGTTCATGTAAAAATTGCTGATATGGCCGTAAAAAAAGATCAGGGCATCCTGGTCACCTTTGGACTGGGATCTTGTATTGGAATTGCAATTTATGATCAAAATTCGAAAGTGGCAGGACTGGCTCATATTCTACTTGACGACAGCAGTAAGTTTAAAAGGCCCGGCAGTAAAGATGTAAATCCTGCAAAATTTGCGAATACAGCAATACCATATTTGATGGAGCAAATGTTTGCTTTAAATGCTAAAAAAAGCAATATGGCAGCCCAAATTGCCGGTGGAGCGAGTCTCTTCAACTTTCAAAATGAATCAGGCAATGTTGGCTACAGAAATATTGAAGCAGTTCGTGCAGAGCTGAAAAAACGGGGCATTAAAATAATCAGTGAAGATGTGGGCGGCAATTGCGGCAGAACAATGCGTCTTTTTGTTGATACCGGTGAAGTAAAAATTTCAACTGTCGGTAAAGGAGCAGTGAAGAAGTGAAAAAGATACGCGTTCTGGTCGTTGATGATTCTGCATTTATGCGCCGCGTAATAAGTGATATTATCCGGGTTCATCCTGAATTGGAGGTAATGGACACAGCAAGGGACGGTATTACTGCTTTAGAAAAAATTAAAGCCAGGCGTCCTGATGTGGTGACCATGGATTTGGAAATGCCCCGCCTGGATGGTCTTGAAACAATGAAGCGTATTATGGTTGAACATCCACTTCCGGTAATTATGCTGAGCACACACACTAAAGTCGGTAGCGAGGTCACTCTGAAGGCTCTTGATGCAGGTGCAGTTGATTTTATGTCTAAGCCAACAACAGGTTCTTCCATCATTACCCCGGAAGAATCAATGGAAGAGCTAAAAAATATTCTGCCTCAAAAAATAATTGCAGCGTCCTCAGCAGAGGTCAGGCTGATTACAGCAAGAGAACCTGTGCCTGCTCAAAAACCTGTTAATAAAACTTCATCTACACGGGCTCATGGAGAAAAAGCGCGAGTTATAATCGCTATCGGTGCTTCAACCGGTGGACCTAAAGTGCTTGAAAAAGTTTTTAGTGGTTTACCGGCCAATCTCCCGGCGGCGGTCCTGCTTTCTCAGCATATGCCTCCCGGGTTTACACTTTCCTTTGCGCAGCGACTTGACATGATGTCTCCTTTGAAGGTAAAAGAAGCTGAGAACGGAGATGCATTATTAAAAGGGCATGCCTTGGTGGCTCCGGGGGGCTATCACATGGTTATTAAAAATGAGCTGGTTACCCTTGATGTTGGACCCCGGGTCAACTATGTCCGACCCGCAATCGATGTCATGCTTGAATCACTTGTTGACTGTGACCAAAAGATGGTTGTGGTTATTTTGACCGGTATGGGCAAAGATGGCGCAGGTGGTACTGTAGCTTTGAAGGAAAGGAAAAAAGACTCCATTGTAATTGTTCAGGATCCCGCAACTGCTCTGATTCCAAGCATGCCTGCTGCAGTGATTAAAACGGGGCTTTGTGACCATCAGGCCTCTATTGAAAGGCTGTCTGTTGAAGTAGATCGTTATACCCGCATTCTGGTTTGATTTTTGCCGGATATGTGAAAGGAGCGCATTGTGATTGAGAGAAGATTGGGATTTTGTTCGTTTTAAAAAAGAATTTTATCAGTTTACCGATCTCGATTTAGGAAGATATAAGGATCGGCAGATGGAAAGAAGAATTGGGCAATTATTAGCGCGGGAAGGGTACGATGGCCTCAGTTCCTTTTTTAACGATCTGAAAAAAAGTGATGAGGTTCTGCATAAATTCTATAACTATTTAACGATCAATACATCTGTCTTTTATCGGGATACTAAGATCTATGATTATCTTGAAAAGACTGCCCTTGTTGATCTTCTAGAAAAGTTTAATCGGATAAATATATGGAGCCTGGGTTGTTCACATGGAGAAGAACCTTATACTATTGCCCTCATCCTTGATGATTTGTCTGCTCTTCACAGGGCTGATATTACAGCCAGTGACATTGATGATAAAGCACTTGAGATGGCCAGGGAGGGGAAATATACTTCGAACTCCCTGGAAAAAGTGCCTCCGCATGTATTAAAAGCAGCTTTTGTCCAAAAAAATGGTTTTTACTATCTTGCACCGAACTATAAAAAGGCTGTTAAGTTTAAAAAACAGAACCTCTTAGGCCAGATTTATAAAAACGCTTCCCCGATGCAATTATTGCTTTGCCGAAATGTTTTTATTTATTTTAAGGTTGAAGTTCAGGAATGGATTGTTGAACAGGCGGCAAAATTGCTTAGCCCGGGTGGATATTTAATTATCGGCTGCGCAGAGTTTATTAACAAACCGGAACGTTTTAAGCTGGAGAGAATAATTCCTTCAATCTATATTAAATTAAAATAATCACTTGATTAGTGGAGGATCTGATGTTCGGAAAGCGCAGGTTGACTGTAATAACATATATTCTGGGTGCCGCCGTGTTTTTACTGACTGTGACCGGAGACGGTTCCGTTATCTTGCAATATTCACGTAAAGGTGAACCTGAAATAGAAAAAAATTATTTGCCAGAGATAACCTCTGTGCGGACTGAAAGAGTTCTTATGGAAGAAACTTCCTGGGAGACGGTTCTTTATAAAGCAACCTCTCCTAATGAAGGTCCCACAGTCATGGTGATCGGAGGCATCCATGGCGATGAACCGGCCGGTTATTTGGCAGCAGGTAAGATTGCGACCTGGGCTATTGATCGGGGCACTTTATTGGTTTTGCCCCGGGCAAACGTGCCGGCAATAAAAAAAGGGGAACGCAGTGGGCCGGATGGTTCAGATTTGAATCGTGCTTTTCGTGGTGACCCCGGTGATAACAAAACCGGTATGATGGCTTCGCAGATTCTGGATATCATGTATGAATTTGAGCCCGATTGGGTGATCGATCTTCATGAAGCTGATCATTTTGAACGCGACTACCGGGGTGCCTTAGGGCAAACCTTCATTTATCCTCATGGCTCTGAATCTATAGATTTTACCGAAGAACTGCTTAAAGGTGTTAACCGGTCGATATACAATCAAGAATACTATTTTACAATTTTACGCGGTATGGCCAAAGGAAGTACGATTGAAGCAGCTCAGCTAATTGGCCTGGATGCCCTGATTATTGAAACCACCAAAGAAATGGATATTGATGATAGAATACAGTTTCACTGCCAGGTGGTTTCATCTTTGTTTTATCTTCTAGAGGTAAACGTTTATTAAAACCGGGAGGAGTGAGTTAGTTGGATAGTAATATACTAAATGCTCTTTTTCGTGATCCGGTAATAAACAGGCTGGCCTCTGGAAAAACTAATCAGTCTAAGCCGGGTATTCCGGAATCACTGGTTGCCAAAGTCACTGCGTTGAAAGGTGATGCGGCAGTTTTACTCTGGAAAGGCGGAAATTTTACAGCATTTCTTGATGCCAGGGTATCACCTGGTGAAACTTTGTTTTTGAAATACAGTGGAATTAAAGAAGGGCGTTCTCAATACCGGATCATGGCGCGTTTACCAGATAACCCGGACAGTACTCTGACTCCAGGGCGCGCTGAGCCGGGAGAACCCCTTTTGTTTGGTTTGATACCGAAGCCTTTAGAGAAGCAAGGTAATTCTCCGGCCCTCGTTCGTTTCCTTCCTCCACGTGAGCAGCACCGGACAGTAAAGGAAGATCCAAACCCACTATTGGAACTATTTTTGGACACAAACAATTTTGGCATGGTGTTGATCCGTTTTTACTATCACCAGGAAAATCGTCTTGAATGCCACTTTGTTGTTGAATCCCAGGAAGCCGGCCAGGCTTTACAGTGTGAGGCAGAAAAAGTGGTTGCTGAAGCCGGTGGCCAGGAAAACAATAAGAAAAGTGAGTTATTGAGTTGGTCTGTTGGTGATTTGCGCAAAATTACCACTGAGGTTTTGCACCGCGGCGGTTTTAGTCTTAATACCAAGGCCTGAAGGAGAGTCAGCAATTGGTTGAGGACCCTTATAAACAAGCAAAAGAAATCAGGCGGGCTGTTGCTTTGCAGTATGACCCCCAGAATATGCATGCTCCTCATGTAGCAGCCAGCGGGCGTGGATTTCTAGCTGAACGCATTATTACCCTTGCCCAGGAAAATCGCATACCGATCATTGAAGAGAATGCCCTGGTGAAAGTCCTGGGCAATCTCTCTCTTGGCGAAGAAGTACCGAGTGAGCTTTATGAAGCGGTGGCAGCGATCTATGCTTTTATCATGGAAGCAGATCAACGCAAAGGGTTATAATTTGGATTTTCATTCATTCACTCATTTGGTTTGCTTAAAAATTTATGTAATACAAAGGAATTTGAAGATTCCTGCCGAACTATTCATTAAGTGAACAGTTATGTTTATTTGGACTAGAAAGGATCTTTTATATGACTGATAAGCTGCAGATTGAAGATGTTTTCCGGCCTGGAGATAATGTGTTGATGGAAATGTATGACAAAGGTGGAGTGATTAAAAATTACAACACCAGGGTTGAAGATTTCGAAGATGATTACTTGTTGCTGCAAATGCCAATTATTCAGCGGGTTCCCGTTCGCCTCCGTGAAGGCAGGGAGTTAACTCTCTGGCGCAAAGATGACCTCAACAAACAGGCTTATCTGACCAGTGTTCAGGTTGTTGAGAATCGTCCCGGTAAAATATCATTACTGGTATGCAGTAAACCAAAAGAGATCAGCATAACCTCCCGTCGCCGTTTTTACCGCTGTAGTGTCCAGCTGCCCCTGACTTGCTGGGTTGATAAAATAAGCACTGCTGGTACTATTACAGATTTGTCATTAAGTGGGTTTTATGCTATTGTTGATCCAAGTCCCCAGATTAAAGCCGGGGTTGTTCTTGACCTGTCGATTGAAATGCCGGGGGGGTCGTTTCTATCCCTGGTTGGAGAGGTGATCCGCGATCAGAAAATTTCGGATAATAAAAAGTCGGGCGTTGCTATAGACTTTCGTGAAATAACTGAAGGCATGCGAGACATATTAAATACCTATCTTTTTCAACAACAGAGGGAATTGATTCGCAGAGGGGTTCTTTTTAGCGAAGAAAATGATGATGAAAAAGACGAAGAATAAATTAAAGAAGCAGGCTAAGAAAGCTAAAATAACAATAGCTTATAAAGCTGCAGATAAACTTTAGTGAAATTATAAGTACTTCTGTCAAGAGTACTCGTTTCCCCTGTTTAAAGGAGTGGTAATGTTGAATATATACGTAGCCAGGCAGCCAATTTTTGATAGGCAACAAAAGGTTTATGCTTATGAGATCCTCTATCGTTCCAGTGAGGAGAACTACAATTTTGCTTCAAATGGCGATTTGGCTACTTCAGATGTAATCGTAAATAGCTTTTTAGCGATTGGTCTGGATAAGCTGACCAGGGGAAAAAAAGCTTTTATCAATTTTAGCAAGCATTTACTGGACAATGAAACTGCATTTTTATTGCCCAGGGATTTAGTGTCGATAGAAATAACCAAAGACATTGAAAATGATCAAGAGACTATTAATGCTTGTAAAAAATTGAAACAGAAAGGTTATACAATTGCACTGGACGATTATACCCATCATGCCGGATGTAAAAATGTCATAAATATTTCTGAATTGATAAAAGTTGATTATCAGGAAACAGGGGTTGGAGAGCGGGAAAAAATTGTTGAATACTTTAAAGGTAGCAAAAAGAAATTAATAGCTGAAAGGGTAGAAACTGTTCAAGATTATGGAGAAGCCATGGCAAGTGGTTATGATTTCTTTCAGGGGTATTTTTTTTGTGAACCAACCATTGTAATAGGTAAAGAAATACAAAGCACAAAATTGCAGAACCTGCGCCTGCTCCAGGAAATTTATAAAACTGATATGGATTTTGACCAGGTTGAAATGTTGATTAAGCAAGATCCTTCTCTATCTTATAAATTGCTGCGTTTTATAAATTCAATTGCTTTTCCGGTTAGATTTCCAATTCGCTCTATCAGGCAGGCTATAACATTGTTGGGGCAAAAGGAAATGATTAAATGGGCCTCCCTGGTTGCTTTACGCAATGTCAGTTATGATAAACCGGATGAATTGATAGTTACAGCTGTGTCAAGGGCTAAATTTTGTGAATCTATGGCCGCAGCAACCGATTTTAGTGAACGGAGTGCAGATTTGTTCTTAACCGGTCTGTTTTCTCTGCTCGATACTTTTTTGGATCAACCAATGGAAACAATTTTAAAAGAATTACCCCTGGCTGATGAGATAAAAAGTGCCTTGCAAGGAGAATCAGGACCATTCAAGGAGATACTTGATCTTGTATTGCTTTATGAGCAAGGGGCCTGGGATAAGGCCTTTGCTATAGCATCGGAGAAATATAGTCTTGATGAAGTGGAAGTAATGTCTTATTATCTGGAATCACTTGAGTTGGCTGATATGGTCTGGAAATAAATGTATTATTGGTTTGACATACCAGGCGATCACGTTAACTATTTAAATATATAAAAAAAGGGGAGGGAAATAAAAACTGATGTCGGAAGCTGAGCAGAAAGTATACGAAACACTTGATCAGCTGGATGTTTATTATAAACGTTACGAACATCCTCCGGTTTATACCG
>Ga0207421_10002791_pt1 | contig 21352 bp, 16 predicted proteins | sample SodLakKL_010_SED_4_FD_187542 | JGI IMG/M metagenome (GOLD analysis project Ga0207421, IMG submission 187542) | Alkaline sediment microbial communities from Lake Tanatar, Kulunda Steppe, Russia - 8KL_010_SED (SPAdes) (version 2) | ecosystem: Environmental > Aquatic > Non-marine Saline and...
TTAAAGGCAAATGAAAGGTTCAAAATGATGCTGGTTATGATTCGCTCATAAACAAATATTTACCGAGGAGGCTGTAAGTGTGAGTTTTAAAATTAATGACAATGTAACCTGGGTTGGTAAAATAGATTGGGAACTTCGCCATTTTCACGGTGAAGAGCTTTCAACGCATCGCGGCAGTTCATATAATTCTTACCTGATCAGGGGTAAAGAAAAAAATGTCCTGATCGATACGGTCTGGAAGCCCTTTGCCGAGGAGTTTATAACAAACCTGAAAGAAGAAATCGACCTGGAAGAAATTGACTTTATCGTTGCCAATCATGGTGAAGTAGATCACAGCGGTTCGCTGAAAGCACTGCTCCGAGAAATACCGGGCACCCCTGTATACTGCTCCAAGGCCGGAGTGAAATCCCTGAAGGGGCAGTACCATGAAGACTGGAATTTCCAGCCGGTAAAAACTGGCGATAAGCTCGATTTAGGGGGCGGACAAGAACTTTTATTTATTGAAGCTAAAATGCTTCACTGGCCGGACAGCATGTTCTGCTACCTGACCGGCGATAATATTTTATTTCCCAACGATGCCTTTGGCCAGCATTATGCCAGCGAACTGATGTATAACGACCTGGTCGATCAATGTGAACTCTTTGAGGAGGCAATCAAGTATTATGCCAATATTTTGACTCCCTTTAGCAAACTGGTTACAGCAAAGATTAAAGAAGTAGTAGGCCTTGGTGTTCCTGTAGATATGATCTGCCCCAGCCACGGTATAATCTGGCGGGATAACCCGATGCAGATCGTGGAAAAATACCAGCAGTGGGCCGATGCTTACCAGGAAAACCAGGTAACCATTGCCTACGATACAATGTGGGACGGGACCAGGCATGCCGCCGAAGCTATTGCTGAAGGAATCAAGGAAGCAAACAAAACAATTGATGTTAAACTTTTTAATGTCGGTAAAGCCGATAAAAACGATGTCGTTACCGAAATGTTTAAGTCAAAAGGTATAATTGTTGGATCGCCTACCCATAACAAGCGAATCCTTGACCCGGTAGCTGCCCTGATGGAGCTACTTAAGGGGCTGAGCTTACAAGATAAAAAAGGTGCTGCCTTCGGCTGTTACGGCTGGAGTGGCGAGTCAGTGCAGCTGCTAAATGAGTCTCTGCAAGAATCGGGTATTGAGCTTGTTAATGAAGATGGTCTTAAGATATTGTGGAATCCCGATAAAGAAGCCCGGGAAGAATGCGCCCGCTTTGGCAGGGAAATCGGAGAAGCGCTCTCTTGAGGCTTTTGAAACGGTTTGGTTATTAATAATCAAAAGAAAAAACAACTAATCAGGTTGAGCTGTTACGACAGTATCGAGCCTACTGAAGAAGATTAGAATAGCTGTTCTTTTAGTTTGAAATTATACCGGTTTAGCTTTGGCCTTTCGCCCGGGTGTTCTGGCGATAAGCTCACTCAGAGCTCACAATTGTTGGCCGACACACTAAAGACCAACCCGGGCCAGGCCTCGCTTCACCGGTATTTCTATGCCTGCCCTTTACACTAGCTTCAGTATTCTATAGTAGGCTGTCCAGTTACACTACTAGATTTAGTTAATCAATGTATGCAGGATCGGTTTGATCGTTTTGTAAAGCCTTAACCTGCTCATCCGAACCAATACCGTTCCAGATAATATCGATCAGTCCGGCTACTTTTTCTTCGCTTATATCCCGATCATCAAGGACTACCATTCCGCCAATCACATCAAAATTTACTGCCAGAAGAAGGCGCCCGGCCATTTCAACATCTAGTCCATTCCGCAGCTCTTCAGCTTCAATTCCTTCTTGTAATAGCACGGTTATTCCTTTTAGTATTTCGCGCCTTTTTTCGATTACCCAGCCATGCAGTTCCTGTAAACTAAGCGGGCGTTCGTTGAAAAGCAGGTAGAGTCGCTGCCGGTTTTCCCTGAGCAGTTCAAGGTGAGCCAAAATCAAGTCATACATAGTTTGCCTGACAGAGGTATCGGTGGAAAGGTGCTGCCGGAACAACTGCAGGTAAGTATCAGCACAATGAGAAAAGCTCTCTTTGAAAAGATCTTCTTTGCTGGGAAAATACTCGTAAACTGTTCCCTTACCAACCCCGGCCTGCTCAGCAATCTCGGTAATGGTAACCTGGTAGTAATCTTTATCAAGAAACATTTCTACTGCTGCCAGCAAGATCTGTTCTTTCTTGTCCCCACCGGCATTATTTCTATTTCCACCTCCGGGCAATTAAAACACTCCTTCCCTGTTTTTAGAAATATTACTGGATAACATTAAAAATATTTTCACCTGATATCCCCAGCAGATATAGAATTATACCTGCTATTAGCAAGACAACCAGCATGCGCAGGGTCACCATGAAAGCGGGATTCTTAATTAAAGCCCCTAAACTTAGGCGATCAAACCACCTGGTGCCGTCTGGCTTTTGAATTCTGCCGGTCCTGTGATCTGCCCACTCCAGCTCGTTATCCCATTGAAGCGCCGAGACACTTTCTTCCTGAGGTTCTTTTTTTTCTTTGGTTAAGACTTCATAAATTGAAGGTATCGCCAAAAGAAGCAGGAATGTTCCGGTGACCTGACCACCAATAATGGTAATGGCCATTGGAGCCTGAAGCTGAGCACCCTCACCGAGACCCAGGGCCAAGGGCAGCAGACCCAAACCGGTGGTAATAGTTGTCATCAAGATGGGGCGCAGGCGGGCCGTTGCCCCTTCAATGATTGCCTCCTGCAGGGGTAGCCCGTGAATCCTGCGCTGCTGATTAATGTAATCGATCATAATAATACCGTCATTGACCAGGATTCCGGACAAAACCACAACCCCGATCATGGCTGGTACGCTAATATTGTTGCCGGTTATCATCAGGGCAGCAATTGAACCGGCATAAGCCATGGGCAGACTCAGGATAATTATAAAAGGATGAAGCAGGCTTTCAAACTGGGCCGCCATAACCAGGTAGACCAGGAGCGCTGCCATTATGACCACCAGCTGCAGCTCATCTAAGACATCACCCATCAGGTTAAATGAGCCGGATGGCTTTATCTCATAACCGTCGGGCAAAGCAATATCTGCAAGATCGGCAAGAGCCATTTCTGTAGCGGTTCCCAGGTCAAGATCACCGTACTGCATCTGGACTTCTCCTACTATCCGCTGATTTTCCCTGGGGATACTTTGCGGGCCAAAATCTTCTGTCAGGGTGGCAACATCGCCCAGTCGGATAAATTCTCCTCCAGGGGTATAGAAACCGATATTGCCCAGGTCATCGACAGTCTCGATATTGCTCTTTTCATAGCCTAGAATAATGCTCAAGATACCGACATCAGTCTCTATTCTGCTGACGGGAATACCTTCCAGGGCCTGGCGCACAGCGCCTGCCACCTGGGCCTGGGTCACCCCTTTCTGAAGGGCTTCGCTTTGATCGAGGCGAATTTGCACCTCAGGTCTGCTTGCTTCCAGTGAAGACTGGATATCACTAAACTCAGGGTTTTGCTCCAGGATCCCGACCACCTGCCCGGTTAAATCAGTAACAATATCCAAGTCTCTACCGCTTACAGTCAGATCAAGGGTAGTCTCCAGTCCTGCGGCATCAAGTAGTGACTCACGATTTACATTAACTTCAGCATCCCAATCCAGTTCCTGGACCTCTTTTCGCACCTCTTCAATAATTTGACCGATCTGACCAACATGAGCAGGCTCAATCTCAGCCCGCACCTGAGCCCTGTTTGTTGCTCCACCACCACCACCGCCGGGCATCCTCATGAAGCCCCCGCTGCCAATTTGCACAGTATAGGAGGCTACTTCATCCCGGTTTTCCAGAATTTTTTCGATCTCTTCTGCATATTGATCAGTAATAGACATAGCCGTACCGGGAGCAAGACTGGTATCGATCGTAAAGGCTGATTCTTCCGTACCAGGAAATAATTCTGTGCCGAGGGTAGTGAACCCAAGACCGGCAATACCAACAAGAATAGCGACAAAGATCAAAACCCACCAGGGATGACGGACCGCAATTCGCAGTACCCTGCGGTAAATATGCAAGCGGTTGGTCACCCCGTTTTTTGCAATTCTATCTTTTTTGCTCCGGTGCAGGGATCTTGAAGCAAGAAGGGGAATAACCGTTAACGCAACAACCAGCGAAGCTAGGATTGCACAGGCAACCACAAGAGCAAACTCCCAGAAAAGCTGGCCGGCCAGTCCACTGAGGAAAACGACGGGAAAGAAAACGCTAATAGTAGTCAGGGTTGAGGCGGTAATTGCCCCGGCGACCTCTTCCGCTCCATGGACAGCTGCATCAGCAGGGGTTTTACCCATCTGGTAATGCCTGAAAATATTTTCACTAACCACAATGGCATTATCAACCAGCATACCGGCCGCGAGGGCCAGGCCTCCCAGCGTCATCAGGTTAATAGTCATATTTGTGAAATAAAGTAAAGTAAAAGTAGCAATAATGGCCGCCGGAATACTGATCCCGATAAACATAGTGGTCCGCCAGTTGCGCAGGAAAACTATTAGCACTATAATGGCCAGGACCGCTCCACCAAGTAATGCTTCAGCCAGGTCAGCCAGGGCTCTTTCAACTTCTTCCCCCTGATCAAGAGTAATGTTGAAGTCTACCTGGGAAAACTCTCCTTTGCTTTCTTCAGTAAGCTGATCCAGGGCATCCCTTGCCCGGTTGGCGACCAGCACTGTGTTAGCATCTCCTTCTTTTTGAATGCTGAGACTGATACTCGGCTGCTGGTTGAAACGGGCAATCGAATCAGGGGCATAAGTATCCCGGGCAATTTCGGCAACCATGCCCAGGGTAATAGTATCTATCGGAAAATCTTCATCAAAGTCGAAATCACCAAAAGGAGAACCACCGGGTGACATGGAACCGACTATGGACGATGTAGCAAAATCTACCAGAAGCTCTTCCAGGGCGAAGGAAGCATCTTCCAGGGCTGAAGAGGCTTCCTCCATGCTGGCATTAAAATCGGCCTCAAAATCATCCAAAAAACTGCCCAGATCAGGCACTGAAATGATCGGATTCCGACGGATATTCTCCCAGTCTTCATGAAAGCTCAGGACCAGGTAGTTACTTCCGCTGTCAGTAACCAGGGGTTTTTCTTCTGCCAGGGCTGTCACCTCTAAAGCACTGATATTTAGCCGTTCCATAGCAACCGGGTCGAGAGGCACAATGATTCTATCACTATCTAATACAGCCCGCTCAATCAACCAGACATCGTTAAGGCGAACAGCCTCTGCAGAACTTAATTCCAAATCCCCGCTGTTGTCATTTAAAACCGAGCTGCCCAGCGAATCCATTGATAAAGCAAGCTCTTGCCTGGTTTCGTCAAAGCTAATATGGGGGCTTGAAGTAAAAGGACGCATGCTATCTTTGATATCTCGATCTTCTTCCAGCCTCTGTGCGGCAATAGGAAGATAAAAACTGCTTCCGGAAAGATAGGTGCCATCAAAATCGAAAAAATCATCCCAGTAAACTTCATAGCGGGGAAATTCGAAAGCACCGTCACCAAAGCCAGCAAAACCACCGTCAAAAATGTTGTTTTCCCCGGCCATCAATTGATTAAGGTCAACATCGATCTCCGCACCAATCATTTCTTCCAGTCTTTCCTGATCAACCTGGAAACCAACCACCAGGTCAGAAAGCATGTTTTGATCTGTCTGGCGTCCCAGAAAGCGAATCCGCACCTGTCGATCTTCAAGATCAATAATACCAGCCGGCAGATCAAGCAGGCTGGCCCTTAAAACATTAGCGATCTGATCGAATGACAGTTCATACTGTTCCATCTGTTCAGGAGCGGCTCTGATAAAGAGATCCTGCTGAGCACCACCCTGGATAGTAACTGATGCAACACCCAGTACTGATTCCAGGCGAGGAGCAGCAGTATCTTCCAGCCATTCCGTTAAATCAACCAGGTTATCTGTGCCGCTGGCTGAAGCAGTCATAATCGGCATCAGGGTTGGATCGAATTCGAGGATCATGGGACGCTGCACTTCATCAGGGAGATCGAGTAAATCCATACGCACATTTACATCTTCGCGAATATCTTTTACATTTATACCCCAGTCAAACTGCATGATCACCAGGGATGTGTTCTCCTGGGATCTGGAAATCAGGTTGGTCAGGCCACTGACAGCAGAAACCCCTTCTTCAACAGGCCTGGTAACAAGCTCGAGAGTTTCCTGGGGCGAACTGCCCGGAAAAACAGTAATTACTGCCAGGACTGGAGGTTGAATATCGGGCAGCAAGTCAAGTGGGCTCTGGTAAAGGCTGACCAAGCCGATTAATAATACCAGCAATAATATTGTCCCCGTAGCTACGGGTCGTTTAACTGCTAATTTAGACAGGCTCATTTCTACTTGCCTCCGGCCGACCGGTCGGTCGGCTTTTTAGAAATTATAACACAATACCAATGGGAATAGTACGTCAGCAAAGAAGTTCTATAATTCTGAACACAGGGGCTGCCCAGGAACTAACGACTCTTATAGCGGGAGAATATCCTGCCGGAAGCAATTCCAGCAGCCAGGACAGCAAGGCCAAAGAGAGCAAAATAAAGCGGTACGATAGTGATCAACGTTATACTATATTCAAAAACATTATAAAAAGCAGTTGTTTCTAAAAGACCACCGCTGATCAAGCCCAGTTCAAGCATAACAGGTAAAAGAAGATTCCATCCCTGCAGAACCATGTAGAAACTGGCTCCTGATAGCATGGCTGCTAGGCCAAACCACTTCAAGGCGCCAAAGGGGCCTGTTAGAAAATACAGCAGCAGCAGACCAAGGATAAAAGCAGCAGCAGTGAGGTAACGATAAACACTGCAAAACTGCCTGGCCAAACTGAGCAGGTTCAACAGGTCCCTGCCTGCTTCCTGTTCCATCAATAGCTGCTCTACGGACAGACGATCTGGAAGCGGCATCTGTTCAACTAAAGCCTCAGCCAGAAGGTATAGTTCTTCCGGATCAAAGCCAAGCATTCGTAAAATCTGTTCGGGGATTACCGTCAGCGACATTTCCAGCTTGGTACTTAACTCCTCTTTCTCTTCCCGAAGGTCAATCACTGCTTGGATTGATTGCTGCTCACCGGTAACATAACGGACAAAGTCATCAGTAATCATTATTGTCTGTTCCTCAAACCATTCCTCGGTAAATACCATTAATAAAACCCTGGTTACAACAGCGGCCATATGATCGGGCATTTCTTCAGACATCTCTTCGAGGATTGTTTCCTGTAGATGCTCATGGATGCTGGTACTGAGGTTCGTTTCAACCATCATTTGTTCGTAATAATCCTGGTTAAAAATAGTCCGGTTTGCACTGAATCCACCCTGGAGTGCCCAGCCTGCTAAGATCAGCACAATAACAATTATTATTACTGCAAATAATTTCTGGCCTTTCACAAAATCACCTTACTAATGAGTTTTTAATGTTTTGGAAGACATGATACAATCCTGCTCCGGCTATGGCAAAAGCAGCAGGATAAAACAACTCAAATGCGTTTTCACCTTTTTGCAGCACTTCAATAATCATAAAGAGGACTACACAAAAGCGGGCCAGGTTGACTCGACTGATATCGGGCTGAATTTCCGTGCTGTCACCGGGCACAATATCCTTACCTGTTGCAATAATAACATAAATTAAAAAAATAACCAGCAAAAAAATAAACAAACCTGCCGGGATCGAAATGCTAATATTGTAGGGTAAATAATGATTTAAAAAGTAACTGCTGAATGCCAGAGCCGCGAGAGCAGGTAAAATATAAACAAACAATTTGCGGGTAAACGGTTCCAATATATAGTCGGCAGCAAAAACAACCAGGAGCAAGGGCAAACCGGTGTAAACACCATTATTATAAAGCACGATTCCCAAAATAACCAGCAGCAAAGTGTCAAAAACCGTGGCCCGCAGCCCGGGGCTCCTGTTTAAAAAGCGCATAAACAGCAGGATGAAAAATAGGCTCAATAAATCGGGAGAACCATAATAAAAAGCTGCGACAAGAACAAATGGCAAAGCAAAAAAAGCCGACCATTCATAAGCGGGATCTATCTCCCGTCCAATAGCCCAGCTTAAAAACAAAGCGATACCGGCACCAAAAGCAGTTGATAAAGCTTCTGCTGCCGGAGCAGCAGTAAGCAAAAGGTAAGCAAAATATATGGCAAACAGCGTAACGGAAACAAAAACTATTAAACGGTTGGTCAGGTAACTTAAATCTATTGGCCTGCCAAGAGCGATAAAACTCTTAATCTCTTTCATTCCTTTCTATTTCTATTGCGGGCTACGGAATAAGCAGCCAGTGCAATCGATGCCATTTTACCCATTGGCGGTTCATTGCGTGAGGTTAAAATTGCCGGCCGAATGGCCCCGAGAACCAGTCCTCCCATCCGTCCTCCGGCAAAATAAATGATTGCTTTACCGAGAATATTGCCCGATTCGATATTCGGCACCATCAAGATATCGGCTTTGCCGGCAACCGGGCTCTCGATCCCTTTATGCAGGGCCGATTCATAACTGACCGCAATATCAAGCGGAGTCGGTCCATCTACAATTGCTCCGGGGAAGGCTTCCCCGGCCATTTCTTTCAAAGCCTGGGCATCTACAGTGGCAGGTATCTTCGAATCAACTTTTTCATTCGCTGTCAAAATGGCAACCCTTGGCTGGTCAATACCTATAGACTGCAGAAATTCAACTGCATTTAGCAAAATTGCCTTTTTCTGATCAAGGTTCGGGCTGACATTCAGTCCACCATCGGTCATATAGATCAAACGGTAATATCCGGGCACTTCGTATATGGCAAAGTGACTTAAAATACGATCCCTGCGCATGCCACCTTCAGGGTTCAGCATCGCCCTTAGAAAATCAGAGCTGTTAACCATACCTTTCATCAAAATGTCGGCCCTGCCGGCGGCGACTTCTTTAACTGCCTGGTGTGTGGCTTCTACAGGGTCGGCAATATCAATAATCTCGATACCCTGCAGGTTAAGACTGACGGTCATGGCCTGTCTCCAGATTTGCTCTTCATTTCCGATTAAAACAAAGTCAACCAGACCTTCTTTGCGGCTGTCTCTAACCGCCTCGAGGACAGATTCTTCTGCAGCAGCAGCAACACAGAGTTTACAGGGGGGCAGTTCTTTTACAGCTGATATAACCTGGTAAAAGTTTTCAAATGCCACCTTTGATCAACCTCCCACTTTATAAATACCTTAAACAAATTAATAAGACAGGGCTTCCGCTTCACCACGTAGAACACGCAGCGCTCCGGCAGCCAGGGCTTCAAGCTCTTCTTCTCCCGGAATTACCGATAAGGGCGCTATAAAAGAAACTTTTTTATCGATCATACGTACAAGGTTTCCTGCATGAGCCATCCCGCCGGTCAAAACAATATAATCAACCTTCCCATCTAGCACTGTGGACATGGCACCTATTTCTTTCGCTACCTGGTAGGCCATCGCTTCAGCAGCTTCTGTTGCTTCTTGATCACCCTCTTTAACAGCTGTTTCCACCTTGCTAAAATCTTTTGTACCGAGATATGAATAAATCCCTCCCCGGGAGGTTAGCAGTTTAATCGCTTCTTCCATGCTGTATTCTCCACTGTAGCAGAGGCGCACCAGGCCAAGAGCCGGCATAGTACCGCAGCGCTCAAGGGAAAAAGGGCCTTCTTCATTGGCATTATTTACATCAATCATCTTTCCCTGCCGGTGGGCGGAGACGGATATTCCGCTGCCCAGGTGAACCACGACAAGGTTAAGCTGCTCATAGCTTTTCCCGGCCTCTGCTGCCGCCCGCCTGGCCATTGCTTTCATATTCAGGGCATGAGACATGCTGAGCCGGGGGACACCCTTAAGACCTGAATAGCGGGCCGGGGTATCAAACTCATCAACTGTCACCGGGTCAACTGTGTAAACAGGAATACCAAGTTTGCGGGCCAGGGGCAGGGCAATAATCGAACCCAGGTTTGAAGCATGCCAGCCATATTTGGCCGTCAGCAAATCTTCATATACAGCATCATCAACAAGGTAGGTCCCGGAGGAAAGTGGTTTAAGCAGCCCTCCACGCACAACCAGGGCCGATAGTTCCGCTTTATCAACTTTTTTCTGCTCTAATAGTTCAATCAGTGCTTCCCGGCGAAAACGAGCCTGTTCCTCACGGGACAGGTCGGCCGAAGTTTCCTCAAGGCTGTGACGCAGTGATTCCTTGAAAACAACCTGTTCATCTTTAAAAAGACCGATCTTTGTTGATGTGGAACCGGGATTAATTGCCAGGATATTATACACAGCAACAACTCCTTAGCTTCGATAAACTACTTTGCCGCCAACCATAGTCAGATCAACCTGCAGTTCAAGGATCCGGGCAGGTTCAACAGAAGAAATATCTTCTGATAAAACTACCAGGTCTGCCAGCTTACCGGGAGTAATGCTACCCTTGATATTCTCTTCAAAGCTGCAGTAAGCGGAACCCATGGTATAAATATAGAGAACCTCGTCCAGGGTCAGACGCTGCCCGGGGAACCAGCCTTCCGGGGGATTACCATTTTTATCCTGCCTGGTTACTGCAGCATACACTGTCTGCAGCGGTTCATAACTTTCCACGGGACAGTCAGATCCACAGCCTACAGCAATACCACTATCAATTATATCTTTCCAGCGGTAAGTCCAATGCGCCCGCTCAGAGCCCAGGTGGCGATCGACCAGGTCAAAATCGGAGGGAACAAAAAGGGGCTGAATATCAGCAATCACGTTTTGCTCCTTGTATCTCTTCAAAAGTTCATCGCTGACAATAGAGGAATGAATCACCCGGAAACGCGGGTCATCTGCCGGACAGTTCTTTAAAGCCTTCTCGTAAGAATCAAGAACCATGCCGATTGCTGCATCACCAATGGCATGGGCGGCAACCTGCAGACCATTGGAGTGCCCCAGGGTAACCAGGGTTTGCAGTTCCTCTTCAGTTAATACGGAGACACCAAAAAGATCCGGCTTATCGCTGTAAGGCGAAGACAACAGTGCTGTCCTGCCCCCGATCGAACCATCGGTCAGCAGCTTAAGAGGACCGATTTTGAACATGTCGCTGCCCGTGCCGGTTTGGAACCCTTGATCAATAAATGCCTGCAGTTCTTTTTCTGTCTGAAGCAGGGCCTGCAGGTTAATACGCACCGGCAGTTCTCCTGAAGTTTCCAGCTCCCGGTATGCTTCCACCAGGATTGGCGCCAGTTCACCACCCAGGAAAGCCAGGTCATCCGTCTGTACTGACGTTAAACCTGCCGCTGCAAAATCTTTTGTAGCAATGGTGATCAATTCTTTCAGCTTTTCTTTATCAAAAGGCGGCAGCAATCCTGTCACCAGTTTCATGGCATTTTCTTCGAGGATCCCTGTGGGAACACCCTGGCTGTCAACTTCAACAGTTCCTCCTTCAACTTCTAAAGGGCTTCTGTCAATGCCGGCCTTTTGCAGGGCAATGCTGTTGACAGCATTAATATGGCAGCAGGTCCGCATTAACGATACGGGGTTATTCGGTGCTGCCCGGTCCAGCTCTTGACGGGTAGGCATTTTCTTATCAGCAAAAAGGCTCTGGTCCCAGCCCCAGCCAAGCACCCATTCGCCTCCCTGCAAATTATTCGCCCTGATAAAAACTTTAATAGCCTCGACCAGCTCATCCAATGAAGTGCAGCAACGAAGGTCAACCTTTGTCCTGGTCAGGGCGTGGCCTGTTAAATGCAGGTGACAGTCATTAAAGCCCGGTAGAAGGCTGCGCCCTTTCAAGTCAATTAACTCAGTTTGTTCTGCCTTCATGGCCAGGATATCTTCGCTGCTGCCGACAGCAGCAATTAAGCCGTCTTTGACGGATACGGCTTCGTGCTTTATATGACCTTTGCTGTCAATGAATTCTGAAGTCATTACTTTACCGTTGTAAAATATTGTTTGCAATCTATAGTAACTCCTCTCTATTAGTTAAAAGCCTATAACCTGAAAAGCTCACTATGAATCCTGGCCGGCGGAACCTGTAGTTCTTTCAACTCAAAAACAATATTAGCGGTCATATCCGGAGGGCCGCAAACAAAAAAATCCTTATGATCGAGAGTTTCAAGATAGCCCTGGAGCATCTCCCCGCTAAGATGGCCTTTTTCACCTTCCCAGTCGGGCTGGTCACTCATAATCAGTATCGTCCTAAAGGCAGACATCTCTTTTTCCATTTCTTCAAGTTCATCCCTGAAACAGAGCATATCTTCGCTGCGGTTTGTCCAGAAAAGAGTAACTACCTGTTCCGGCATTTTATCCCTGATATAGCGAAGCATACTGATAAAGGGAGTTATCCCGATACCGCCGGCAATAAAAACAAGCTCTTCGTGCCGGTAATTTAAAAAACTAAAAACCCCGTATGGAGCATCGATAAAAGCTTTTTCCCCTACCCGGGTATCTTTAATGGATAGTGTGAAATCTCCAAGACTTTTCGGAGTGATCGATAGTTTCTCGCGGGTGGGGCTGTTGGAGATTGTAAAAGGATGAGCCGCAGACAGTTTGCCGTTACGAAGCAGCTGAACAAACATAAACTGACCCGGCAGGTAGTCAATTTTTTTACCCGAAAACTCCAGGGTCCAGATATCTTTGGCTTCCTGCCTGACATCCGTTACTTCGTAAGGACTAATCCTGACCATAACGATACGGTAAAGACGGTAAATTACTATCCCGGCATAAGCTAGAGCAAGTAGAATCCATAGGTAGTAAAGGGCTGAACCTTCTGCCGTATGATAGAAAACATGAATCAGGACCAGTGGAAATAGCAGGTAATTTATAAGGTGGATATTGCGCCAGATTTCATAAGCCAGGCCAATGATCCTGTATGTGGAGGCGAGTGCAGCAGTGATCATGAAACCGACTAGCGCCAGTAAGCCGATCCAGATAAAGGTAGTTGGAAAGAGTTCACCGAATGCTGTAATGCGATAGGCAGCTATTAGAACGGCGTGGCCGGTTAAACCAGCAAGTCCGGCCCGCCCGAAAAAGCGGTGCCACCTGAACATCCGATCCAGGCCTAAGCCGGACTCAATCCGCTTGATACGGGAAACCAGCACAAACTGGATAAAGATCATGACCAGCCCCAGGGATGCTAAAAGTAAACTTACCTGCCTGAGATAATTGTCCTCGAAGGTTGAAAAATCAGTTCCGGCTGCCCAGAGAATAAATGTTAGCAGCAGTATTCCGGTTAATGCAAGTGAAATGATGCGTGCCTTCATTAAATCGCCCCCTTCTTTATCATTCTATAAAAAAAAAACAGATAATACAAACAAATTTCAAAACGACAGTGCTAAAGTATATTATTGTTCTATTAAGATATCTTAAATTTGCAAATGAGCTATTGCCTGCAACTGATCTTTTGAAGTATAATATAATTAGTAGCATTTAAGACCCACCTGCCAGCTAAATAGCTTTTCAGAAGGCAATAATGCTATAATGCAAGGTCATACTCATGATTACTGCTCCTTACAACCTTTAGCTCAATAAGGAGACCTAAAATATGGAGAAAAAACACTTTATAAAAAACCATTTACTCTTACTACTCGTAGCAGCAGCCTGGGCTCTGCTGGTCCTTTATCCCAATCCGGTTCACCTTTTATCGAGCATTTACAGGCTGAAAAACCCACCGGTTATGCCTTTACAAGTAAGTGAACTGGCCATTGAGCTTAAAGGAGCTGCACCGCATGAAATTGAACAGTTTGTCTACAAACAGATCCCTTATCAGTTTGACTGGGAAGTATACAACATGCCCTGGTATTTTCCTACGCTTGAAGAAGCCCTGGAAAAAGAAAACGGAGACTGCAAAGCCCGCTACCTGCTATTCGCATCCCTGCTGGAAGAGATGGAGATACCATATCAAAAAAATATTTCACTGACCCACATCTGGGTCGGCTATGAAGGTAAAGCGGAAAGCAGGCTGGAAAACAGCAGAGAATCTATGATTATGGTTGATGAGTACGGCCGGATCAGGATCACCCTGCCCAGACCAGACATGGAAAGATCCAGCCAAAACTTCGTTCGCGGTTTTTGGGATGTAATGCCCGCTGAACGAAAGGTTATGCTGCTGGGCGGATATCCTTTTATTTTTGGGATTTTCGCGCTTCAGCCCCTAACCGGACAGCATTACAAAAAGCCCTTTTTCTTTTTAGAGTAATACCCGAATGCTTAAAATATTGCATTTAGAGAAGCTTATTGTGATTGCAGTTTTCTGCAGAAAGTTAGTGTTTTTTAATATCGCTGCGCCATGCTGTATTAGTAGTTATCGCTGCTTTCTGCCTGTTTAGACTGCTTAATGGAAAGAGCAATGCGGTTACGGTCACGATCAATGGAGAGAATTTTTACCTGCACTACCGATTCGATTTGCAGCACTTCCAGGGGATGTTTGATGTAGCGATCTGCTATCTCGGAAATATGTACCAACCCGTCATGATGCACCCCGATATCGACAAAAGCCCCGAAATCAACTATGTTGCGAACAATTCCCATCAGGGTCATCCCCGGCTCCAGGTCATCAAGCTCAGTAACGGACTGGGTAAATACCGGTTTAGGCAGATCTTCACGGGGGTCACGCCCGGGCTTGCGAAACTCTTCTAAAATATCCCTTACGGTTGGTTCTCCGGCCTGCAGTTTTTCAACCAGGAACTTAATCTCGCTATCGCTTAAGGCAGGGACAAATTCATCGCGCCCAAGGTTTTCCGGTTCAAGCTTAAGCTCTGTCATAATCTGTCCGGCCAATTCGTAAGACTCCGGATGCACAGCACTTCTTTCCAGGTAACTATCGCTTTCTGGCAGGCGCAGGAAACCGGCACACTGTTTAAATACTTTTGGCCCCAGGCCGCTTACTTCCAGCAGTTCACTGCGCGCTCCAATTGATCCATTACTGTTGCGATAGTCAACTATCCGTCCTGCCACCGTGCTGTTAATCCCGGCCACGTAGGCCAGCAGGGCGGCTGAAGCGCTGTTTAAGTCGACCCCAACACTGTTAACACAGCCCTCCACTGCCCCCTGCAGGGCCAGGTCAAGTTCTTTAGCCGGCATATCATGCTGGTACTGACCCACACCGATCGCTTTCGGGTCGATCTTAACCAGTTCCGCCAGGGGATCCTGCAGGCGGCGGGCGATTGAAACGGCGCTGCGCTCAGCTACATCAAGATGGGGAAACTCTTTCTGGGCAGCCTTAGAAGCGGAATAAACGGATGCTCCTGCTTCGTTAACAATGGTATATTCCACTTCCAGCTTTTGCTCCTTGATCAATTTTGCCACAAAAAGTTCACTTTCCCGTGAAGCAGTCCCATTGCCAATTGCAATGCAGCCAAGATTATATTCTTCCAGCATCTTAAGAACCTTTACCGCAGCACCTTTTTCATCATTACGGGGTGCGGTGGGAAAAACCGCGGACGTTTCCAATAACTCCCCCGTTTCAGATACAGCAGCAAGCTTACAGCCGGTGCGAAAGCCTGGATCCCACCCCAGAACGCGGCGCTGGCGGGCCGGGGGGACAAGCAACCGCTTTTTCAGATTTTCCTTGAAAACAAACATTGCTCCCTCCACTGCCTTTTCAAGCAGTTTAAGCCATACTTCACGCTCCAGGGAAGGGTGAATCAAACGGTGGAAGCTGTCCTGGGCAGCAGTCCTGATAAATTCGCTGCAGGCTTCATTGGTTTCGTCTTTAATATATTTTGCCGCGATTACCGGCAGTACTTTTTCTTCAGGGATCACCACTTTATAGTCAAGTACTTTTTCTTTAACCCCACGGTTAATAGCCAGTACCCGGTGCGGTTTTATCTTGGCCAGCGGTTCACTGTAACCATCGTAGTCGTTATAGGTATTAACTTCCTGGTCTTTTTTCTTGGCTACTTCAACCGCTGCTAGCCTGTGGTAGAGCTGGCGCAAACTTTTCCGCACTGCAGCATCATCTGAGATGATTTCGGCAATAATATCGGATGCCCCCTGCAGCACTGTCTTGCTATCGGGCAGCTCGTTTTCAGGATCCAGGTATTGCCCGGCTTCCGTTTCAGGATCTACTGAACCATCGAGAATAGACAGGGCCAGGGGTTCAAGTCCTTTTTCACGGGCCACCGAAGCCCTGGTCCGCTTTTTGGGGCGGAAAGGCCGGTAAAGGTCGTCAAGCTCGGTTACCGTTGCAGCTTTCTCCAGCTGTTTTTGCAGTTCGGGAGTTAAGGCTTCCTGGGCATCAATCAGGCGGATTACTTCTTCCCGCCGCTGCTCCAGGTTGCGATACTGACCCAGTTTCTCCTGCAGCAAACGGACATCCTCGTCGCTTAACCCACCGGTCATCTCCTTGCGGTAGCGGGCAACAAAAGGAACGGTGTTTCCTTCATCAAGGAGCTGTGCAGTCTGGGCTACTTTATCTTCAGGGATATTGAGTTCTTTACTCAGGCGCTTGTATATTTGTCCCTGCATCTTATGGTTTGATACCTGCTTTCTTTGCTGGTCGCTATAAGATAGTATAAACCCTGTCCGGCATTTAATCCAGCAGGCACCTAAGATTTTGGTTTCTGCAGGGGAATACTTTCCTGGCAGAGCGGACAATCTTCCGGGCTAAATGATTGAACCTCCAACTGCAGAAGAGAATGCGTCGGCAAACCGAAATCGACCCGACCGGCAGAGCGGTCTACCATCACTGCCACACCGGATGCAGTGACGCCAATTGATTCAAGTAAACCAAGGACCTTGCGGACAGAACCTCCCGTCGTAACAGCGTCTTCGACTACAAGCACCTTTTCATCAGGATTAATCTTGAAACCGCGCCTTAAAGCCATTTTTCCTTCCACAGGTTCGGCATACAGCGCCCTTGCTCCCAGGGCTCGGGCTGTTTCATAGGCTATAATTACCCCACCCATTGCCGGTCCGATTACCACAGTTATGTCCTGTTCCAGGTAAGGCTCTGCAAGCATACGGGCAATTTTCTCCGTTTGCTCAGGGTACTGCAGCAGTTGTGAACACTGCATAAAGCGGCTGCTGTGCAGGCCGGATGTAAGCAGAAAATGTCCGTCCATGATCACTCCTGTGTTTTTCAAAAGCTGCTCAACTTCTTTTTCATTCACCAGAAGACACTCCCATCTCAAAAAGAATTTCCCGGGCCGCCACTTTAGGATCGTTTGAGGCAATAATCGGCCTGCCCACTACCAGGAAATCTCCACCTGCAAGAAGCACCTCTGCCGGTGTTCCTGTACGGGCCTGATCATTCCGATCTATTCCTGCCGGCCGGACTCCCGGTGTAACAGTTATAATTGGCTGCCCCACCGCTTCTTTCACTGTAATAATTTCCCGGGGAGAACAGACCACACCGTCCAGGCCGCACTCTGCCGCCAGCCTGGCCAGCAGCGGCACTTTCTGGGATACCTTTACCCGGCTGCCTGTCTCCTCTACCTGCTGATCATCCATACTGGTCAAAACTGTAACAGCAAGCAGGTACGGCTTGTTTTCAAAGTTTCCCAGGGCTTGTTTTGCAGCCAGCATCATTTCCCGGCCGCCTGATGCGTGTACATTTAACATCCATACTCCCAGGGATGCGGCGGATTCTACTGCCGCTGCCACTGTATTAGGAATATCGTGGAATTTCAGATCAAGAAAAACTTTATGTTCATTTGCCAGGCTTTGAACAAAAGCCGGACCGGCATTCATAAAAAGCTCCAGACCGATCTTGAAACTCACCCCCAGGGGGGCCAGCTTGCTAACTAATTCGCCGGCCCGGGCTAAATCTGGGACGTCCAAAGCCACGATCAGTTGTTCGGGTTTAACCGTCATCTCTTTTAACTGCCTCCTTCTTATCTCCGGGCTGCCCCCACCAGCTGCCCGACATTATCCAGTTTTTGCGCCAACATGTATCTTGATAAGCCTTCTTTGACCTGCTGTGGGAGCTCTGGATCATAGAACAAACCGGTGCCTAAAGCAACAGCACTGGCCCCGGCCAGCATGAATTGAATCGCATCTTCGGCAGAAGTTATACCGCCCATGCCAAGCAGGGGAATGCTGACTGCATCGGCTGCCTGCCAGACCATTTTCAGCGCGACAGGCATGATCGCCGGCCCCGATAAACCCCCGAATATGTTTCCAAGCAGAGGCTTTTTGCGTTCAATATCTATTGCCATTCCGGAAAGAGTGTTAATCAGGGAAAGTCCGTCGGCGCCTGCTTCCTCCACTGACCGGGCAATTACGGTTATATCGGTAACATTCGGTGAAAGTTTAACCAGTAAAGGCAGATCGGTCTTTTTTCGCACTGAACTGACCACCTCAAAGGTAGTTTCAGGGCAGGTGCCGAAAGCCATACCGCCTGCTTTCAGGTTGGGGCAGGAAATGTTTAACTCCAGGCCATCCACCCCTTCTGCTCCATCCAGACCTGCCGCTACCGTGCAGTATTCTTCGACGTTTTTCCCCACTACATTTACAAACAGTCGCGGAGAATAGCTTTTCAGCCTGGGCAGATCATTTTTAAGAAATGCTTGCAGGCCGGGGTTTTGTAGTCCAATTGAGTTTAGCAGCCCGGCCGGGGTTTCAGCAAGGCGGGGTGGGTGGTTACCTGCCCAGGGCTCTGCGGAAATTCCCTTGACAATAATTGCACCCAGGGCCGAACTCTCAATTCGTTCCAGGTATTCATGCCCGTATCCGAATGGGCCGGAAGCAGCCAGGATCGGGGTTGAAAGTTTGATCCCGGCCAGGTCAACTCTTAAATCCGGCTCAGCGCTATTCATTAAAAAGCACCTCCTCCGCCGCAAAAACCGGGCCATCATAACAGGCCCTTTTATAGCCTTCGCTGGTTTTTACGGCACAGCCGACACAGGCCCCGATACCGCAGGCCATACGCTCTTCCATGGATAACCAGGCCGGAACTTTTTTCTGCAGACATAGTTCCTTAACTATGGAAAGCATAGGTCTCGGTCCACAGGCGAAAAGTGCCGCTGCAGAGGGAAGCAATTCGGGAAGATAATCCGTCACCAGGCCTTTTTGCCCTCGGCTGCCATCTTCAGTTACTTCAACTATGGTCAAATTTGGCAGATCAACATCTTCTGACAAACAAGCCAGCTGAGAAGCTGTCCGTCCCCCGAAAAGTAATGTATGCGGTAATTCTGTGGAAGCAGCCAGGAAGGCCAGAGGGGCTATGCCGATACCCCCGGCTACCAGCAGGGCGCTAGGTGGCGGGGCCACGAACCCCCTGCCAAGAGGACCGGCAATTTTCCAGGTTGAGCCCTCTAAAGCTTCGGCCATAAAGCCCGTACCGGTACCTTTAACCTCAAATAACAGTTTAACAAGGCCATTTTTTCGATCTGCCAGGTGAACACTAAAAGGCCGGGGTAGCATATGTTTATGTTCCGGCGGCATATATACCATCACAAACTGACCCGGTTCAGCCATCTCCGCTATACGCGGAGCTTTGAAAGTAAGACGGCAATAACCGGGGGCGGGAATATTTTTTTCAATTAAAATATATTTTTCAGGCTTTTTATGCGCCATCTTATTCCCTGTCAGCTACAACACCTTCTTTCATCACGATCCCACCACCAAGTATAGTATAAACAGGTGCACCCTTTAGCTGTCGGCCGGAAAAGGGAGTGTTCCGGGATTTTGAATACCAGGTATCAGGATTAACGGTGAAACTGCGCCCGGGGTCAACTATGGTTACATCTGCCGCGCTGCCAGGCTGGAGTGATCCTCCTTTAACCCCTAAAATCGAGGCCGGGGCAGTACTTAATTTTTCCACCAGCAGGGGAAGGTTTAATTCTTTAATCCTGCCGGAAGCAACCTCATCAAGAAGCAGAGGCAGGGTAGTCTCCAGTCCGGCTATACCGAAGGGAGCAAAATCATACTCCACATCTTTATCATCACTGTGATGCGGTGCATGATCGGATGCTATGGCATCAATTGTACCGTCAAGCAATCCTTCCCATAAGGCCTGGCGATCCTGCTCTGAACGCAGGGGCGGCTTTACCTTGGTATTAGTATTATAACCGGAGTTTTTGACAGCCCGGTCGGTTAATAGCAAATGCTGCGGCGTAACCTCGGCAGTTACCGGCAACCCCTCTGCCTTGGCTTTGCGTACCAGCTCTACCGCACCGGCCGTGGAAAGATGGGCAATATGCAGGCGGCCGCCGGCCATCTTTAGGAGCATCAGGTCGCGGGCCAGCATCGCTTCTTCCGCTGCCGCCGGAATCCCCCGCAAGCCCAGAACAGAGGAAACTGAACCTTCATGCATCACACCCTTGCCCACCAGGGTCGGGTCTTCTTCGTGGACTATTACCAGGGCTCCGATTCCGCCTGCATACTGCAGGGCATTGCGCATCAGGGTGCCGTTTAAGACCGGCCTTCCATCGTCGGAAAAGGCAACTGCTCCCACTTTTTGCATCCGGCCCAGTTCGGCCAGTTCAATTCCTTCCAGGCCTTTACTGAGAGCGCCGATTGGATAAACCCGCGCAGCAGCACCGGCAGCCTTATCCGCAACATAACGGATAGTCGGCGGTTCATCGGCAACCGGGTCGGTATTGGCCATCGCTGCCACGGCGGTAAACCCGCCGGCTGCGGCAGCCCTCGCACCGGATAAAATATCTTCTTTATATTCCTGCCCCGGATCGCGCAGGTGAACATGCATGTCTATTAAACCGGGCATAACAATCAGGCCATCAGCTTCAATTACTTCCGTCCCGTCGGGCGTTTTTAAATTTTTCTCCGCCGCTTCAACCAGGCCGTCCCTGATTAAAAGATCGGCCCGGTCATCGTAGTTCCTGGAAGGATCGATTAACCTTCCACCTTTTATAAAAAGTGTTTTCATTCTTCTTTTGTCCCTCCCAGCAGCAAGTAGAGAATGGCCATGCGCACTGCTACCCCTGACGTAACCTGGTCAAGTACTACAGAGCGGGGACCGTCAGCTAACTCCGAACTTATTTCAATACCCCGGTTAATAGGACCGGGGTGCATGATTAAGGCGTCTTCATTTGTTTTTTCCACCCGCCGGGAATTTAACCCGTACAGTTCGGCATATTCTCTCAGGGTGGGGAAAAGCCCCCCTTCCTGTCGCTCCTTCTGCAGGCGCAGGGCCATCACCACATCGGCTCCCTCAATGGCATCATCAAGTGAGGGTTCAAACCTGATCTCGAAATCCTCCATATCGGGTGGCATCAGGGTCGGCGGTCCGGAAATCACCACCTCAGCGCCCATTTTTTTGAGACCCCAGATATTGGAACGGGCCACCCTGCTGTGGCGGATATCACCTACTATCGTAACCTTTAACTTTTCCAGGCGGCCTTTTTTATCAAGAATGGTGAACATATCTAACAGTCCCTGGGTAGGATGTTCATGCATCCCGTCCCCGGCGTTAA
>Ga0207421_10002793_pt1 | contig 21347 bp, 23 predicted proteins | sample SodLakKL_010_SED_4_FD_187542 | JGI IMG/M metagenome (GOLD analysis project Ga0207421, IMG submission 187542) | Alkaline sediment microbial communities from Lake Tanatar, Kulunda Steppe, Russia - 8KL_010_SED (SPAdes) (version 2) | ecosystem: Environmental > Aquatic > Non-marine Saline and...
TATCTTTCCAGAGCTTTTCCGAAGCTGGTTTCTAAGCTTTTCGAGCTGGAAGTTCCGGAAATATCGACCGGAGTCGTGGAAATCAAAGCGATTGCCAGAGAACCCGGATCCAGAAGCAAGGTTGCGGTTCATTCCAACGAAGAGGGGGTTGATCCCGTTGGTACGGCGGTAGGTCAAAGAGGAACCCGGGTCGGAGCCGTTATTTCCGAGCTGGACGGTGAAAAAATTGATATAATAGAATGGTCCGAAGACGAAAAGGAGTTGATTTCGAACGCATTGTCACCGGCCAACGTTCATCAGGTGGAAGCAACGGGAGAAAACAAGGCCGTAGCGACGGTTTCCGATGAAGAGCTGTCTTTGGCCATAGGAAAGGAAGGGCAAAACGTTCGACTCGCCGCTAACTTAACCGGATGGAAAATTGACGTCAAATCATTAGGTGAGGATTCTTCCGAAGAGGAAGATTCTCAAGAAAAAGATGAATAAAAAACCAAAAAATATGAATTTAGTACCGACGGTGATAGAGAGAAGTCCGCGAGGAGAAAGAGCTTATGACATATATTCTCGGCTTTTAAAAGAAAGGATTATCTTTTTGGGTGGCCCGGTAAATGACCAGGTAGCCAACTCGGTAATTGCTCAACTTCTCTTTTTGGCCAGCCAAAACTCAAAAAAAGACATACAGCTTTACATCAACAGTCCGGGCGGATCGGTGACCGCCGGAATGGCAATCTACGACACCATGCAACATGTCGAACCGGACGTTTCCACTGTCTGTGTTGGAATTGCCGCTTCGATAAGTGCCGTTTTGCTTTCCGCCGGGGAAAAGGGAAAAAGATTCGGACTCCCTAATTCGGAAGCGATGCTTCATCAAGTTATGGGGGGTGCCGAAGGGGAAGCGGCCAAAATAGAGATTGCTGCCAATCACATATTGAAAGTGAGAAAAAAACTCAATCAAATTTTAGCCGACCATACCGGTCAATCTTTTAAAAAAATAAAAAAGGATACCGACAGGGATTTCTTTATGTCCGCGGAGGAAGCTAAAGAATACGGACTTATCGATGAAGTGATAAGCGGACCGGAAAAACTGAAAAAAGACGATTAATTTTAAGCTGAAAGAAGCCGAAAAGCCCGCCCTGTGGCGGGTTTTTTCGTTGACACGAGCCTGATTGTCTGATATATTTTTAGTAGAAATTATTAAAAACATAACCAGCGTTTAAACTAAATTACTGTCAAATTGATGAGTTTATTCAAGATTGAATTTTAAGTATGAGATTGTCCGTTTACGAGTTACAGAAAAAGCACCCATTGTTGTTTTGGGCAAAGAAAGACCGTATGATTTTTTGAAAATATATTAACCTCAATACTTTTATCATTATTTATCGTAGGTTTATTTCTTGGATAAGCCTGCGCTTTCTCGAATAAAATATCTCATTCAATTGATGGTATGAAGCTAAACACTGGTTTAAGCTTACATTTGGTATTAACTTAGTATGAACCCTAAAGTGCCAAAAATAATTCAATATGGAAACTTTAATCATCCTACTCGTGGGTGTGGCCGCCCTCGTGGTCGGAGCGGTTTTGGGCTACCACACTCGTCAAAAAGTAGCAAAGCGCGACTATGAAGCAATAGAGACCAAAGTACAAAACAGAATGAATCGGGCTCGGGAAAAAAGTAAGAGCATGATCGAGCAAGCGAAGAAAAAGGCGGAAGAAATATTGGAAGAAGCAAGAAAAGAAGCTGAACAAAAGGAAGAAAAACTGAGAAAGAAAGAGCAATTTCTTCTCAAAAGAGAAAACAATATAGACGAAAAGATCGCCGATTTCGAGGAAAGAGAGCAAGAGCTCGAGGGGAAAGTGGAAAAGCTTCGAAATATGAAAAAACGTGTTGAAGAGCTGAGAGACGAGGCGGAAGAGGAGCTGGAAAGAATAGCCGATTTGGATGAAAAGGAGGCGAAAAAGGAAATAATGGAAAAGATAGAAAAAGATATGGAAAAAGATATATTCGAGAAAATGAGAAAGCTTGAGAAGAAAGGAAAGGAAAAGTATGAAAGAAGAGCACAAGAAATCTTAGCGACCGTAATTCAAAAATACGGTGCCTCTCAAGCGCAAGACCTAACCACTACCAACGTTTCTCTTCCCGATGACGACATAAAGGGAAGAATCATCGGTAAAGAGGGAAGAAATATTAAAACCCTCGAGAAGTTGACGGGAGTGGAGATAGTTGTTGACGACACCCCGGAAACGGTTCTCATATCCAGTTTTGATCCGATAAGAAGACAGATCGCCAAAACGGCTTTGGAGAAGCTGATCTTTGACGGTCGCATTCAACCGGCTCGAATAGAAGAAATGGTTGAAAAAGCCGAAGAGGAAATTTCCGATCAAATCAAGAAAGCCGGTGAACAGGCGGTTTATGATACCGGTATAGTTGAGCTCGACTCAAAAATAATAATGCTTTTGGGTAGGCTTTACTACAGATCCAGTTATGGACAAAACGTTTTGCTTCACGCCAGAGAAGTAAGTTATTTGGCGGAAGGGCTCGCTGCTGAAATCGGCGCTGACGAGTTCGTCTGTAAAAAAGCGGGACTTCTTCATGACATCGGAAAAGCTCTGGATCACAAAGTTGAGGGGTCCCACGTTGACATAGGGATAAGAGTTTTGGAAAAATTCGGAGTAAGTCAAAAGGTTATCGATGCAATGAAATCACATCATGAAGAATACGAATTTGAAACCCTGGAATCGATAATCGTTCAGACCGCCGACGCTATTTCCGGTGCTCGTCCCGGAGCCAGGAAAGACACGCTTGAAAATTATCTTAAAAGACTTAAAGAACTGGAAGAGGTTGCAGCCGACTTTTCGGGAGTAAGGAAAGCCTATGCGGTACAAGCGGGAAGAGAAGTGAGAGTGTTCGTCAAGCCGGATGAAATAAATGATCTGGAAGCTAAAAAGTTGTCCAAGGATATAGCTAATAAAATAGAAAAAGAGCTCAATTATCCCGGTGAAATAAAGGTCAGTGTCATAAGAGAAAAAAGAGTAATTCAGTACGCAAAGTGATATGCATATAGAGATACCCGACGGAGTATTACCGCCCTGGCTCTGGATAGCCGGCTTCGTAGTGGTAGCAATTTGCTTCCTGATAAGTTCTCACTTTGCAAAAAAGAAGAAAGAAAAGCTGCCTTTGGCCGCTTTGCTCAGCGGTCTTTCGCTTTTGGTGATGTCGGTTCCTCTCGGATTGCCGGTTCATATTAATCTGATGGTTGTTGTCGGAATAATCGTCGGCCCCTTTTGGGCTTTGGTGGTTTCTTTGGTAGTTAATTCTCTTCTCGCTTCCGTAGGACACGGCGGTGTAACCGTCATAGGGCTAAACACTTTGCTTTTATGGTCTCAAGCCGTTTTCGGCTTTTTACTTTTCAAGGCGGCTAAAAATATAATTGGTGAAAAAGAATGGCTAAGAGGGATTTCCGCGGGAGTGGTTGCTTTTTTAAGTTTAGGACTTTCCTTTATTCTCTTGGGAGGATTGGTGTTTGCGGTTAATCTGAACCCGGAAGAGATTCTTGTTAATGATCACGACCATAACCATCATGACCATGATGACCACTATCATGAAGATGATGAGCATGGAGATTATCATGATGCAAGCCTTCATCACGGGGAAGAAAGTCATGAAGAGCACCATCACATAAAGGAAGACGATCATCATCACGGTTATTATCTTGAGGAAATTTCACTGACCGGATTTATGGTTGTAGTTATGCCGCTTTTCTTATATGCGGCGATTGTAGAATCGATAATATCCGGACTGGTTATTTCATTTTTAGGAAAATCGAGACCGGACCTCTTATGAATGATATAAATTTGGTCGATTATTACGCTAACCAGAAGCTTTTTTTTCAAAGGATGTCGGCTTATTCCAAGCTGGCGTTTTTTATAATGCTTCTGATCTTTATAATTTCTTCTCAAGAAATCTATCCTCTGCTTTTAGTTTTTGGATTTATCCTGCTCATATCTCTTGTCGGTAGAATCCCGGTAGCCAAAATGACCAAATGGGCTCTTTATCCGGCTTTTTTCGCTTCCATATTTGCTTTCAGTCAATTTATTGCCGTGGGGAGTTTTCCTTTTGTTTTGCTTTTTCGTGCTTATGTTGCCGCCTTCTTAACTCTTTTTTACTCTTTTACGACCCCGTACTTCGAAACTTTTGGAATCGTTTCAAAACTTAGCCCTTTTTTAGGAATGGTTCTTTTTTTTACTTACAGATACTTTTTTGTCTTTTTGGATGTTTTGAATAAGAAAATAACCATGGTGAAAATCAGAGGTGCTGAGAATAGAAAATTTTACTCGATCGCTAAAGTGGTCGGTTTTCTAATTTTGGAAATGATAGATAGAGCCGAGCGGATCCATTCCGTTCTGCAAATAAGAGGTTTTAAGGAAAAAATCTATTTTAAATCAAAAAAGAAAGTGAATGTTGCCGATTTTGTTCTTGTCTTTACGGGAATAATTTTCTTAATAATTAATTTTTATTTATTATGAAAAAGGAGTTGGCCAGATTGCATTGTGTAAAACACAAATATCCGGACAAGACCGAAGTTTCCGCTTGTGGGTTGGATTTCGTAGTCCGAAGAGGAGAAAAAGTGGCTTTGGTCGGAGCCAACGGTTCGGGTAAAACGACTTTGATACTTCATCTTTTGGGAGTCTTGGAACCTACGGAAGGGAAGGTTTCTCTTTTAGGTGTTAATCCCGCTGAAAAATTCTCCGAGGTCGGTAGTGGAGTGGGAGCGGTTATGCAAAACGTCGAGGATCAATTGGTCGGGCCGACCGTAATAGACGATATTAAATTTTCCTTGCTCAATTACGGTTGGGAAAGGAAAAAGGCAGAAGGCAGAGCCATGCAAGTGATGGAATCTCTGGGAATAGAAAACCTGAAAGACAAGGTAATCCATTTTCTTTCCGGGGGAGAGAAGAAAAAACTGGCCTTGGCCGGGGCGTTGGCGCTGGAACCGAGGATTCTAATTTTGGATGAAGCTTTCAGCCAGATGGACCCGGAAGGAATAGAAAAAGTCAATAGGCTGATTGACGAATACGTAAAAGAAAAGGAGATGGCTGTCGTGATGGCGGTTAGCAATCGTGAAGATTTGAAGTATTTTGAAAAAATTTATTTACTTGAAGATGGTGAAATTGTTTATAGCGGATCACAAAAAGAATTTGAAAAAGAGGATTTGGATAATCAATTTTGCAGACATTAAAAAAAACGCCTCCGAGGAGGCGTTTGTATGGAGCGGGTGATGGGACTCGAACCCACATGACTGGCTTGGAAGGCCAGGGCTCTGCCGTTGAGCTACACCCGCAGTTGTCGGGGCACTCGGATTCGAACCGAGAATCACTCGCTCCCAAAGCGAGCATGTTAGCCGTTACACCATGCCCCGAACTCGGATTATAAGTATATAATAACACTTGCAATTAGGTTGGTCAAACGAACTAAATATGATAATTTAAAGTAATGAAAAAGTTACTTCTCATAGACAGCAACGCTTTAGTTTATAGGGCCTATCACGCTTTGCCTCCTTTGAAAAGCGAGGGAAAGTTGGTTAATGCCCTCTACGGATTTTTCTTGATATTTACCAAGGCGATAGAGGATGTAAAGCCGGACTACGTAGTTTCCGCTTTTGATCGCAAGGAGAAAACTTTTCGACACGAAGAGTTCGAGGATTATAAAGCGCAAAGACCGGATATGCCGGATGAGTTGGTTGATCAACTGCCCTTAATAAAGCAAGGGTTGGAAAAATACGGAGTCCCGGTCTTGGAAAAAAAAGGCTTCGAAGCCGATGATATAATAGCTACCCTTACGAAAAGATGGGCCGACAGTTTGGAAATTGTTATTTTGAGTGGTGACCGAGACCTCCTGCAGCTCGTAGAGAAATCCGTTATTGTCCGCTCGCCTGGAAGAGGAATAAAAAAAATGATAAACTTTGATAAGGAAAAAGTTTTGGAAAAATACGGAGTCCCTCCTTCCCTCTTTGTTGATTATAAAGCATTGAGAGGTGATCCTTCCGACAACATACCGGGAGTGAAGGGTATAGGGAAAAAGAGAGCCAGAACACTTATTCAAAAACACGGATCAATTGAAGAAATTTACGAAGACTTGGACAAGGTTAAGAAAACTTTCGGAAAAAAATTAAAAGATCAGAAAAAGCAAGCTTTTCAGAGCAAGAGACTCGTTACTCTCCGAAAAGACGTTGATTTGAATCTGAAGCTGGAAGAAGCGAAGTTCAGTTATAAAAAAGAGGAATTAGCTACTTTTTTTAAGAAGTTCAACTTTACAAGTTTGGTGAATAAATATGAGAAGACGAGAGATCAAATGAAGTTTGAAATATAATTGGAAGATGAAAACAAGTATATTCAGCAGAATATTCGGCGCCATAGTTTTTGTTTCTTTCTTTGCTATCACTTTGGTAACGATTCTTCATGTAAGAGAACACGTCAATGTTTTTGGAAACTCGATAGTAAGGGAAAAAACGACATTACTCAGTATTTTGAAAGAAATTTCGGAAGAGGAAGAAGATTTTGTTCCCGAAACGGTATTGAAGCAAGTCGGTGATTCTCCGGACATTCTTTTCTTTTGGGTTTTGAGGCCGGACGGAGAAATATTTTTTGCCGATGACCCCGATTATAAAGGAATGACGGTTGAAGATGAGTTCATCGGAGTAAGCTCTATCCGTTTCAGGGAAGCTGATTATCGAGGAAGAAATATCAAAGTATTAGCGGGGCCGGTGGAAGGACTCGAAGAAGAAGAGTGGACCGCTGTGATGGGAGTCAGCATGGCGGGAGCAACCGCCTTTTTCATCCCCGCTTTTTCAAGGGCGGCGGTAATTTTTTCTCTCGCTGTTTTGGTATCCATATTCTTAGCTTTAAAACTTACGGAAAGAATAATAACCCCCTTACTCGATTTGAGAAAAGCGATAAGAAAGATTACAAAAGGTGATTTGAGCTATAGAATAAATATACGAACCGGGGACGAAGTAGAAGAGATAGGAAAAGAATTTAATTTGATGACCGAAAAATTAAAAGAAACTCGTGAGGAGCTCGAAGAAGCTAAGAAAATTTTGGAAATTAAGGTCAGGGCCAGAACCAAAGAACTGGAAGAGTTGGCGGAAAGCTTAGAAGACCAAGTGGAAGCGAGAACCGAAGAGCTGGAGAGAAAAGTTGAAGAACTGGAAAAATTTCATAAATTAACGGTCGGCAGAGAAAAAAAGATGATCAAGCTGAAAAAAGAAAATAAAAGACTTAAAAAGGAGATTGAAAAACTGAAAAAAGAAAATGAACAAAGCTAATTTTTTTAAAAAAAATCTTGAAAGCTTTTTCTCTTTTTTGCCTGTAGCGATTTGTCTTATTGATTCGGAAGGAAGCTTGCTGGAAATAAATAAAAAAATGGAAGATCTTTCGGGGTACAAAAAACATGAACTCGTGGATTCTAAGTTGAGCAAGATATTCAAACAGGAGGAAGCTGAAGAGATAATGGATAAAGGGGTAAATGGCAGAGAGCTTTTTATTAAAGGGAATGAAAAGAAGTCTCCGGTAAATGTTTACAAAAAGACGATTCCTGGAGAGGATTTTTTCTTTCTTGCTTTTGTTGACTTGAGTCGAGCCAGAGAGATAAGAAGTGAGATGAAAGAAAAGGTGAAAGAAATAGAGAGATTCAACCGTTTAGCTACGGGGAGAGAATTAAGAATGGTTGAATTGAAAAGAGACAAAGAAAAGCTGAAAGAGAAAAATAAAAAACTTAAAAAAAATATAGAGAAACTGCGAAACGAGTTACACAACTTAAAAAAAGATGAACAACCGAGAGAAAGAAAATAATCAATACCGAAAATTTGAAAGCTTAAGTTCTTATAACGAAGAATTATCTTCGGTTTTTCCGATTCCCTACTGCCGGGTTAATTTCTTGGGGCGCATCTATGAAGTGAACAAGGCATTCCTTGAGCTTTCCGGTTATGATAACTTTGAATGTATCGGAACCGAAATTCAAGATATGTTTTTGGAAAAAAAGGAAATGGAAGATTTGGTTGAAAAGATTAAAACCGGAGAAGAAAAAAAGAAGAAAGATCTAACTTTTCTAACTAAAAATGAAGACCCGATTCCGGTAAAAGCTTGGGGAGTTAAATTGGAAAAAGAAGGACAACTGAAGGGAATTGTGTTTGCGTTTACCGAAGATTGGGAGAAAAGAAAAATAAAAAGGGAGATGAAAGCTAAGCTGGAAGAAAAAACGGAGAAGCTGCAAGAAAAGGCACGACAGATGGAAGATTCAAGATCCGCACTTCTCAATATACTGGAAGACGTAGATCAATCCTACAAAAGAGCGGAGAGAGAAAGAATGAAAACTGCGGCTATTATTGAGAACTACATAGATGGAATGTTCTTTTTCAGCTCCGATAACAGTTTGAATATAGTCAACCCGAAAGCGGAAGAGTTTTTTGATATTAAATCCAGAGATGTAAAGGGAAGGACGTTGAGTGATTTGGTTACCTTCCCCACTCTGAAACCCTTGATAAAACTTATAACTGATGATGGAAAGAAGATAAAAGACATATTTAAGGAAGAGCTCCAGCTCGGAAAAGAAATATATCTTGAAGTCAGCACTACAAATATTAAGGAGGGAGAAGAAAGTCTGGGAACTCTTGTCCACGTTCATGACATCAGTCGGGAAAAGAGAATAGAAAGAATTAAAAGTGAATTCGTTTCCGTAGCCGCCCATCAATTAAGAACTCCTCTTTCAGGGATTAAATGGACCTTGGGAATGTTTTTGGAAGAATCTTCGGAAAAGAAAGAAAAATTAGATGAAGAAGAAAAATATTTGATTGAAAAAGCCTATGAGTCGAATGAAAGAATGGTTTCTTTGGTGAACGATTTGCTTAATGTAAGCAGGATAGAGGAAGGAAGGTATGTTTATGAGCCCCAAAAAACTGACATCCTGGAGGTTGTCAAACCGATTGCTGAGGAGTATGAAAAAATAATTAAGAAAAAAGATAATTTGGAATTTAAATTCAACAAAGTGAAAGAAGAGTTTCCAAAAGTGGAAATTGATACGGAAAAGATAGGCATTGTCATTCAAAACTTTTTGGATAATGCTATAAAATATACTAATGAAGGAGAAATCATCCTTACGGTCAGTATGCCCGACGAAGAAAATATCAGAGTTTCGGTTCAAGATAGTGGTGTTGGCATTCCCGAAGAGCAACAAGGAAGACTTTTTGATAAATTCTTTCGAGCGGAAAACGTAGCCGCCAAAGACGTAAGGGGGTCGGGATTGGGACTTTTTATTTCCAAAAATATAGTTGAAGCCCACGGCGGAGAGATTGATTTTGAGTCCACCGAAGGAGAGGGAAGTATTTTTTACTTCACATTACCTCTTGAAAGAAGGAAAAATGAAGATTAGTTCTTTTTGGGTTTGACAATCTCGTTCAATCGATTTAAAATTGGAGTAGGAGCATCGAAAATAAATATTTAAGAGATATGAAAAAGGTATTGATAATTGAAGATGAAAAGATGGTCCGTAATTTAATGAAGAAGAAACTACTGGAAAGAGGCTATGAGGTTGAAATTGCTGAAAACGGAAAGATCGGCGTAGAAAAGATTAAAGAGTTCGGTCCGGACCTTATTCTTCTTGACATAATAATGCCCGAGATGAACGGTTTCGAAGTTTTAAGAGCTATGGAAGAGGAAGGTCTGTCCGAAATCCCGGTCATAATAATTTCCAATTCGGGTCAGCCCGTTGAGATTGACAAAGTAAAGGAGTTCGGTGTAGAAGATTGGATCATTAAAACCGATTTCGACCCCAAAGAGGTGATTAATAAGGTGATCTCCGAAATAGGAGAACCGAAAAATAATAATTAAAAGCAATATAATAACATGTCAAAAATATTAGTCGTGGAAGATGACAAATTCTTACGAGAAATGGTGACCAGAAAACTGAACAAGGAAGGTTATGACGTTTCTCAGGCGGTAGACGGGGAAGAGGGCTTGCAAAGAATGGAAGAGATTGAGCCCGATTTGGTGCTCTTGGATCTTATTATGCCCAATATGGGAGGGTTTGAGTTTTTGGAGAAAATTCAAGACAAGCCCAAGATGAGCGAGGTACCGATCGTTATTCTTTCCAACTTGGGACAAAAATCGGAAGTTGAAAAAGGGCTGGATTTGGGAGCGGAAGATTTTCTTATTAAAGCTCATTTTACTCCTAAGGAGATAATTAAAAAGGTAAAGGAAGTTTTGGAATAACGAAGTTAATTTTCAACTGATATGCCAGAACTTCCGGAAGTTGAATCAAGTGTTTCTTATCTTAAAACGAAGGTCCCGGGAAGGGCCTTCGTTGACGTATGGACCGATACTCCCAAAATGGGAGTTTCCAAAGGAAGCTTGAATAAATCTTTCGATCAGCTTGTAAAGGGAAAAGAGATCAGGGATGTGGCCAGAAGAGCCAAAAATGTAATTTTTGATTTGAGCGGCAAATTGTCTCTTCTTGTCCATTATAAAATGACCGGCCATCTTTTATACGGAAAATGGAAAAGAAAAGCCGGGCAGTGGGTTTCAGAAATTCCCGGACCCCTTAAAGAGGATAAAATGAACAAATATATTCACTTTTTGTTTTTTCTGGACAACGGAAAGCAGATCGCTTTTTCCGATTTGAGAAAATTCGGAAAAATAGAGCTTTGGAAAACCGACGAACTGAAAAATAAACTCTCTAACTTGGGTCCCGAACCTTTGTCTCAAAACTTTACCGCCGACCGGTTAAAGGAAATGGTTCAAGGGAGGAAAAAGATGATTAAGCCGCTTATAATGGATCAAAAGTTTTTATCCGGGGTGGGAAATATTTATGCCTCCGATGCTTTGTGGTTGGCCGGAATTCATCCGGAAAGAAAAGCCGATAAACTTTCAGAAAAAGAGATTAAAAGGCTTTATAAAGCAATAAAGAAGGTCTTAGTGGAGGGAATTGAAAACAACGGAGACAGCATGGTTGATTTTCGGCTCCCCGACGGGAATAAGGGTAATTATCAAAACAAGCAAAAAGTGTATAATAAAGAAGGAGAAAAATGCTCGCGATGCAAGTCAGAAGTAATTAAAAAGATAAAAGTCGGTGGCAGAGGAACCTATCTTTGCCCCGATTGTCAAAGTGCATGATAATAGTTCTACACGGGTCCGACGAGTACAGGTCGGATCAAAAATTAAAGGAGATAATTGCCGGCTACAAAAAGAAAAATAAGAGCGGGCTGAATTTAATTTATTTGGAAAAGAATCCCACTTTTGAAGATCTGAAGGACGAAAGCAGACAATTGGGCATGTTTGAGGAAAAAAGATTGATTGTGGGGAAAGAGGTTTTGAATAAAAAAATTAAAAAAAAGATAATCGATAATCTGGAAAAGTTGGCGGACTCCGAAAATATATTAATTTTAAAAGAAGATGAAAAAATAAAAGGAAAATTTTCCAAGGAAATAGAAAAACTATCGAAAAGGAAAGGAATGATAAAGGAGTATGAAAAACTGAAGGGGAGACAGTTGAAATCCTGGTACAAGAAGGAGATTTCAAAATTTAACGTAAAAATTACAAGCCAAGCATTGTCGAAGCTGGTTAATTTTATAGGTAACGATCTTTGGAGGGCAAAGAACGAAGTTTCCAAATTAGCCACCATGAAAGATAGAGAGAAAATAGAAGTGAAGGACGTAGTTGATTATATTCGTCCGGAGATAGAGACCGACATATTCAAAACCGTGGACGCCTTGGGGGCGGCTAAGAAAGACAAGGCGGTGGAATTGATCGAGAAACATTTGAAAGACGGTGACTCCCCTTTCTATCTAATTTCGATGATCAATTATCAGGTCAGAAATCTATTGACTTTGAAGGAGCTTCAAAAGCAAGATGCTTCTTATAATGAAATAAAAAGAAAAAGCAAATTAAATCCGTTCGTAATTAAAAAAACAAAAGCACAGGCTAAAAACTTTAATTTTGATAAGCTAAAAAAAATCCACCGAAATCTATTTGCGGTGGATCTGAGTGTTAAATCGGGAGAAATGAGTCCGGAAACGGCACTTACTCTTATTATTTCTCAGTTTTAGCTCTGTTTACCAGTTTAGTGAGCCGAGATTTCTTTCTATCGGCGTTCTTTTTCTTAATCACCCCTTTTCTGGCGGCTTTGTCTATCGCTTTGTAGGTTTCGGGGAGTTTTTCTTCCGCCTTTTTTAATTTTCCCTCTTCCACCAAGTCACGAATTTCTTTCATTGATTCTTTCATTCTTTTTTTGAAAGTTTTGTTTTCTTCTTTTCTCTTTTTATTTTGCCTGAGTCTTTTTTTGGCTGATTCGGTTATTGGCATATGTATAAATTTGATTTCTTGCTTAACTATTATACTTGAAAGTCATCGATAGTCAAATGCGCTCGATACCCTTTTCGTAAGAACCGAAGCTCAAAATCCCCTGCCTACCGGCAGGCGGGCGAGAGTCCCCTCAAAGAGGGTATCTTCGCTCTCACAACCGTCATTCTGAGGGAGTGAAACGACCGAAGAATCTGACACGTAGGGTCATCCTGAACGCAGTGAAGAATCTCTTAGTAGTAATGGTAAATAACTATTTATCGTCATTCCCGGCTTGACCGGGAATCTCTTCAGAAAACGCCTTACAAAAAGAGCGATCGGAGTCGGGAATGACAGTTAGGTGTAGAGACCCCCGGCTTTCACGGAAAAACTGCCACTTGGCGGGTTTTTTGATTTTATTCCCTCACTTTCCCCACCCCATTTTCACGCCCCAGGGGCGTTAAAATAGGGGTAAAACAGCATTGATTATCGATAAAAGATTACCGATTACGGATTATGGATTATGGATTAATGATCAAAGCCCTTTTTTTTATCGTGTTTATTTACTATAATTAGTCCACTATGATTTATTATTTGGATGGAAAAATAACCATAAAAGGGAAAGACTTTGTAGTAATCGACGTCGACGGAGTCGGCAGGAAAGTATACATGTCTTCCGACGCGATTGAAAGCCTGCCCGCGGAAAGGGAAAGCTTTAAGCTTTTCTGTTACCTGAACATAGGGAGAAATTCGGAAAAGCTCTACGGCTTTCCAAGTAGAGAGAATTTGGAGTTTTTTGAAAGCTTGATCAACTTGTCCGGAATAGGACCGAAAACCGCTCTTCAGGTTGCCTCCATAGCTCCGATGGACGAAATGAAAAAAGCCATAAAAAATGACAACGAAGAGATTCTGGATAAGATATTCGACATAGGTAAAAAGAGGGGTCAAAGAGTAATCTTCGAGCTTTCCAGAAGAATAAAAGAAAAACCGGAAGAGGACGGAGCGGTTCAAACGCTGACTTCTTTGGGTTTTTCCAAAAGGGATGCCGGTGCGGCTCTGAAGGGCGTTTCAAAAGAAAAGTCGGTTGACGAGCGGGTAAAAGAAGCCTTGAAACTACTTGACAATGGTTAAAAAAAAGATAAGAAAACTAACGCCCGAATTTTTAATAAACGGCTATCATTTTTTGTGGTCTTTTCTCGGTGGCTTGTTTTATGGATTTCCGGGGAAGAAGCTTACGGTCATAGGTGTAACCGGAACCAACGGGAAGTCGACTACGGTAAAGCTGATAACCGAGATATTAAAAAAAAGCGGTAAAAAGGTAGCGGTAATTTCTTCCATAGAACTTGAAGTTGCCGGCGAGAAAAGAGAAAACTTGATGAAGATGACCATGCCCGGGAGAGGGTTCATCCAGAAATTCTTACGCGAGGCGGCCAAAAAAGAATGCGACGCAGCTGTTCTGGAGGTTACCTCCGAAGGTATAAGACAATATAGACATAAATTTTTAGATTTCGATGTGGCGATAATTACCAATTTAGCTCCCGAACATATCGAATCACACGGAAGCTTCGAAAACTACAAAAAAGCCAAGGGTAAATTTTTCAAAGAAGTTGACAGGGTTCATATTTTGAATTTCGATGACGAGCACGTAAATTACTTCAATGGCTTTAAAGCGAATAAAAAGTACGGATACGGATTTAAAAAAACGGGAGAATTCGATGAAAAGATTGAGGGAAAAAACTTGAAAGCGAACTCGGAAGAAGTCAGCTTTCAAGTGGAAGGGCAAAGCTTCCGCTTGCCCATTCCGGGAGAGTTTAATGCCTATAACGGACTCGCCGCTTTGTCACTGGCCCGTGAAATGAAAATTGATTCCGAGGTGGTAAGGGAAGCTTTCGAGTCGATTCAAGGCATTCCGGGAAGAATGGAAAAGGTTATAGATGACGGTTTTACCGTTTTCGTCGATTACGCCTTTACCCCCAACGCTTTGGATAAGGTTTACACCTCGATAGCCGAAAAGATGAATCCTGAAAAGTTGATAGTCGTTTTGGGTGCTTGCGGTGGTGGCAGAGACAAGTGGAAACGGCCCGTTTTGGGCAAGATAGCGGCTAAATTCGCTGACGAAGTGATAGTGACTAATGAAGACCCTTACGACGAAGATCCGGAAGAGATAATACGTCAAGTGGCTAAGGGGGCTGAAGAAAAAGCTCGAAAGATAACAAGCAGAAGAGAAGCGATAAACAAGGCGTTAAGCTTGGCTGAAGACGGAGACGTAGTGGTTATAACCGGAAAAGGGTCCGAGTCTTGGATTCAGGTTAAAAACGGGAAAAAGATTCCCTGGGACGACCGGGAAGTCGTCAGGGAAGAATATAAGAAAATTTATGTCAATCAAGGATAAATTTACCAAAGTAAATAAAAATTTATGGGAATTGCCCAAGGAGCACTTCCCGTTTATGCGTGTCCCGGCCAGACTTTACGGAACACGGGAAATTCTCAGTCAAACCGAAGACAGAGCTCTGAAACAACTGGTTAACATCACTTCCCTGCCCGGGATAGTAAGGCACGCGGTGGCGATGCCGGATATACACTCCGGATACGGTCCGCCCATAGGCGGGGTCGGGGCTACTTTGGCCGACGGAGGAGTCATCTCTCCCGGATTCGTGGGATTCGATCAAAATTGCGGCCTGAGAATTCTCACTTCCGGGGTCAGTTTGGGAGATATGGAAGGTTATTTGGAAAATTTGACCGAGGAGATATTCAAAAACGTTCCTTCCGGTGTCGGTCGGGGTAGAAAAAAAGCGATGAGCATGTCCGATTTGGAAAGTGTTTTAGATCACGGGTCGAAGTGGCTTGTTGAGCAGGGGTACGGAAAAAAGGGAGATGTAGAGTTTTGCGAAGGAAGAGGGTGTTTAGAATCCGACCACAGAAAGGTTTCCGAAAAGGCTAAAAGCAGAGGTCTGGACCAAGTGGGTACTTTGGGGGGAGGGAACCATTTCATAGAAATTCAAATGGTCGATGAAATTTATGACGATAAAAAAGCGGAAGTTTTCGGGCTCGCCGAAGAGCAAATCGTCGTTATGATTCATACCGGATCCAGAGGTTTGGGCCATCAAAACTGTAAGGACTTTTTGAAAAAGGCGGAGAAATCAACCAAGAAAAATAATTACGATCTGCCCGACAGTCAACTGAACTGCTTTCCTTTTGATTCAAAGGAAGGACAGAATTTCTTTTTGGGACTGGGTGGAGCTTGTAATTTCTCTTTTGCCAACAGACAGATGATTGCTCATTCGGTCAGAAAAGTTTGGCGCTCGGTTTTTGAGGAAGGTTTGGATTTACTTTACGATGTAGCTCACAACACAGCCAAAGTGGAAAATCATGAAGTCGACGGGACGGAAAGAAAGCTCGTGGTGCACAGAAAAGGAGCCACCAGAGCTTTTCCTCCCGGCAGTAAAGAGCTTCCCGACAAATATAGAGAAACCGGCCAGCCGGTAATTATGCCCGGAAGCATGGGGACCTGCTCTTATGTTTTGGCGGGTAGTAGAGACGGCAAACCGAGCTTTTACTCTACTGCTCATGGAGCGGGAAGAAAGATGTCCAGAACGGCGGCCAGAAAAAACATTTCGGGAAAAGATTTATTCGCATCACTTAAAAAGAAAAGAATAATTCTAAAATCCGGTTCTCGCAAGGGGGCGACCGAAGAAGCTCCGGCTGCTTACAAGGACATAAATGAAATAGTCGAAGTGGTATCCGAAGCCGGACTGGCTACCAAAGTAGCGAAAGTAAAGCCGGTAGCGGTTATAAAGGGTGAATAATCAGAATTTAACTTAAACTGCATCTATGACGATAAAAGATATATACGAACTGGGAATAAAAGAAGGAAAAAAGTCCGATTTCAGAGGAAAAAAGGAGATAAACTGGAAACTTTCTCGGACCGAAAAAGCTTATGAAAAACTCTCCGGAAAAGAAAAAAAGACATTCGATAAAGAAAAATTAACGAACCCTTACAGCGATACCAGGATTTTATATGGAGATCCCGACAAGAAGGTAAAAAAAATATTGGTCGGAATAGATATAGACGGGGAGGAGCTTCTTCTCGCCGATAAGATGGGTGACATCGATTTGGTAATCTCTCATCATCCGAGAGGAAAAGCTTTGGCCGGTTTGGACGACGTCATGGACTTACAGATAGAGGTTTTACATCAATACGGCGTACCGGTCAACATCGCTGAAAAATTGCTGAAGAAGAAGATTAAGGAGGTTTCCAGAACTCTTTCTCCGGGAAATCATCAAAGGGCGGTCGATATGGCCGAGATTTTGGACATTCCCCTGATGACCATGCACACTCCTTGTGATAACATGGTTGCCGAGTTCGTCAATGAAAAACTGAAAAAAGACGAACCGAGATTGTTAAAAGATGTTCTTAAATCTTTGAGAGAGATTCCGGAATATGAAAAAGCCGAAGAGTTGGGAATGGGACCGAAGATATTCGTCGGAGGTAAAGAAAACAGAGTGGGAGAAATGATTTTATCCGAAATCACCGGAGGTACCGAAGGTAATGCCGAAATATATGAAAGCTTAGCCCAAGCGGGAGCGGGTACGGTTATCGGCATGCATATATCCGAAAAACACAGAGAGAAGGCGGAGAAGGCTCATATAAACGTCGTTATCGCCGGACATATGTCTTCCGATTCAATAGGAGTCAATCTATTTTTGGATAAATTGAAAGATGTTGAAATAGTTTCTTGTTCCGGATTGATCAGGCATGAAAGAAATTAAATGAAAAAGAAACCCATAAAGCTATTCGTAATCGAATTAATTTTCTTTTTAGCCACTTTGCTTTTGGGAGTTTTTGTTGCTCATAGGTTGTCGGAAGTTTTCAATATCGCTTACGGGTACGGAGGTGGCGGAGAAGAAGCAATATCTCCCGTGGTTTTCGTAATTTATTTTTTAATCGCCACCCTGATAGTATTTTTGGTTTCTAAGAGCGAAAGAATGAAAAAGGGAAGACTGTTTTTCTTCAAATTCGCCTTTCTTTTTTCCGTAGCTCTGGGGGGAACGGTTACTTTCTCCGCTTTTTTACCGGGTATTCTTCCTCTTTTTGTCATTGTCCTTCTTCTTTTGGGTTGGCAACAAAAACCGGTTATTCTGCTTCATAACCTGTTGATCACCATTTCTATTGCGGGAATAGGAGCCGTTATGGGAAGCGTTTTCGATCCCGTCGTTATAGCCGGGCTTCTAATTATTTTTTCGGTTTATGATTTTATAGCCGTCTACAAAACCAAGCATATGGTTAAAATGGCTACCGAAATGATAAAAACCAAAGCGATAATGGGACTCGTAATTCCCTTTAATTTTTCCGATCTCTTGGACAACTTGGAGGATAAAGAAAAAAAAGAGTTTATGGTGCTTGGAGGAGGAGACTTGGCTTTTCCTCTCTTCTTAATCTCTTCCGTTACTCTTAGATACGGCATTAAAGAGGCGTTGCTTATAGTTGCCTTTTCCGGAATCGGTCTTTTTCTTTCCTTTTATCTTTTTATTATTCAAAAAACCAGAAAACCGATTCCGGCCCTGCCCCCGATTGCCTTGATGGCAATAATCGCCTATCTGATTATCGCCTTCTTTTAACCTTTTAAGAAAAACACCCCTGTGTCATTCTGAGGGCGCAGCCCGAAGAATCCCTTCGCAAAGTGCTATAGGTGAGATCCTTCCTTGCCTACCGCCTGCCTGCATCATCCTTGATCATATAACTATCTTCAAGACTGTAGCCGTTTTTTTTCCAATAACCTCTGGCACCCACTCCGGATATAACAGTTATTTTATTTGTCGGAGCTTGTTTTTCCGCTTCTTTAATTAGCTTTTTACCCAAGCCTTTGTGTTGAGGAGATATTTCCAAAATTTCTCCTTTTTTTATTGCCGTTTGCTGGCCGTAGGTATGAATTTCTCTTATTATTGTCGAATCTTTCAAAACTTCGGGAAAAGGATCGGCGGGAATTCTCATCCGCAAAAGACTGAGTAATTTGGTTCTTTTTTCATTTTCGAAAGTAAGGACGATCTCTTTGCCTTCGGAAGCGGCGTACTCCTCTTTAAACAGCTTTATTTTTTCATCGGGGTCGTAGTTATCTTTAACTTCTCTGCACCTGATACAGTTACATCTCCACCCTTCACGCTTCGCTTTTTTATGGAGTTTTTCTCTCAGATTGGAAGATCCTCCTCCGGCAACTACATATTGAGAAGGGATATCTCTGATTACCCGCTGAATCCTAACCCAGTAGGGAATCGTCTCTTTTTTGATTTTTGTCAAAAGATCGATAAGTTCTTTTTCTTTGTAGGGAGTATATTTTCCTTTTTTATAAAGCTCATAGAGAGGCGCTTCCTCTAAAACCATGCAGGGATATATTTTTAAAAAGTCGGGCTTGAATCGTTCGTCTTCGAATATTGTTTTCACCATATCGAAATCACGCTTGAAATCGGAACCGGGCAAATCGGGCATTATCTGGTAGCAAATTTTGAAACCGGCATCTTTCAGCACTTTGGTCGCCTTGACGGTTTTATCCACCCTGTGTCCTCTTTTGTTTTTTTCTAAAACGTCGTCGTATATGCTTTGAACTCCCAGTTCGACCATGGTTACCCCCAACTTTCTTAGATGTTTAATTTCTTTTTTGTTTATGTAGTCGGGTCTGGTTTCTACCGAAAGACAGACCAGTTTATGGTTCGCCCTTTCGTTTTTTTCTTGCGCCTCTTTTAGATCGCTCGAACCACTTTCATTTAAAGCGTCGAAGCAGGATTTTACAAAACTTTCTTTGTATTTTTTTTCATAATTGGACCAAGTCTCTCCGATTATTCTAATTTCCACTTTATCGGTAGGGTGGCCGGTCTTACGCAGCGATTTTAATCTGTTTTTTACCTGGTCTTCGGGATCGAAATCATTCAGTTTTGCTCGCATGACCGCCGGTTCGTCGTCAAGGTAGCTCTTGGGAGCCCCTTCTTGAGTAGGGCAATAGAGGCACTTACCGGGACAATCGTAAGGCTTGGTAAGAACCGATACGTTCACTACACCTGACAGAGACCTAACCGGTCTGAGTCTCAGGGCCGCTTCCAATCTTTTATCTTTTATATTCATATCTCTATAAACTGAAATCAAATCCGTATTGGGCGGACAATTTTTTCCGTACTTTTTACAGACGTTTCTTTTGGTCTGGTCGACTATTTCTCTGGAAATCTTGTCTTTTTCCAGAAGATTTTTTACTATTTCTTCTGCTAAATTCATAATCTTTTTATTAGGTGGTTTATTATAGCCCATTGATCTTCATATCCAAAATAACAAAACTGCACTTCCCATTTCAACTCCATTGAAGAGAGGTCAGGCCTCTCTCAAGATATCTCTTAAGATTACCTTTGATTTTCCATTTTTTTATTAAGGATTACGGATTATCGATTAATCTTTGATTTATTTGCTTTAAGCGAAACAATCTTTATAATGTAGTTGTATGAATAGTGAAAGAAAAATATTAAAGAAAACAAAAAAAGATTACAATCTGATTGCGGATCATTTTTCAAGTACCAGAAAGTATCCTTGGAAAAATTTGGAGTTTCTTTTTAAAGATATTCCGGAAGGTGGAAAAGTTTTGGACCTGGGGTGCGGGAACGGAAGGTTTTATGAGTTTTTAAAAGAAAAAAATATAGAATACGTAGGTATTGACAAGGCGGAAAAGTTGATTGAGAAAGCTCGGAAAAAATATCCGGAAGCGGATTTCAGGATGGCCGACGCCTTGGATCTGCCTTTTGAGAATAATTATTTTGATTTTGTAATCTCGATTGCCGTTTTTCACCACATGCCCTCTGAAAAAATAAGATTAAAATTTCTAAATGAAGCGAGAAGGGTTTTAAAAAGCGGAGGCAAGTTGAAGCTTTCGGTTTGGGATTTGCTTTCTACTGATAAGAGAATCTATCTACGAAATCCGAAAGAAAAGCTAACCGGTAAAATCGGAATCAGGGATATTCTTTTACCATGGAAAAACGATAAGGGGGAGGTGGCAACCGAAAGATATTATCACGCTTTTAAAAAAAAGGAGCTTGAAAAACTGGCCGAAAAAGCGGAGCTTAAAAATATCGAAGTTTTCGAAAAAGGAGAAAAACATAAATCCACGCTGTTTCTTTTTGCTAAAAAATGAAAATAGATTATATAAATTACGGGAAAATAAGGGTCGGAGACAAGGAATATTCCGAAAGTGTAGTGATTAGCTCCGAAGGGCTGATTTTCAATTGGAAAGAAAAAAAGAAGATAGATGAAAAAAGTATGGAGATGCTTTTAAAACAAAACCCGGAAGTTTTAATCATCGGCAAATCCAAAAGTTTTACGGAAGTAACTCCGGAAGCCAAGGGGCTGCTTAAAGGAAAAGAAATTATTTTAATCGAAGACGATCTCTCGGAGGCGATAAATTGCTTCAATCGAGGAACGAAAATATACGAATCGGTTTTGGCGGTTTTTGTTATAGAGGATACGTCTTGACAATCCTAATAAAAAAGGTAGTATTATACCACTATGATTAAAGAATTTCGTTTGATTGAAAATTTTGTAAACGAAACCACTGTTGAGAGGAAACCTATCTCCCGTTATCTTTTTATCTGCAAATTTCTTCGGGAGTGTTAGATTGAATTATAAGAGAATTCTTACTAACCTCCCTAAATAAGGGAGGTTCACTATTTATGGGTAAAAAACACCATCTGACAGAGACGGGACTTGAAAAGATAAAGGAGGAGCTAAAGGAGCTGAAAGAAAAACGAAAGAAAGAAACAAAGGAGGATGTCCCCAATGTGCTTCACTCGGAAGATTTGAATCCGGAATTTTTGGATTTCAGAAAAAAGATGCATCTTTTGGAAAAAAGAATCATAAAGCTCGAAGAAGTGATTAAAAACGCCGAGATAATTAAACCGCCGAAAGACAAGGATGTTGTCGCATTGGGAGCGAAAGTAACCATCAAGGCCGACGGGCAAGAAGATGAGTTTTTAATAGTCGGCTCTCTGGAAGC
>Ga0207421_10002794_pt1 | contig 21345 bp, 16 predicted proteins | sample SodLakKL_010_SED_4_FD_187542 | JGI IMG/M metagenome (GOLD analysis project Ga0207421, IMG submission 187542) | Alkaline sediment microbial communities from Lake Tanatar, Kulunda Steppe, Russia - 8KL_010_SED (SPAdes) (version 2) | ecosystem: Environmental > Aquatic > Non-marine Saline and...
GCCGTGGCCAACACCAGGGCCATCGGCCTTTTGCCCTACCGCGTCAGGGGCCTCAACGGCTTTGACTTAGAAACCGGCCTGGTTACTAACGAAGCTTTTCTGGAAGCGACCAACTATATCATCAACCAGGTCCCCGTTACCAGGCTGCTTTCTTCAATGCTGAAGGCGATGGATGAGCTGGCCGGCTACGGGGTCGGGCTGGTCCACTCCACTGAAGGCGTCGGCTACCCCAGGGATATGGATGTCGACCTGGTCCGTTTTATAACCAGGAGCTCCCAGATCCAGTTTCGCACCTATTTTCAGACCATGGATTTGCAAAAAATCAGGAAGCGCAGGCTGCCCCGGGTTGGCGGCTGTTTTGACTGCGCCCTGGACGGTTCTTTCGGGACCAGGGATGCAGCGCTCCTCGAGCCTTATTGGGACGACAAAGATAATAGCGGCATCCTCTTTTACAGTGATGAAGAAGTTACCGCCTTCGTCAAAGAAGCCCACATGGCCGACCTGCAGGTCCAGCTGCACTGTGCGGGCGATGCCGCCGTGGCCCAGGCTGTAAAAGCTTTTGAAGCCGCATTTGACGAATACCCCCGCGAAGACCACCGCCATACGCTGATCCACGCCCCCCTGATCCGTGAAAGGGACCTAGAAAAAATAGCTGAACTCGGCCTCGGCATCACCATTCAGCCTGCTTTTTTCTATTCCGAGCACGAGCCCCCGGAATACATTTATCACCTGCTCGGGAAACGGGCAGAACAGATCTGGCCCCTGAAAAAACTATTATCCATGGGCATCAACATCAGCGGTGGTTCCGATGCGCCGGTCATGGACCCCGATCCTGTCGCCGGTATTTACGGGGCCTGCAACCACCCCGTAGCCGGCTGTTCGGCGGACCTTGAAGATGCCCTCTCCATGTTTACCTACAATATTGCCCATACTTCGTTCGATGAAAACGAACGAGGCAGCCTGGAGACGGGCAAGGAAGCGGACATGGTGGTCCTGAACAGGAACCCCTTCGAGCTTGAACCCCGCCACCTGCGCGACCTTAAAGTGGCCGGGTTATATCTTTCCGGTGAAGAGTATACAGGGGATAAAACTGTAACTTCAGCCGTCATAGACAGCATCAAAAGCCGCTTCCGGTCCGGTTGATTTAACTTACAATATATAATCCTTTTGGAGTAGTTTTAAATTCCTCTTTATTACCATGTAAGATAAGCCTTATGTGTGATGATATTTGCCCCGTAAAAAGGTATAAATAATTTAACCTGCACTAGCTGTCCGGGAGAAAGGGGCATTTACTTATGCGTAAGATTCTTTTAGGGCTGGTAATCGCCGGTTTTGCCCTGGTGGTTTTTATTTCGGTGAGGCCGTTTACCAGCAACCTGACTCTCAATCCTGAACCGCCGCAAACCGAGGCGCCAGAAGAACAGGTCCTCCTTGAGCCGGCCGGCTTTTTTTCAGTCCGGCAGGGAGACAGTTACCGGGCCCTGCGGGTGACCAACAATATGAGCGAGACGGTAATTTTTAGCCTCGGCCACGAGCACAGCCATATCACTTTCAATCCCCGTGGTGATCAGCTTGCTCCCGGCAGGACCAGGGAAATCGAGCTCCAGGTAGGGCACCAGTGCCCGCAAGGAGAAGTCGAGCTTCCCGTCTACCTGCGGGCCGAGGTTAATGGGGAAAGGTTCGGGCTTGAAACCGTCATCGTGTTCGAAGTTACCAGCGGCGAGCTCTCCATGGTCGGTGATGACGTAACTATCGATGTATTGTGGAACGGGGAACCGGCACCTCCGGGAGTCCTGGTCACCTACCGCCAGCTCGGGGAAGATGACTGGAGGGTCTGGGGCGAAACACCGCGCCTGGCCCCTCCGGAGCATCTCGATGCCGGTAAACATGTTTACGAATTTAAGGCCCGCCTCGGGGATGTGGAGTCGCCGTTGGCAGTGTTGGAAGTTGATGTGGAAGAAAAGGTAGCCGAGGAAGAGGAAGAAGAAAAAGAGCCCGAGAAACCGCGAACTGCTTCTGCACCCAGGAGTGAACCGGACGAAATTGACCACGGCACCATCCCCTGGGACGGGGGAACCTATACCGGACCGATTAAAAACGGTCGGCCGCACGGGCGGGGGTTCTGGTCCCATCCCAGCGGTAAAGAGTACCAGGGTGATTTCGTGGAAGGTTCCATTGAAGGCCGGGGAATAATGGTATTTCCCGGCGGGGAAGAGTACCGCGGCGATTTTAAAGACGGCGTAGCCCACGGTTTGGGCGCAATGACCCATCCTCGTCACGGTACTATATCCGGCATCTGGGAAGATGGAACCTACATGGGTGAGGAAGAAAAAAATGATTCCGATTGGTTCAAAAATTAAGCCGCTATCTTTTTATATAACCGCGTTGGTATTATTCAGGCCCTTGGACACGGCATAAAGGGCAGCCTGGGTGCGGTCCTTTAAATCGAGCTTATCAAGAATGGCCCCCACATGTTTTTTCACCGTGTGCTCACTGATGAACAGTTCCTGTGCAATTCCCGAGTTGTTTAAGCCCCGGCCCAGTGCTTTTAACACTTCCATTTCCCGCGGCGTCAGCTGGCCCGTGTCCGGCTTTTTCTTGTAGCGGCCCTGGCCCATGGCAAACTGGACCACGGCCGGGTCGAAGTATTTCCGGCCCTGGCTGACGGTTTGAATGGCAGAGATCAGCTCCTCCGGCAGGGCTTCTTTCAGAACATAACCGTCGACTTCCTCTTTGATTGCCCCCTGGATTTCTTCTTCTGTAGAATACGAAGTTAAAATGATGAAGCGGGTGTTCGGGCTGGCTTCACGTCCTTTCCTGACGATGCTTAAACCGTGTTCATTCTGCAGCCTCAGATCAATCAGGGCCACATCGGGCCTGTGTTCGCCGATTAACTGCAGGGCTTCGGCACTGTTGGAAGCACATCCTGCCAGTTCCAGGTTTTCCTCCAGGCGGGCAGCCGCCTCGATCCCCTTGCGGACCAGGGGGTGATCGTCGACCATAATTAATTTAATTGTCATAGATGTTACTCTCCCCTCTGTATAATATGGGTCCCTTCTATTCCACTGAAACAGGAGTAGTCGGAATCAAGCAGGTCACCTCTGTGCCCCGGCCGGGCTTGCTATCTATGTTCAAGTTGCCCTGCAGGGACAGGGCCAGCTCGCGCATGTTGACGATGCCCAGCCGGTTCCCGCTGCTGTAAAGGTCAATACTGCTCTGCACGTCAAACCCGTTCCCGTTGTCGGATACTTTCAGCAGGGTGCGGAAAGGTGTGATGTCCAAGTGGACCAGGATTTCCGTGCAGTTGCCGTGGCGCAGGGCGTTGCCGGTCGATTCCTTGATGATGCGGTAGAGGTTCCGGCAGATCGCCGGGTTGAGGTATTCTGTACTGCCGGAGAATGTATGCTTAATCTCTATATCGTTCATCCGGGCCATTTTTTTAAGGTATCCCGCAACTTCACTAATAAAGGTTTCGTTGGCCTCCTCCCGCGGATTGAGGCGGTAGATTAAAGCTCTCAGTTCCCGGGCGGTTTCGGCAGACAGGTTTTTAATATCCTTCAGGGTTTCCTGATGGGGTTGGTTCATGATACTGTTTGTTTCCCGGGACAATGCATCGATGCTGTAGACGATGCTGAACAGGTTCTGGGATATGTTGTCGTGGATCTCGTTGGCGATCCGTTTCTGTTCATCTATGACCAGCAGCTGCTCGGCAAACATTTCAGCCCTTGTCCTGACTACCGCGATGGCGCTCAAGTCAGCCAGGACCGATAAAATCTGGATCACCTCATCGGTGCTAAAGGTATAGTTCGACTGCATGCAGGCCAGCATGCCGAAGCAGTGGGAGCCGGTCTTTACCGGTACGCTGATCAAGCGGGCTTTTTCATCCGATTCAGGCTCCAGATCCACGGATACCGGTTCCTGCCTGTTCTGCATTTCCGCCCAGACCTGGAGCAAGGTAGCCTGCCACTGCTCTTCGGGGAATGTATCCCGGGGGCCCTTAACTGAATAAATCGGGTAGTATTCATCACTCTGCCCGTCACCCGTATTGGCCATCCAGAAAATGGTTTTGTCACAGTCAGTCAGAGCCCTGGCATAGGAAGCAAACAGGTCGATCACCACCCGGGGATCGTTCTGGCTGGAGACGGTCTCAACGGCTTCATAAACTGCTGAAATATGCTGCAGGACCCTTTCTTTTTGCTTGAACATGGACAGCCATTCCGTGGTCTGCTCGGTAAAACGAATAAACAGGTAGAGGTTTTCAGCAAACAAAAGGGGGTTGATCCCGGGTTTGAGCCAGCCGATGAAAACGGCGGTTATAGCTTTGTCTTGGCCCCGCAGGGGGAGGGCTATCCAGCGCCTGTTCTCGCTGATCAGGGGTTTCTTGGCCGCTGCAGAGGCCAGCTCCCTCCAGCGTCTTTCCAGCTCCTGCCTGATCAGATCCGTTTTAGGTCCATTCTTATCACTGTCCGGACTGATAACCTGGAAGTCAGAAGATGTTTCATTGCTTTCATCTTCCAGGTGCTGCGGCCGGGGTTGAAAGTCGGGCGGTGGGATTAAGATTGCGGCCTGGCGCAGGGGGAAAATATTCAAAACGGTGTTGACCAGGGTTTGGTAAATATCTCTCGAGTAGCTGTATGAGACCACTTCCCGCTGGAAGTTCGACAGGCCTTTGAAGACCTGGTAGTTTGCAGACAGGTTTTCCTGGGCCGACATCAGTTCCCTCTGCTGGCTGCTCCGCTCCATCAGCCTTTCCGACATCATCATATGCATCCGGGCATACAAATGAATAATCAGGGCGATAACAACCAGGTTCAGGATGGGGTGGTACCCGGGGAAAAGCATTGCCGGCTGGACCATATTGGCGAAATAGAAATATTGTTCAGAGATGAAGGTAGTGGCAAACAAGACTGCCAGGACCAGCCAGGCCAGGGTGAAAGAGAAAGAGGCCGAGGCTACGATAAAAGGGTTTAAGGCATACCACAGGAAAGGCCCGCTGAACCCGCCGGTAAAGGCCAGCAGGGTAGATATGCCCACAATTTCCACCAGGATCAGCAGGGAGATTGTATTGGTTTTCTCCCAAAAATGCTCATACAGGAAAATAAAGAGGACGGCAGTGGATAAAACCAGGAAGATCAAGCCCAGCTGGGTATAAAGGTGGTAAGGTCCGGGAAACCACAGGAACAGGACTGAGGACAGGGACAGGGAAGCAAACCGGTACAGGCGCATCAGTATGGAGATCCTCATCTCTATAAGCATGGTACGCAGGCGGCCCAGCCCCCTGCTTTCTTCCGGGGAATCAGGCCCGGGCAGGTTAACCTCAAGAGTGGATTCCAGATCAGCCTCAGCTTTCATCTTATTTCCCCCTGCTGGAAAAACTTGCAATGTTATGAAAAGATCATCTTTCTATAATTATAGCTTATATTCATTAAAATATTCAACATTTTTGACATAATTACCTCTTTAAAATATGCGAATTTTCGTAAGGCAGTTTGCAAAAAACCGCATGTTTTACATCAGACTGGCCCGGTATGCTACTTTTTCCCCATATAAATATACTACCCGGGTAGCATGTGGATACCGATTGTAATTGTTAAAATATATAGTACGAAAGGCCTTATGTCTTTATTCAGGTTTGGCCGGAGGTTAAAACCATGGAGGGAACAGGTAACCGTTCCGGGCAAATCCCTGAGAACCAAGACGGCAATAACACCCTGGAGATTTTCACCCTGGGCCGGTTCCAGGTTTGCCTGGGGCAGCGCAGCCTTTTTGATGATGCCGGCCGTTCCCAAAAGCTCGGTGACCTATTAATGTACCTGATCACCAACCGCGGCAAGCACATACCTCCCGAAGCAATCCTTGAAACTATATGGCCCGACCAGGATTATTCCGATCCCCGTAATGTTTTAAAAAACATGATCTACCGCCTGAAGCAGGGTTTCGAGCAGATGCAGATTCCCGGCGCCAGGTCCTTGATCAGTTACTCATACGGGGGTTACAGCTGGAACATCAATGGCCCGTACCGGCTTGATGCTGACGTTTTCGAAAACTTGTGCCAGGAGGCCCGCAATATGGTCAGAATCGATCCTTTCCAGGCCGCCAATAAGTACAGGGAAGCCCTGTCTCTTTATCACGGCCATTACCTGCCCGAGTGCCAGCAGAGCCCCTGGGTCCTGTCCCGGCGGCATCATTACCGCCGCCTTTTTGTCAGAAGCGCTTCCGACCTGTTTGCCATCCAGAAAGAGCACCACCTCTTTTCCCAGCTGGCCGAAGATGCTGAACGGGCCCTTGCTATCGAGGATTTTGATGAAAATATCAACCTTTACTACATGGAAGCGCTGCTCGAAGAAGGAAAAACATCCCAGGCCCGGGCTCACTATGAGTATATAACAGCCCTCTATTATTACGAGAACGGTTCCAAACCTTCCCCGGCCATGCAGCGGGTTTACAAATTGATCAAGGCACAGGGTGAGAAGAAGGCCCTTGATTTCAATGACCTGCGCCAGATACTGATCGAGAGGGATAAATCTAAGGGGGCTCTGCTTTGTGAACCCGATGCATTCCGCCTTCTCTGCCGCCTGGAAAGGCGCCGTTCAGAAAGAAACAACCACCCGGTCCAGCTGGGCATGCTTTCATTCAACAGTTCCGCTTCTCCGAAGGATTTCTCGGTACAACATAATACAGCCATGGAATGCCTGCGCGATGTTCTTTTGGGCCACCTCCGCAGGTCGGACATGGTATCCCCTTGGAATGAAAGCCAGTTTGCTGTACTTTTACCCGGCTTGACTCACCAACAGGCTGAAAAACTGTTGCAAAGAATTCTTGCAGTTTTTACAGAAAGCTGCCCGGGAGAAGAAGTAAACCTAAGGAGCAGTGTTCATTCTTTTTTTCACAAGACGTGACTGAAAAATGACTGAAAACTAACTCTCTTTTAACCGCTTCATGGTATGGTAAAACTATACTTAAAACAATTTTTATTGTCGCCGTTCATGCAAGGCCGGGTAAGGTGAAAAGCATAATAAGGAGGTGCTTAGCTTAGTAAGCACAGTTGAAGGGGCATCATAAAATGCAGTTGTTTTAAAAGCCCTGGCAAGTCTGAATGCTTTAACCGGGCCGGAACAGTTATTGTAACCGGCCAGTAAACTATCGGGCCGGTTATTGTGTCTCAAGAACTCTTTCTCAGGAGGTGATTTAACCAGGGTTGGAAAGGAGGCAGGGAAGCGTTGATAACAGCAGACACATTTTCTAGAGAAACAATATTTGCTCCTCAGCCAGTTGTTCCTTCCAAAACTGTATATACACTATGCTGACATATCGAGCTGGGAAACTGTAACTCAGGTAATTGATAAACTTGACTTCTGTGTGATCACGAGTGAGTAGTTAAGAAAGTGCATTATAAGATGTGAAGCGAGGTAGGTAGTAGTCTTATATTACTGTTTAAAATTATAAGGAGGAATGAAGTGATGAAGATTAAAAAAACCAGCTGGCTCTATTTAGCGCTGGTGCTCGTGCTGATTGTTTCATTGTTTGCCGGTCTTACCGGGGCGGATGAAGAATGTGAACCATGCGAGCCGGAACTTGTGGTTGACTTAATTGCGGGCCAGAACATGGTAGTGGGATCGGTTACTGTAACCAACGATGATGAGAAAGTGTGCGTTACCTATGCTCTGGATGAAGATGCCTTGGAAGAAGGTTGGCTCATCTACGAGACCCATCTGGCTATTGCGACTGAGAAGGATGGTATACCTCAAACACCAGGAAACCGGTGGGGAACTAATCCCATTCCCGGTCTGTTCCCCTATGGAGACGATGAATTAGACGGGGTAGAGGAGTGGTCGTTCTGCGTTTCCCTGGATGAACTGGGTGTAGAGTTCTGTAACGAAGTCTTTATCGCCGCACATGCGGTGATCGAGAGAGTAGAATGTGAGGTCTTAGCCGAAGCTCCTTATGGCGGCTCAGAAGTCATCGATGCCTTCCAGGCATGGCGTATAGATCATACTCCCGAAGCTCCCAGATACGTGAAAGTGGAACGTTCCGACCCGGATAATGCATTGGAGATAGGAATTCCAGGTCAGGAAACTTTCTACAGCCTTGGTTATGGAGGAGCTTTAAACGAAGAAAAAACTGCAGTGGGAGCATTTTTCGGTGAATATTTTGAAGATCGGCGTGATCCTGATGCGATTAGAGAGATGGAAGGCTGGGTAGACGAAGACCTGGCAGCTATTCTCTCTGACACCGAGAACAACGCTGGATGGATTATTATCGAATTCGATCCGCCGGCAGTCAACGTCGATGGAGAGTACGACATCCAGGCCGTTGAAGATACCTGGGGTTTGCCTTATCCTCTGGAGCTAGCGGCAGTATTCGGCAGAGCCGATGCTGGTGATGACTGGTCGTTCCTCTTCCTGGCTCACAACCAGGAACCCGTGGGAAGCCCCACTTATCATACCTATACAAATGGTGAGTTGGGCGACTTAGAACAAGCCGTTCAGATCCTTGTGCAAGATGTCTCAGATCCTCAGTGGTTTATCCCCTACCCCCATTCAGTAGCCACATTGGACGGGTATGACCTGAATGCTATCGTAGCACTAAATGACCATGTAGATTGTGAGGAATTCGACGAAACTGCCTGGGGCGAAGGTGACCGCTTCAACGAAAGAGGCAACTGGGGAATGTGGTTCAAGTATAAGATCTGTGAGCCCTGCCCCGAGCCTGAACTAATAAACGGCGACTTTGAATTCCCTGTAGTAGATACGACTCAAGGCTGGCAAATATACCCCTCCGGCACCGAAGGCCTCGGCTGGACAGTTGAATGGATGCCTGCAGTGCCGGAAGAATTCGGCAATTGGGATAGGCCTGATCCTGCTTACCTGGAACTGCACAGAACTGGTGTGGGTGAAATACCAGCAACGTGGACTGCCTATGAAGGCAACCAGTACGCCGAACTAGACACCGACTGGGATGGTCCTGGTGGTAGCCTAAATAATGAACCGGCTACCGTTAAAATCTACCAGGATATTGATACCTGCGGCCAGCTATTCACTCTCAAATATGCCTGGTCGCCCCGTCCAGGTCATGCTGATAACAAGCTGGAAGTGTACTGGAATGGCGCTCTCATTGACACCCACGAAGCAAGCGGTGCTGGTTTAAACGCAACATCATGGACTTTTGAAACCCATACAGATCTGGAAAGCAACCCGAACAGCACCACCAGGCTGGAATTCAAAGAAACGGGCACACCTAACTCTTTCGGCATGTTCCTGGATGCAGTAAGCATTGAGGTACAATAAGGTTTAATAGATAATGATTTAAACACCTTATTAGCTGCAAAATAAATATGCTGCTACCGCCAACCCCCGGGGCGCAATTCGCTCCGGGGGTTTTTTTGTACAGCCATCTACTATTCCCCAGCTTAACCTTTTCTCCCCCGTTGCCCTAAACACGAATTGCAGGCCCTCGATCCCTGGCATATATGTGGCACCATAAAGCCTTTCAATTAGCTCTTCTCGGCTATATAACTATAACGGTAGGAGGTGATATGAATAATTATGTATCAGGCGCAGAGGTTTCCGTAAAAATTGCCGGCCCGGGCAGCTATAATAGCCGCGACTTGGCCCATCTCTTGGACAGCAATCACACTACCCAACTTACCCACTTTTGACCAGATAAATTTATACCAGCACTCTATGCCCTGTGATTGAGAGTATGACTGTTATTTAACCGGCATATAACCGCTATGTGACCGGGATATGTTATAGTAAACACCATCTAGTGTTAGATAATTGCAAACCTTTACAATCGTAACAGTTTAAGGTTAAAGGGTTTGCAATCTAAGCACTGGGTATCAAATACAAGGAGGATAAAGAATGATGAAGAAAATTTTGGTTGTCATGGTTGTGTTGTTGCTGGTATTGGCGCTTTCTGCTCCGGTGTTTGCAGCTCGTCCGGCTCATCCCCCCACACCTGAGCCAAGTGTGAATGTTGCTCCTGCTCAGGCAGCTGGAGGCCTGCATAGAGCCTGCGCTAATTTGGATCCGGGTGGGAAAGCATTCCATATTTTACTTTACAGGGTTGGACCGGGACCACATTAAATTAATGATCCATATTATCTAGCATCCAATAGATGGAAGCATAAGCTTAGATGGAAGCAAATGCTCTAGAGGTTTATGCTTTCATCGAATCCATCCTTGAAACCTCGGCCTTAACTAGGAAAAGGAATACCAACGGGGCTGCCTTTAAAGGCAGCCCCGTTTTCTGCAGCAAGGTTCTAGATTGGTGTTAGGCTGCTTCCCGCAAGTGGGCGAATGCCCTCAACCCGTCTGCACCTGGCAGGGGCAGCAGGTTGACCGCGCCGAATACCAGGTTGGTCAGGGCGAACATCTCCAGCCCTGCTGTAAAGAATATATAGGCCAGGGCCAGGTTAATTGCCGGCCCGGACAAAGATACTATAGAGCGTTTAACCGGATCATGCGCACTCGGTTCCCATTTAACACCGATCCCTTTCAGGCTGATGACCATTCCCTTAACCTCTCCGGCTCGGGTAGCTATAATGGCCATGACATGGCCTACCTCGTGGACAGCAACCGCAAACAATACGGCTATAATCATGATCATCTTGTTTCTCCACCTTCCTTGTGTCCTAGTAATTACGATGATGTCCTGGCGATAATGGTGGAGTACAAGATGAAACCCTGTTTCGGTAGCCTGGCAACCGTACCCTTGCGGGGTTAGGCCCATGACTTTGCGCCGCTTCCTTTCGGAAGTTTTGCCATTATCGTCAGGTTTCCTGATGATGTTTATAAGGGCTTTTCTTTTCGCCCTTCAATATATATTATACCACAGAATAAAAAATTTAGACACTTTATGGGAATTTAATTTGCAAATTTAGCCTTTTTGTCCTTAAAAATGGGTATCAGTGCCTCTCACGAATCATGATTGATAGCGTGACCTTTCTCTGACTGGTATTTAACCGGGATGTGACCGGGGTGTGTTATCATAATACCCATCTAGTGTGAGATAATTGCAAACCTTTATAATCGTTACTATTTAGGCTTTAAGGGTTCGCGGTCTAAGCACTGGAAATCAACTATATGGAGGAAAGAATTATGAAGAAGCTTGTTGTTTTGCTGGTTGTAGGAATTATGGTGCTGGCGCTTGCTGCTCCGGTGTTTGCAGCACGCCCGGATCATCCCCCCACACCTGAGCAGAGTGTGAATGTTGCTCCTGCACAGGCAGCTGGAGGACTGCATAGGGCCTGCGGCAATACAAGCGGGATAGCAAACCATGTCTTATTGTTCAGAGTTGGTCCTGGTCCTCATGGCAAATAGTTAAATAAGAGTTGAATGGTTTTCATAATTCAACACAAAAGGGCAGGTGCTGCAAAAGTTTTTATCTCAATGAGTTAAGAGCATCATGCCTAAACAGAATCCCCGGAATGCTTTAAAGCTACCGGGGGTTTTCATTTTATTTATAGCCTTCCGTAACAGCCAGGTTGTAAAATGATGAACCCGCCCTGATTGAACAGGCCCTTTTCCCTATCTATTCGATAGTAATAGGGAGATATTTAAACCTGTACAGCAATAATTTCACAATGCATCCTAAGCTTGAGTTTTTTAATGTATATTTAAGCTTATTGAAGGATAAATAAATATAAGCGGTAGCATATGTTGCTCTTTATGAAAACAATTACGCTTTTTGATTGACAAAAAGCTAACGAACATTTAAGATTGCCTTATTGTATTTTACACATGCCGGTCTATCATCGTAGAAAGCAGGGCTACACTGATTAAAAACAGGGCTACTTATATCATAGACGGTTGTGTCTTTACTGAAGGTAGTTTTACCGGTTATTCGGAAGATGTACCCGGTTCTGGTCTTACAGGCTTCTTTTTGACGGTTCCCTCATCTGAAAAAAGTTTTAGAGATGCTGCTCTGAATATCGCAAAGATCCATAACTTTGCTGATAATGGCGGGCAGAAACTCAAAGTGGCAAAAGAATACAGCGATCTCGTCAGCTCTGATGGCAAGATATCGATAATCCTTTCTTTTCAGGATCCAAAACCCCTTGAAAATTCAATAGACATGATCCGCTTGTTTTATGAACTGGGGGTCAGGGTTATTCAGCTGACCTATAACAAGGCCGGTTACCTGGGCAGCGGGTGTACAGAAAGCACCGGTAGCGGTTTAACTGATTTCGGTAAAGAGGCAGTCAGGGAAATGAACAGGCTGGGGATTTTGATCGATTTATCTCACTGCAGCTACCAGACCGCCCTAGATGCTATCGAACTTAGTTCAACTCCGGTAGTATTTTCCCATGCAAATGTCAAGGCCCTCTGCAACAGCCCGAGAAATAAAACTGATTTGGAAATAAAGCTAATCAAGCAAAATAATGGTGTTATCGGTGTAACGCCCTGGGGACCTTTGTGCTGGAAGCCTGAGAAAAGCGAGCAGCCCAGCCTGGACGATTTTTTAGATCATATCGACTACATAGTTGACCTGGCCGGCATAGATCATGTTGGTTTTGGCGGAGATAATACTTTAGATTACAGCGAAGATAAAAAGGGGACAGTTGCCCAGTCAATGCTTTACCCCGAAGTTGTTGGTGAGTATAACCGGCTGGTGGGAACTGATCCGGGTGTCAGGCATGCTAAGGGTTTTAAGCGCATTACTGAAATTAATAATGTAGTTACGGGTTTGCAAAGGCGGGGATATAAAGACGAAGAGATCAAAAAATTTCTCGGAAGCAACTTCCTGCGGGTGATTAAACAAGTGTGGAAATAACGGAGGGTAAAATGGCAAATTACATGAAGCTATCGGTAACAGATGAAAGAGCTGCAAAAGAAACCCAGGTTCACCTGAACAGGTCGGACCTGCCGTTTAGTGAAGACGTCAAAAAGGTTGAAGCACAAATTGAAAAGGACCCGCAAAATCCGGATCTCTGGATGGAAAAAGGTTTGGCCCTGTCAAAACAGATGCTTTTCAGGGAAGCTATCGAAGCCTTCTCTATGGGCTTAACCTACAACCCTTTTCATGCCCTGGTTTACCGGCACCGGGGCCACAGGTTATTATCAATTCGAAGGTTCCATGAAGCAGCCTTTGACTTAGAATTATCTTCAAGGCTTGATCCCGGCAACTGGGACACCTGGTACCATTTAGGATTGGCCTACTACCTCTTAAAAGACTACGGCAGGGCCGAACAGGCATATAAGCGCTGTCTGGATCTTACCGGCAGGAATGAAGATACGCTGGTGGCCATAGTCGATTGGTACTGGATGACCTTGATGCGCCTGGGTAAAAAACAGGAAGCAAACGAGTTGATAGGTTTAGTTACTGAAGATACAGAGCCAGGTGAGAACCTTTCTTATAAAAAGCGGGTGCTCATGTACAAGGGCATGATTAAACCCGAAGAACTAATAGAATTCGAAGGCGCCGATTACCCGGACCTGGAGCTCGCAACCCAGGGTTACGGTGTCGCCAACTACTACCGGCAGATCGGCGAAAAAGACAAAGCCCTGGCCCTCTACAGGAAAATAATTGAGCACGACACCTTCTGGTCAGCTTTCGGGTACTTAGCAGCACTGGTCGACCTGGCTGAAATGGAAGGATAAATTAAAATTTAAAACCAACACACCGGGAGTTTAAACTATGGCAACCATCAAACTTGGGAATAAAACTATCGCCCCTGGAACCAGGGAAATAATTGATATTCATGTCACAAAAGACCTGGGCTTTGATGTCAGTATTAAAGCTCATGTGCTGGCCGGGAAAAAAGAAGGGCCAACCCTTTTATTATTATCAACGCTGCATGGACATGAATGGTTTTCTGTGCTGATCTTTAAAGAGCTGGTCAAAAGGTGCAACTTAAATGACTTAAGCGGAAACATTATCCTTGTTCCCGTGGCCAACCCTGCAGCTTTTAATACCGGGACCAGGTGTATTTTAGATAACTCCGATGAGCCGGATGCCAACAGGGCCTTTAACGGCAAGTACCAGTGGCTTTCCAACCAGCTTACCCGGGTTATCGAAGAAGAGTTTATCAGCAAAGCTGACTATATGATTGATTTTCATATCGGCGACTGGGGCTGCACCATGGCTGACATCGGCTACTTAGATGATCCAGGTGATCCTGAAAACACTGCAGTCAGCAAAGGTATGGCGCTTTCTTACCAGTTTCCTATAATCCACAACATGTTTTCCCAAAAAGGAAAAAGCAACAGGAGCTCTACACGAAGGGCGCGTTTTGATTACGGCATACCGACCATAGTCCCTGAAATCGGGGGGCTCGGTTTTGGCGAAGCCATTGAAACGCGGTGGTTGGAGCAGAACATAAGCGGGATAATGGGCAACCTTAAGTACCTTAACATGCTAAAAGGGGAGCCTGACTACTGCCCTCAGTACCTGATCATAAGAGATTACTTCAGGGTGTCGCCTCAAAACGGGGGTTACCTTGAATCCTTAATACCGCTTGAAAGGCAGGCTACTGAGATTAAAAAGGAAGAAGTTTTAGCGAAAATTTACGATCCGGAAACCTTTGAAGTTCTGGAAGAGCTTAAGTCTCCCGAAAAGGGCATCCTCTTCTACACCTGCCGCAGTTACATGATCAGGCCCGGCGGTTGGGCTTTTGGAGTGGCAAAAACAGAAAACAACAACAGCAGGTGGTTTGACAGCGAAACATTGCTGCAAGGAGAAACATCGCTTCAAGGAAAGGAAAATTAAATGGGTAAAATCAAGGTTTATAACACTGAAGTGCATCCTGGTACCAGGAAAGTGGTTACGATCCCGGTAACAAAGGATCTGGGTACTGATGTGAGGATGAAAGCCCACGTGCTGGCAGGAAAGCATGAAGGCCCTACCCTGCTGATTCTTTCCATGCTGCACGGGGAAGAGTGGTTTTCAGCCCTGATTATCAAGGAATTGCTTGATGTACTCAAGCTTGAAGATTTAAAAGGTAATATTATTGCTGTCCCGGTAGCAAACACTTCCGCTTTCAACTCCGGGACGCGGTGCTTGATGGACAACTCTGATGAACCGGATGCCAACAGGGCCTTTAACGGTAACTACCAGTGGTTAAGCAACCAGATAACCAGGACCATAGAACGTGAATTATTCCCGGTAACAGACTACTTGATTGATTACCATATCGGCTCATGGGGCTCTACGATGGCCGATATTGGTTACGGGTCAGATTATGAAGATCAGGCGCTTACAGAAAAAAGTAAAAATATGGCCCTTTCTTACGGCTTTCCGATGATCCATGCAATGAAGCTTTTTCAAGGCACCCACAGCGACCGGACTTCAATGGGTTGCGCCGGTATTCATCACAACATCCCGGGTATCGTCCCTGAGATTGGCGGCCTGGGTTTTGGCGAAAAAATAGAGAAAGACTGGCTTGATCAAAACATCAACGGCATCCTGGGTAACCTTAAGTACCTGGGGATGTTAGATGGCCAGCCAGAATTATGCCCGGAGTACTTATTTATCGGGGATTACTGGAGAACATCACCTAAAAACGCAGGATACGTTGAAGTTAAAATCGGGCTTGACCGGCAGTTTACGAAAATCGAAAAGGGCGAGCACTTAGCTGATGTGATCGACCCGGAAACCTTTGAGGTGTTAGAAGAAATCAGATCTCCGGGAGAGGGGGTGTTGTTTTATACATGCCGGAGCTACATGGCAAGGCCTGGCGGCTGGGCTTTCGGCATAGCAAACATGGAAAATGGCAGCAGCAAATGGATCAAGAGGGAAAAACTATAGTTTATAAGTACCGGTTAAGAGCAAAAGAGCAGCACCAGAGTAAGTCAATAAACATATGAGAGGAAAAGGTAATAATGAAAAAAAGCCTGTTAGTATTTGTTTTACTGGTAGCGATGGTATTTGTCCTGAACGGATGCGCTACAGAAGAGGCACCGGCTACAGAAAATGGCGAGCCGGATGCAGAAGCAGAAGAGGCAAGAGACGTCCTGGTTTACGGGACAAGCACTGATGCAGCTTCGCTTGATCCCCACGTGCAGAACGACTCTCACTCAGAGCAAATAGTGGCGATGTTGTATAACACGCTGGTTAAGTTCGAAGTTGACGGCGAAATTGTTCCCGATCTGGCAACATCCTGGGAGTCAAGCGAGGACGGCCGGACCTGGACCTTTGAATTAAGGGAAGGCGTCAAGTTTCATAATGGCAAAGAAATGACCGCCCATGATGTAAAAGGAACTTACGAAAGGTTTATGGCCGACGATGCAGATGCCACCAGGCTCGTTGTTCAGAACCTGACTGCAATGTTTGAATCAGTGGAAGTAATCGATGACTACACCGTATCGATCACTACTGATGAGCCTTACGGCCCCATGCTTGCCCTCCTTAGCAACAGGTCCCTGGCGATCATGGATCCGGATGTTATCGAAGAACATGGTGCTTCTACAGGTGACTTCGTAGAGTCTTCTATCGGCACCGGCCCGTTTAAGATTGTTTCATGGGAAAAAGACGAGGAACTGGTAGTCGAAAGGTTTGATGATTATTTTGATGAGAATGCAAAATTAAGCGAAGTCAGGGTCAGGGTAGTCCCTGAGGCGGCTTCCAGGGTTATCGCGCTTGAAAATAAAGAAATCGACCTGACAAACCAGTTCCCGGCAGAAGACCTGGACAGGCTGGAAAATGACCCGGAAATTAATGTTAGAATGACTCCCTCCGTAGGAGCAAGGTTGTTCAGGTTTGGTTGTAACGACCCGATTATTTCAGATACCAATGTCCGCAGGGCTATCGTCCATGCTATAGATCGCCAGCCCATCATTGACGGTATGTTCCCGGGTATGACCTATCCCAGCACCTCGGCCCTGACCCCCGTTGTATGGGGCTATACCGACCTGGGCGAAATTGAACAGGACCAGGAAAAAGCAAAAGAACTGCTTGCTGAAGCAGGGTATCCTGATGGTTTTGATACTAAAATAGTCACAACCCCCAGGTATGAAAAGGGCGTTGAGCTTGCAGAAGTGCTCTCTGCCCAGTTATCTGAAGTCGGCATTAACGCTGAAATTGAAGTCCTGGAATGGAGCGTTATCCTTCCTATGTGGCAGGGCCTGACACCGGAAGAATTTGATCAGCCCATATTTATCATGGGAGCCGGAACATCGATGATGGATGCTGACGGCGGCCTGCGGGGCCTTTATACCACTACCGAAACAGGAACTAACGAAAGAAACTACGGCTTCTACAGCAACGAAGAAGCAGACGAGCATATTTTTGCCGGCCAGACCGAAGTAGATCCTGAAAAGCGGATGGAACACTATGAAAGAGCACAGGAAATCCTTTACCTTGAAGATCCTACTGCAATCTGGCTCTTTGACACCTATAACAGGACAGCAGCTGTAAGCGAACTGCAGGGTGTTGAAACAAATGGTGTGGGAATGACCTATTTTGAAAGGCTGTACTTCGAATAGGGGAATAAAGCCTGCCATGGGGGCAATTCTAAAATTGCCCCCATGGCAATTAGGATCCATTAGAGCAACTGCTTAAAATAGTTATGCTTATGGAAGGTGAGTAGTTTGGGCAAGTATATAATTGCAAGGCTCCTTTCAATCATCCCGGTACTCTTAATTGTATCGTTTTTAGTGTTTATGATGCTGCACCTGGTTCCAGGCGATCCGGTAAGAAATATGCTTGGCCTCCATGCCCCTCCAGCTGCTGTTGAGGAAATGACAAGAAGATTAGGGTTAGACCAACCCCTGCACGTCCAGTACTTTGACTTTTTATCAAACGCGCTTCGCGGGGATTTTGGGACCTCTATAAGGACCAAAAACCCGGTCATTGAAGAAATCGCGGCCAGGTACCCCTATACTTTAAACCTGGCTGTTGGAGCAACAATTTTTGCTACTACAGTAGGTGTCCTTTTCGGAATTATTTCTGCAGTGCACAGGAACAAATTTTTGGATAATACCCTTATGGTACTGTCGTTATTATCAATATCAACCCCGTCCTTTTTCTTGGCCCTGCTGGCCATTTTGATATTTTCTTTATATCTGGGGCTGTTTCCCAGTATCGGCGTTTATTCGCCTACCCACTATATATTGCCTATCCTCACCCTTGGCGCTCAATCGGTCGGGATTATAGCCAGGATGACCAGGTCTGCAATGCTTGAGGTCCTTAACCAGGACTACATCAGGACTGCCTGGGCCAAGGGTGTTTCTGAAAGAGTTATTATTTATTCCCATGCCCTGAAAAATGCGTTGATCCCGGTGCTGACCGTTGTGGGGCTCAGGTTTGGCGGGCTTTTAGCCGGCTCAGCCCTTATTGAACAGGTTTTTGGCATCCGGGGTATTGGGCGTTTGTTGATCGATGCTGTTTTAACGAGGGATTATCCTGTAGTGCAGGCAACGGTTTTGCTGGTATCACTTACTTTCGTGCTAATAAACCTGGTTGTTGACATTATGTACAGGGTAGTAGATCCGAGGATCAAGTATTAGGTGGACGGTGATACTTAATGAACAACGTTATATTTAAGAGGCTGTTAAAAAGGAAATCCTCCGTTATCGGCGGAATTATAATCATCATTTTTGTCCTGGTCGCCATCATCGGCCCCTGGCTTACCACCCAGGATCCCCTGGCCCAGAATTTGCTTAACACCTATGAGAGCCCGAGCAGTGAACACTGGTTTGGGACCGACAACCTGGGCAGGGATACTTTTACACGAGTGGTGCACGGCGCAAGGATTACCATGACCGTCAGCTTTGTCAGCGTGCTGGCGGGTACAATAGCGGGAATGATCCTGGGAGTTATCTCAGGGTATTATGGCGGCTTCATTGATACCGTTTTGATGCGGGCCACAGATATTTTACTGGCCTTCCCGGGCCTGTTATTAGCTATTGCCGTCATTGCCGTTTTGGGTGGGGGGATCGTTAACACTATGATTGCGATTGCTTTTTTCTCCACCCCCTATATAGCCCGGATTGTCCGGGGTGTAGTCCTGTCGATCAAGGAGCTGGAATACGTCCAGGCCAGCATAGTGGCAGGGTGTTCAGACTTTTCAATAATCATCAACCATATCATCCCTAATTCCATGTCCCAGGTTATCGTCAATACCACCCTTAACCTGGGTGTGGCCATCCTTACATCTTCGGCCCTGTCTTTCCTCGGGCTTGGAGTTCAGCCCCCCGACCCCGAATGGGGAGCAATGTTAAGCCAGGCCAGGGTTGTAATGCGTTCCCAGCCTATAGCAGCGCTAATCCCCGGGTTTGCCATAACTCTCGTAGTTTTAAGTTTCAGCATGCTCGGCGATGGACTCAGGGATGCTTTAGACCCGAGATTAAAAAATACTTGATAAGGTGATTATATGAGCGACGTAATGCTGGAAGTAAAGAATTTAAAAACCTACTTTAATATTGAAGAAGGCCTGGTTCCTGCCGTAGATGATGTAGATTTTCAGCTCTCTGCCAGGGAAACACTGGCTATAGTCGGTGAGTCCGGATCGGGGAAAAGCGTGACTTCACTTTCGATCCTGCGCCTGATCAAAGAACCCGGTAAGATTGTTGGCGGCAACATCATGTACCTGGGTAAAGATATTTTAAAAATGAAGGAAAAAGAGATCCGCAGTATCAGGGGCAATGAAATCTCGATGATCTTCCAGGAACCGATGACCTCCCTGAACCCGGTGTTTACGGTTGGAAGGCAGATCAGCGAAGTAATAATGATCCACCAGAAACTAAAAAAACAGGAAGCTTTGCAAAAAGCGGTTGAACTAATCAAGCTGGTGGGCATCCCCAACCCCGATAAATGCGTCGATAATTATCCCCACCAGCTCTCAGGCGGGATGAAGCAAAGGATCATGATCGCCATCGCCCTGGCCTGCAATCCGAAAATATTAATTGCCGATGAGCCCACTACCGCGCTTGACGTCACCATACAATCACAGATATTAAACCTTATGAAAGAGCTTAAAGAAAAACTGGGCACGGCAATTATCCTGGTTACCCACGATTTAGGGGTGGTTGCCCAGCTCTCAGACAATATCATGGTCATGTATGCCGGCAAAGCGGTTGAATACGGGCCTACCCTGGAAATCTTTAAAGACCCCCTGCACCCCTACACAGAGGGCCTGCTGAATTCTATTCCAAAGATTGATGAAGAACTAAACCGGCTTAAAATCATCAGGGGCACTGTACCCAGCCCGTTTCAACTTCCAAAGGGATGCAAGTTTTCCACCAGGTGCGATTATGTTATGGATATATGCAAGGAACGGGAGCCGGAATACATTACCCTTGCTAGCGGAAGGAAAGTTAGATGCTGGAAGGTTACGGGGGATGAAGAGTAATGAGCACTGAAAAACAGGTCCTTTTAAACGTTGAAGATCTAAAAATGCATTTCCAGGTCAAGGGTGATGATGCCTTTGGCAAGAAAACCGCCCTGAAAGCTGTGGACGGTGTAAACTTCAAGATATATGAAGGTGAAGCGCTGGGCCTGGTCGGCGAATCGGGATGCGGAAAAACCACCGTCGGCAAGATGATCGTCAAGCTGCTGCAGCCCACCGGCGGCAACATGCTGTACCGCGGCGAAAACATTGTCGGTTTAAACCGGCGCCAGTTTAAAAAATACAGGCAGGATATCCAGATCATCTTTCAAGATCCATTTTCTTCCCTGGATCCCAGGCAATCTATCGGCAAGATCATCGGCGAACCCCTGCGGGCCAAAAAAGTCAAGGGCAATATACCTGAAATGGTTAAGCAGTTGATGGAAGACGTCGGGCTCCGGCAGGACTCCTACACCAGGTACCCGCATGAGTTCAGCGGGGGCCAGCGGCAGCGCGTGGGAGTGGCCAGGGCTCTGGCTTTAAACCCAACCCTGGTTATATGTGACGAGCCGGTTTCGGCTTTAGATGTGTCCATCCAGGCCCAGATCTTGAACCTGATGCAGGACTTGCAGGAGAAATACCAGTTAACGTACCTGTTTATCTCCCACGATATGAGTGTGGTCAAGCATATGTGCGAAAGGATCGCGATCATGTACCTGGGTAGAATAGTTGAGATCGCAGAAACCAAAGCCTTGTTTGACTCACCCCTGCACCCCTACACCAGGGCTTTGCTCGAAGCCATACCTGTGCCCAACCCGGAACTAAAAAAAGACCTGGGCACATTAAAGGGTGATGTGCCGAGCCCGATTAACCTTCCGCCTGGCTGCCGGTTCATTACCAGGTGCAGCCAGTGCCTGGACAGGTGTGAAACAGAAGAACCGCAGCTAAAAGAAGTATCTCCCGGGCATTTTGTCGAATGCCACCTCTACTAAAAGATCATAACTACAGCCGGTATTTAATCGAACCCGGTTACAACAATAAGGGAAGGTTGGGAATAATGAGAGAGTCAATTTTGC
>Ga0207421_10002795_pt1 | contig 21339 bp, 12 predicted proteins | sample SodLakKL_010_SED_4_FD_187542 | JGI IMG/M metagenome (GOLD analysis project Ga0207421, IMG submission 187542) | Alkaline sediment microbial communities from Lake Tanatar, Kulunda Steppe, Russia - 8KL_010_SED (SPAdes) (version 2) | ecosystem: Environmental > Aquatic > Non-marine Saline and...
GGATCTGATTATTGCCAGATATACCTCGGACCGAGCACTCAATAAAACATATGAAAGCAAATTTTGACATCTGTTACTTCTTACGCTTTAAATTGAGTGCTCAGAAGAATGAGTCTCAACACTTTTGAGTAGCCTGTCTTCAGCAAGGATTTCAACAGAACCTCTTGACCTAACATTGTTAATTTTTTCTTGGCCTTCCAGTATAATACTTGTGCCGGCGTTTGATTCAAGTGTTTGTGTCCGCTGCCCGAAGTCACGGCGGGCTTGACCCGCCGGTTTTCAGTTATCAGTTACCAGTTTATAGTTACCAGTTACCAGTTTTCAGTTTAAAAAGTTAATCCGCAGCGAGGTTTATTGGTTTGAATTTAGGTTTCAACCTGAAACTAAAAACTAAAAACGAACTTTAAGATTTTACGGTTCAAGAAGTTAACCCACAATCTGTGTCCGGGATGATGTAGGAAAGGAAGTTACTATTATGGGACGAGATTACAAAAATATTGTTGAGCCTTCCGACGAATTAAATGCTCTCGTAAAAGGAGTGGCTCATGAAATTAACAATCCGCTCGCCGCTATTCGCGGCAATGTCCGCAATATTGAACTCTTTTTGGAAAAAATGAAGCCGCTACTGGAGGATTATGCCGCTGAAAAACCTGATCTGAAGGTGGGGCAGTTTGAACTGGGGGAGGCCCTGATCAGGCTTGACCGCTGTATGCAGGGAATCAAGACCTCCCTGGCGCGCGTCGAGGGAATGGTGGATGACTTCGATAGTTTTGCCGGTATTGGCAACATTAAAACCACTGTTCTTGATTTGGCTGAAGTGGTAACTGAAGCCTATAATATGAACGAGAGTCTTGTGGACAGCTTTGGTTCCCTGGAACTTATTATTGAGGCAGAGGAACCAATACATATAGAGGGCAATAAACTTCAACTTGAACAGGCGATCAACAACCTCATAAAGAACGCTTATCAGGCGATTGAGGATAAAAGCAACCAGGACGAATCTTTTATCGGTCGTGTGGTTGTTACCGTGGAAGACGTTATCCGTGACGGTCAAGAGTGGGTAAAAGTTATCGTTTTTGACAACGGTCCCGGGGTGCCGGAGGAGTTACGGGAAAAAATATTTATGCCATTCATCTCTACTAAACCACAGGGTCGAGGCCGGGGGATTGGCTTGCCCCACGTCCGGGGTATTGCAATTGAACATGGAGGCCGGCTCTATCTGGTTGATGATTCTGATGAAGGAGCTACTTTTATTCTGGAATTACCCCGGGCAAGTTAAATAAGTACATCCCTGGTATGAGCGCTTCTGGGGTCGGTTAATTCGTCGCTTTTGTGAACCAAATGGTCTACTTAAATCTTTTCTGAAAAGCTTTCCCCGGTTCTTTCATTCCAGGGAAAGGGTTAAACATCTCCTCCCCCTTGAGGGGGGAGGATTAAGGTGGGGGTGAAGAGGCCTCGTAGAGGCCGAACAACGGTTGTGACGTTTTATCCACCTCACCCTGGCCCTCTCCCTCCAGGGGAGAGGAGACTTTTTGGAGCAGCACTAACTAAGATGAAACTAAGATGAAGGAGTAGAACTTTATTGGCTAAGAGAACCAGTTTGTGTTTGGACGCACTTATGTCTAACACCCAGAATGATGGGGATTTTATTGAGCAGCTAATCAATGCTATGCCACTTCCCGTATATTTTAAGGACACTGACTTGAAATACCGGGGCTGTAATGAAGCGTTTGAGAAGATAACTGGCTATAAAAAAAATGAATTAATTGGCAAACAGGATCGTAAAATCTTCAAATTCGAAATGGCACGTGAACTTGAACACCGGGATAAAAAACTTCTTGAATATCCCGGTGAACAAGTATTTGAATACCGCCTCGAACCTCGCTGTGGATTTGACCGCGAAGTTATTTTCCATAAAACTTTAATTGAAGATCGACAGGGTAATCCGACAGGAATAGTTGGCGTGTTAAAAGATGTCACCGAGCAAAAGCAGGCCCGTCAACGGCTGGAAGAGATAAATCGCTGTTTTCTTAATTTTACCCCTGATCCGCAGGAAAATATAGAAAGCCTGGTTCGAGTCGCCGGTGAATTACTCAATGCCTCAGCCTCTCTCTATGTTAAACAAGTTGATGAAGACGTCAGAATGGATGCTACCTGGAATTTGCCTGAACAGCTTGGGTTTAACTGTCCCCAGCTCATAAAAATTAGCAAACGGCTTCTTTCTCAAAGTGAAACTCAAAAGGTAAAAATTAATTTTTTGGAAGATAACCACTGTCCGGCCTGCGGCTCTGACTGTTCCGGCTTTGTTACCTCTGTCTCGCAATTGATTAAAACTGACCATTTTGCCGGCGTTCTATTTGTTCTTCATAATCGCACTTTTGAACTATCTCCCGCCGAGCGTAAATTGTTAGGTGTAATTGCCTCGGCAATCGAGGTTGAGGAGAACCGTCGCCAGTCGGAAGAAGAGCTAAGGCGTGTGGAGAGTTTACGCCGCGCCCTGGAAGAGAGTGAGAAACGATTCCGGCAGATGACCGAACGGGTTGACGGAGTATTTTTACTTTTTAGAGGTGTTTTTGAAGAAATCCTTTACGCTAATTCTAAATATGCTGAGGTCTTCGACCGTTCTTCTGAAAAGCTTCGTGATGATCCTGAAGATTTTCTGAATCGAATTTCACCCGACCACCGCGGCGGGCTCGAAAGATCAATCAAAATTACCAGACAGGGTGTCCCGGCATCTATTGTTGTTGAAACTACTGATAACCCGGAAAAGAAGTGGTTGGATTTTCGGTTTTCTCCCGTAGTTGGCGAAGATGGAGACATAAGTAGTGTTGTTGTCCTCGTGCAGGACGTTACTGATCGAGAAGAAGCCCGTCGTCAGCTTGCCGCGGCCCACGAGGAGTTGAAGGAAAAAACGGGTCAGATCGTTCAAAACGAAAAGATGACAGCCCTGGGCGAGTTGACGGCCAGTGTTGCTCACGAGCTTAACCAACCGCTTAACGTTATAAAAATAATTGCTCAGTCGCTTTTGCGAAATATTGGTCAAATTAACGCTGACGAAGAATTAAAAGAAGACCTTCAGGATATTGTCGGCCAGGTCAATAAAATGGCTGAAATTATCGATCACATGCGTGTTTTCAGCCGCAAGTCAGCCGGCGAAAAAAAAGATAACGTTGATTTAAATGAGCTTTTTGAAGGTGTGTTTAAGTTTGTTGGTCAGCAGCTTGAAAATCATCGTATCGAGGTGAAAAAAGATCTTGCCGGGGATCTGGCTAATGTTGCCGGCGATCCGATTCGAATCGAACAGATTTTTATGAATTTGATAACTAATGCACGCAACGTGCTCGACGACGTTGATCAGCAGGAAAAAACAATAATTGTTCGCACTTATAACCTCGAACAAAATAAGTCGCCATTGCATGTTAACTCCGTTGTTGCCGAGGTGGAGGACAACGGCCCTGGCGTACCCGAGGATATTCGTGATAAAATTTTTGAACCCTTCTTTACGACCCGGGAGCCAGGCAAGGGCACCGGTCTTGGCCTCTCTGTTGCCTCGGAGGTTATCGAAGAGCACGACGGAAAAATGGAACTTGAAACTGAAAAGGGGGAATACTCGCTTTTTCGCGTAATTCTCCCCGCACAATCACGCGATGCTGTTGATTGATATCCTTTTTTTATATATTGGACACGGAGTAAATCTGTGCCCTGATGTATTAATGGATTCTGTGTCGATTGCTCGAAATCGACAACGGCATCGGTCGTCATTGTCCGGCTTGACCGGCCAATCCAGTGGCTTTGGCGTTGACCTTAGATCTATTAAATTCAAAGTCGCTGGATTCCCGTTTGCACGGGAATGACATTCAAGACCTCACGGTCGTCGTTATCGGAATATCATTTGTTCCCAGAATGAGATAATATGATGCCGCCTTCATCTTTGACACATCTGTAACCATAACTCTGGGAGAGCATATCAAACTAAATTTCACGGTGATTAAATTGACAAACACAGACAAGCTATCCGTTCTGATAGTAGAAGATGAAGCGTTAGCGCGCCAACAACTGGCCAAGTTTGTCCGTCGACAGGGCTATGTAGTAATCGAGGCCTGCAACGGGAAAGAGGGCTGGGAAAAGTTTCAAGAAGAGGCACCTTCAGTTGTTATCAGCGACATCAAGATGCCTGAATTGGACGGGATGCAACTCCTTAAAAAAATTCACGACACCGACCCGGAAGTACAATTTGTAGTTGTTACTGCCTACGGCACCACCGATACGGTTATCAAAGCAATTCGAGAGGGAGCGATTGATTTTATTAAAAAACCAATTGACCTGGATCAACTTTCTCTCGCCCTCGGTCGGGCAGAAAATAAACTTCAGCAGCAGTCGGAGTTTACCTCATATCCAACTATTCTACTGGCCGAAGACGAAGAAACTACTCGCAGCCAGTTGGCTTCTGTGCTCGAGGAGGAACCCTGGGAAGTTTTAACTGCTAAAGATGGTATCGAAGCACTCTCCATATTTCGCGATCAAAAAGTTGATATTGTTCTGCTTGACATTAGAATGCCGGAACAATCGGGTCTTGAATCTCTGCGAGAAATGACTGCGATCACTGATGATTTTGAAGCTGTCATATTAACCGGCTACGGCGACGAGGACAACGCCACTGAAGCGCTGCGTATGGGAGCCAATAATTTCTTGCGCAAGCCTATTGATCTGGACCAGCTCATTGTTGCCATCAAAAAAGCGCTGGAACAGCTCAACACTGAGCGAGCTCTCCGTTACCGCACCCGCGAATTAGAGCTTACCAGGGAAATTATCGCACGTATCACTCGTGAAAAGGAAGTTATTATTGATGCTCGCGATCAGACTCAGCCCGCGGCCCGTCAGTTTGCACAGCGGCTTATTGACACCGTTCCCGGTGGAGTAGTAGTAGTTGATAAGGATTTAAACCTTGTCTATATCAATAATAACCTCAAGGAAGTGGCAGAAAAGCTGCCGGAACGGTTGAATGAAGAATTTATAAGTAGCTGGCAAAAGCTTGGCGTCAAGGGACTTGATTACGATGCTTTTTTAGAAACCGTCCGCGAACACTTCAAGACTGCGCCCGGCGAAGTTCAGTCTGTAAAAGCGGGAGAATACGCACACATTTATCTCATAACAGTTAAGGTTTTGACTGAACAGGGCGAGAGTAAACACGTTATCATAACCCTGCGTGGTGAAAGAAAATGAGTGCCCCACAAAAATCTGTATTAATTGTTGACGATGACCAGGTTATCCGTGAACAATTAGGGGAAAAACTGCGTCGAAACTATTTTGAAATCTACCTGGCTTCCAACGGCGAGGAGGCGCTTGAGCTTTTTGAAAAGTCTCATATTGATATTATTTTACTTGACATAAAATTACCGGACATGGATGGGCTTGAAGTTCTGCGCCAGGTGAAAGAAAACAATCCTAACTGCCAGGTTGTGGTGATGACCGGTTACGGAAGCCAGGACCTTGCCATACAATCTCTGCGCAGCGGGGCTATTGATTATATTGAAAAACCGCTTGATATGGAGCAGTTCAAGGCCTCAATTGGACGCGCCGAAGAAAAAATATCGCAGCAGGAAGAACTATCTTTCCGAGAAACTATCCTGATCGTGGACGATGAACCAGACGTTGTTAAACAGCTTAAGCGAGTGCTGGAGCGTGAAGGATATGAGGTCTTTGGGGCTACCAGCGGTTCAGAAGGGATTTCACTGGCCGAAAAGAATAAAGTCGAAGTGGTCGTGGTTGACTACCGGCTTGGTGATATGACTGGTCTGGAGGTCTTCAAACGGATTCGCGAGTTCTACGACGATATTGAAGGTATTGTCATTACCGGCCATGGAAAACAGGAGATCGCCGTTAAAGCTCTGCGAGCCGGTGCTCTTGATTATTTAACCAAGCCTTTGAATCTCGAAGAATTATTGTTTTCGGTTGAAAATGCTATTGAACGTATCAACCTCAAGCGAAATCGTCTTTACCGCCAGCGGGAACTGGTAATTACTTCAGAAATCAAAGAAAAGATGAATCGTGAACTGGAACAGAAGGTCGAGGAGAGAACAAAAGAACTTAAAAAAACGGAAGCTGAGCTTTTTCAGACCTCAAAGCTGGCTACCCTGGGTGAGATGTCGGCTGGATTGGCTCATGAGCTAAACCAGCCGCTCGGAGGTATTGAACTTGCCGCCGAACATTTGCGCAAGTTGAAAGAAAGAGACAGGCTCGACGAGGAGGCCCTGGAGTCCGCTCTGCAGGATATTGAAGCTTCAGTTGACAGGATGTCCAGCGTTTTAAAGCACGTGCGTACCTTTGCTCGCCAGGATACGTTGGAGTTTCTGGAGGTGGAGATAAACGAGACGATTGAAAATGCTCTGGAGCTTCTGGGCCAGCAGTTGCGTCTGCATGAGATTGAGCTGGTTAGAAATTTTAACGATAATTTGCCCAAAATAGAGGGGGCTCCGTATCAACTTGAACAGGTCTGGATCAATATGATCTCCAATGCCCGTGATGCGCTCGATGAAGCGGAAAGAGAAAAAAATCTGAAAAAACGACTTGAAATCGAGACCGACCTATTAGCTGAAAATAAAGGGGTTGTGGTTCGCTTCAAGGATAACGGCATTGGAATCCCGGAGCCGGCTCTTGAGAAAATTTTTGAGCCTTTCTTTACCACAAAAGAAGTAGGCGAGGCGACCGGGCTCGGCCTGGCTATTAGCTACGGAATAATTGAGGAACACGAGGGGGATATTGAGATTGAGAGCACCCCGGGGGATGGAACTACAGTTTCGGTGCTGCTTCCCCTTGAACAAGAAGATAAGAGTAAAATATGAAACCGTAGTTGCGAGAAAGGTCGTTTTTAGTTTCCAGTTGAAACCTAACTTCAAAGCAATAAACCTCGTTACGGGTTAACTTTTTAAACTGGAAACTGGCAACTATAAACTGGAAACTGGCAACTGATAACTATAAACTGGCAACTATAAACTGGTAACTGGTAACTAACTTCAGGAGGTTGACCAATTGGCTAAAATACTGGTAATTGACGACGAGGAGATTATCAGGCGTCGTATTTGTGATTTATTAGAACTTGATGAGTTTACTCCTCTTGCTGCCGCGGATGGAAAAACCGGTCTGGAAATATTCAAAGATGAAAATCCAGCAGTGGTATTATTGGATTTAAAGATGCCCGGAATTGATGGGCTTGAAGTACTGGACGAAATAAAAAAGGTTTCTCCCACAACCGAAGTAATAATTATTACCGGTCACGGCGGGGTGGAAGCTGCAATACAGGCCCTAAGACGGGACGCTTTCAGCTATATCCAGAAACCACTCGAGTATGATGAGCTGGAGATCGAGATTCAGCGTGCTCTTGAAAAACAGCAGTTGCGCCAGAAACTGGCTCAGTCGGAGAAGATGGCCGCCGTCGGTGAAATGGCCGCCGGGATTATGCATAGCATCAACAACCCCAACGCCTTTATAAGTGGGAACGTCGATTTTTTAAAGAAGGTCTGGGAGAGACACGAAACTGACCTCCAGCAGGTTCTCAATGATTCGGTTGCTGATGAACTTCCGCGGGCAATTGATGCAATAGCAACGGGTAGTGAGCGTATAAAAACAATCGTTCAAAAAATAAAGCTTTTTTCTCGCCGTAAATTTGCGCCCGGCCGTCAGGAAAGATTTGATCTCCGTAAAATTTTCCGCGACGCCGCTAATATTGTTTCACAATCAAACAGTGATCAGGCTGAGGAAATTTTAAACCTGGATCTTCCTGCCAGAAAAGATGAGTCTGAGGAAAGATTTGAAGTATACGGCGATTCCAGCGAATTTCAGGAAATGATTGCAAATTTACTTGAAAATGCATTGGATGCGGTTGAGGATCAAGCCGAGCCCGAAGTTAATTGTTCTATTGAGTTCGATTCCGGTGAGATACAATTGAATGTGATTGATAACGGTTGTGGTATACCGCCGGATATCCAGGAGAAAATTTTTGATCCATTTTTTACTACCAAACCGACCGGCCAGGGCACCGGGCTTGGCATGTCAATTGTCCAGGGGATAGCTGACCGCGCCGGTGGTGAAATTGAAGTTGATTCTGAGCCCGGCGAAGGGACGAAAATAACTTTATCTGTTCCTTCCGCTGCCTCTAAATAACTGCGCGTAACGTTGAGAACATCAAGCAACTATACTGAGTCCACTTCAAAAAGTCTCCCCTCCCCTGGAGGGAGGGGATTAAGGGGAGGGGAGAATTAATTCAGCTAAAGGCTAAAAGCCAAAAGCCGAAAGCTAATTCAAATTTATCAAGTTCTCATAATCTTGTTCATGTTCTTGATTTTGAACTTGATTTAACGTTCGTCATTGCGGGCTTGACCCGCAATCCATCTTTACGGGTTTGAACTATACCTATCTAAAATTCAACATGGATTCCGGCTCGGAGGCCGGAATGACAACCAAAAGTTCTGTTTTTGAGCTTGATTTATATTTTTGACCTTGATCTTACGCCCCGCGCCCTGCTCCCGAGATTCCGGATCGCGCTCTCTGCGGTCGCTTGCCCGGAATGACAAACTAAGTGGCATTGAATAAGTACAAGCTAAACAGTTACTTCAAAACTTAACTGAGGTTTTTAATTATGATTAAAATTAATTGGGACCGTAATTTTTGTGCACAGATCATTATTACGGTTCTGCTTGTCGCTGTTGTGATGACTGTTTACCAGTTTGTTCGTATTATGACTATGAGCTATTTTCCTTTCATTGATCCCATGTTATCTGGTCTGATGACTGTATCTTTTTCAGCCCTGGCCGCCGGCGTAGTCGCCTTTTTTGTTCTCCGTCGACGAGAACAATTGTATCAATCGCTTGAGCTTGGCGAAGCGGAGCTGCAGGCCTTTGCTCAATCTCTTCCCGATCTTGCCTTTGTTTTTGATGAGGAAGGGTATTATGAAAAAATATATACTGCCCGTGACGAGTTACTCTTTCTGCCCCGGGAGGACTTAATCGATCAGCGGGTGGACGAGGTTCTGCCTGATCCGGTGGGGAAACAATTGTTTAACTGCGTTAAAAGAGCAGTGGCAGATAACAGAATGGTACATATTGAATATGTGCTTGTGATTGACGGTACAAAGCGTTATTTCGATGCCCGGTTGTCACCTTTTCAGTGTCGTGACCTGACTTATGTTTCCTGTGTAACCCGGGACATAACTGAGCGCCGCCGGATTGAAAAACGGTTGCGTAGTGCTAACGAGTCATTAAAGAAACTTACCGAGAGATTAAGCCGCTTTGAAGATATATTCCAACATATTGAAGACCCTGTCATGCTGCAGGATCGTGACGGAAAATTTGTATTGGCCAATGAAGCTGTCTCCCGTTTTGCAGGATATCCCCCTGCAGATCTGCTGGGGGAGGACGAATTTTTCTTTATGGATGAAGAATCAGCGGCTCGTGTCAGTGAGAAAAAACAACAGGTGGTGGAAGCTGAAGAACCGGTAAAATATGAAATTTCTCCGGATTTACCCGGGGAAAAAGATGTACATTTTTCTACCCTGCGCTACCCTTATTATGATAAAAATGGTGAGCTATTTGGAACAATTGCTATCTGTCGTAATATCACTGAACGCAAAAGAATGGAAAGACAATTACGCCAGGCCGTGCGGGAAAAGGAAACTTTACTAAAAGAGCTCCATCACCGGGTGAAGAATAATCTCCAGGTCATATCAAGTCTCCTGCGTCTGCAAAAGTATCAAGTTGAAGATCAGGCCTCGCCAGAAGTTCTGGAGGCTTTTGAATCCAGCCGCAAGCGTGTCCTGGCCATGGCTGAAGTGCACGAACAAATTTATCAAGTCGAAAAGTTGGATGCAATTGATGCTTCCGGTTATTTGCGTAAATTAGCTGATATGGTTGTTAAAGGATTTGATGTTACCGGTAGCCTTAAGTTGAACTACAGCATCGAAGAAGACCTTGAACTTGAGGTCGATCAGGCGATCCACTGTGGTTTGATTGTAAATGAGCTGCTCACCAATGCAGTTCAGCACGGTTCTGAATCGGGCAGGGATGATTTTAATATTCATCTGTCTATGAAAAAAACAGACGGAGGTTATACCCTGGTAGTAGCTGATAACGGGGTTGGATTACCCCCGGACTTCGATCTTGCAGAATCAGATTCGCTTGGACTACAGCTTGTTCAGGCATTAGTCGAGGATCAACTCGCCGGCTCCCTGAAAATAGACTCCACCGACGGCACTAAATTTATTATCAATTTTTAGCTCTAAAATTTTCATTCCACCGTCATTTTGACCTTTGACTCGCAATCCATCTTTTCACCCCCCTTTGTTTTTCCCCCCCTCAAGGGGGGGAAAAGAAAGGGGGGGAGGTCTTGACCTGAAGTTCGTCATTGCGGACCACGATCCGCAATCCATCTTTACGGGTTTGAACTATACCTATCTAAAATTCAACATGGATTCCGGCTCGGAGGCCGGAATGACGTCAAATTCAGGAGCGAACTTGATCTAACGCTCGTCATTGCAGATTTTGCTCCCGATTTATCTCCTCTCCCCTCCGAGGGAGAGGACACAGGTGAGGGGGGAAGTTGCTTTTGACCTTCCTTAGCGTCTTTGCGCCTTTGCGTTTTCCGAACTTGATCTTGATTTCCCCGAACTTTCGCCCCCTCGCCCCGACGCCCCACCGCCCTATCGTGAATTACACCCGGCTCGTCCTTTGAGAACTTACGCCACGCGCCCTGCGCCCAGCGCCCCGCGAACTTTCCCCCTTCGCCCCAGCGCCCGCTCGCCTCATCGAGTTCTCCCCTCCGTCGAGGGGAAAAGAGGTATCAATACGCCTCAAAAAAATCCTTGACATAAATTAGAAAACAACGTATCATAAATACCTCATCTTAGCGAGCAACAGCCCGCCAACCACACGAGGGGTGTTTTTGGGTTGAAAATTGATGTTGAGCAAATCGACCTTCAAAGTAACGAAATGCTTTCCGTTCTTGACGAAATTCCTTTATTAATATGCATCTTTGTTCCCGGCGGACAGGTAAAATATGTAAATGTTCCTTATTGTGATTTTTTCGACTGTGATCGCAGTGACTTAATTGGGGCCAGCTTCTTTGATCTTATTCCTGAGTTTGACTGGGGGCTTGACGAGCAGGATGTAAGGGAAATAAAGCATAACGGCGGCCAATTAGTTCATGAACACAGTTTTACAACTGAAGACGGAAACGAACGCTACCAGCGGTGGACGATTAAGCTTCAGCGTGACTCTAATGCCGAAGTTCAGTATTACTACGCTATTGGTGAGGACACTACGGAGAAACGAGAACTTGAAAAAGACCTGGAGAATAAAGAACAAGAATACGAGGCCGCCAACCAGCAGTTAGACGCCCAGAACCAGCAGTTGGAGGCCCAGAATCAACAGCTTGACGCTTACGTCCAGCAACTTGAGGCACAGGAACAGCAGTTGAGAGCTGAAGTGAAGCAGAAAAAAGAGGCCCAGCAGAGGCTAGATTTCGCGCAGAAAACGGCTGATATGGGGGTCTGGGAGTGGGACCTTGAGACCGATGAAGTCGTCTGGACACAAGCTATGGAAGCCTTGTTTGAGATGGAATCAGGCGAATTTGACGGTGAGTTTGAAACCTTCCTCCAGTTTGTGGAAGAAAAGGACAGGGGCAAAATTTCGGAAACAGCGGATCTGGTCTTTGAAGAAGGCGGTCCTCAAACCTGCGAGTATCGAGTACATCTGCCGGAGAAAGGTCAGCGCTGGCTTGAATCACGCTTTGACCTGGTAAATGAAAACCGCCTTGTCGGGTCCAGTATTGACATTACTGAGCGCAAGGAGACAGAACTGGAACAGAGAAAATTGTTGACCGGCTGGGAAACTACTGACCTTGGTCTTATTGTAACTGATATGGAAAGCAACGTTGAGTCCACCAATCCGGCTGTCCGAGAGATGCTGGGTTACTCCGCGGAGGAGTTTAAGCAAAAAAATGTTGAGGAGCTAAGTCCGGAGGAGGATAAGCGCGAGGAAGTAGTAAGAAGTATAAAAGCGAAAGGAAGCTGGCAGGGGGAGATCCTGCATCAACGCAAGGATGGCTCCAGCGTTCCTGTTGAACTCTCTACCTCAATAATTACTGATCACACAGGTGAAACAGTTGGTATGCTGGGGGTGTTACGTGATTTAACGGAACGAAAAGAACGTGAACGAGAACTTGATTCACTCAATCAACAGCTTGACGCCCAGAACCAGCAGTTGGAGGCCCAGAATCAACAGCTTGACGCTTACGTCCAGCAACTTGAGGCACAGGAACAGCAGTTGAGAGCTGAGGTTGATAAACGGCAAGAAGTTCAGGAAAGACTGCGTCTGGCGGCCGAGAGTGCAGATATTGGTTTATGGGAGTGGCGTTTAGAAGAGGATAAGCCGACCTGGACGAAGCGAGTTAAAGAGTTGTATGGTTTTGATCCAGAAGAAGTTGAGGACTGGTATGAAGAGTTTTCAAAGCGGATAAATGAAAGTAACCGGGAACGGGTGAATAAAGAGATTGAAAAGGCTCTAAAAGCAGGAGATCCTTATCATCAGATCTACAGCTACGAACATCCTGAAAGGGGAGAAATCTGGATCGAGGCCCGGGGGCAAGTCTTTACAGATGAAAACGGTGAACCAGTACGGATGCTGGGATCAGTTTTAGATGTAACAGAACAAAAAGAACTGGAGCGAGACCTGCGTAAGGCGAATCGTGAGCTTGATGCCCAGAATCAGCAATTGGACGCTTATAATCAACAACTGGCCGCCGCCAACCAGCAGCTTAAAGCTACTGAACAGCAATTACGGGCTGAAATCGACGAGCGTCGTGAGGCGGAAGAGAAGCTCAAGCGGGCCCTGTCGGAGAAAGAAACTCTCCTTCAGGAAGTACATCACCGGGTTAAAAATAACCTGCAGGTTATTTCCAGCCTCTTGAACCTGCAGAAATACGAGATAGAGGACATTGCCTCGCCAGAAGTAATTGAAGCTTTTGAATCCAGCCGAAGACGCGTGCTTTCCATGTCTGAAGTTCACAATCAGATTTATCAGACAAAACATCTTGCTTCGGTAGAGCCTCAGAGTTATGTGAAAAATTTAACCGGTGCAATTGTAAAATCTTTGGAAATTAGCCGTTCGCCGGAACTGGAATATGAGATTGACCCAGACCTCGAATTGGATGTCGATGATGCTATTCACTGCGGGCTAATTTTGAATGAATTGATTTCTAATGCTCTGGAACATGCTTCTGAAGATCCTGAAGAAAAATTAAAAATATCGATTGAAATGTTCCGTGATAACGACGAATATTGCTTTCGTGTCGCCGATACCGGTTGTGGACTCGACCCTGATTTTGAAATCTCAGATTCCGCTTCGCTTGGTCTCCGGCTTGTTCATTCTCTCGCCGAAGTTCAGCTTGACGGAGAATTAAATATTGAAGTAAACGACGGCACTGAGTTCGAAATATATTTTCCCGCCCAAAATTAACATTAATTTCTTCCCAAAATCCCCTTGAATTGTTTTCTAACATTTCTTATTTTGGTTATAATATTTAGGTAGTGTTTCTCCGTGCGGCCATTCTCTGGAATTTTATCAATATGACATTAACTTAAATTACTGAGGTGGGAAAATGGAAATTCTGATAGTTGACGACGAGCGGGAAGTGCGAGATGCTCTGGATACGTTCCTGGCGCTGCAGGAAGGGTATAATGTCACAACCAGTGGCCGCGGTGAAGAAGCGTTAAAATTATTACGGCAAAGAAAGTTTGAAATTATGCTTCTTGACATCAATATGCCTGAAATGTCGGGGATTGAGGTGTTAAAAAACGCAAAAAAAATAACCCCTGAACTTGAAGTGATAATGATCACCGGGTTTAATTCTCTTGAAAAATCAGTGGACGCCCGAAAATATGGAGCCAGTGAATACTTGCTCAAACCATTCGAAGGGATGGACGAGGTCGCTCGGGTAGTCAATGAATCAGCCTCAAGAGTTCGCCGCTGGAAACAGGCTTTGCACGACGGGATAGAAAAGAGAGAAGATTTGGAAGCGAGAGCCGAAGAAGGGGCTTTTACCGAGGATGAAAAGAGAGCTTATGAATCATTGCGAAAAAAATTACTGGAGGATAATCGTATCCTGGTGGTCGACGATGAACCCGAAGTGGTGAACATGATTGTCCGCAACTTTCGACTCGAGGGCTACGATATTGAAGGAGTTCACGGTCCCCTGGAGGCGTTAGAAAAAGTAAAATCATCTAATTTTAAAGTCGTTATCTGTGATATAAAAATGCCTGAGATGAATGGCGTTGATCTGCTCAAGGAAATTAAAAAAATTGATGGTATAGCCCAGGTCATCATGATAACCGGTTATGTTACGCCCAGCAATATAGTGAGCAGTCTCAGTCGTGGCGCGAACGATTGCCTGTTCAAACCTCTTGACATGGATCAGCTTAAACAGGCCGTCGACAACTCCCTGCAAAAGATTGAGCGTTTCCACCGGATAATCGGTGAATTACGGGAGCTCGGTGAGTAAAGGACAAAACATGGATTACGATGAGCAGGCTTTTCGCGAGTTTTTAATAGAATTTGGCGAGCTAATGGAAAAACTTGAGCCATCAATCCTTGTGCTGGAGGATAATCCCCAGGACCGTGAATACGTAGAAGAACCTTTCCGTATCCTTCACTCCATAAAAGGCATGGCCTCCTTCTTTAACCTTACTCCCGTTAAAATTGTTGCCCACCGGTTGGAAGATTTACTTGACGCCGTTCGTGAGGAACGGGTTCTTACCTCGGGTGAAGCAATAAAGGCTTTATATGAAGGCACAGAAGTTCTCCAGCGGTTGTATGATGAAATAGAAGCCGGTAACCGGGACGTCAAACTTACATCCGAGGAGAATGAATTCGTAACCAGGGTTGAAGATCTGAGAGGGGAGGGGCTGGATGTAGAGAAGTATTTTGAAGATATGGTTGGTAAGCTCCAGGATATTGTAAGCGATCTGCTGGCGGACGACCAATATGGCGGTGACTCCCGTGTGCAGCGCCTCAACGAAGAAATTATGCAGGCTACCGCAACTCTGGAGGCCTCCACTGAAGCAAAAACATCTTCAGGCGGACCTATTTTTTCAGGTGAAGTAATGTTGGAGGATCTTAATCTGGCTCCTGAAATACAAACGCTTGAAGAAATCTCTCGCCGTATCTGTGCTGAAGAAGCTATGGAGGTCGGTGATGAGGTGAGCGGACGCTTCAAAGACGCTTATGAGGGATTAAAGCAGAAGGTAGATCGCCAAAAATGGCCAGACCTGGGCGCGATCCTCGATGAAGTTGGGAACGAATACGAACGGTTTAAGGAAACCACGGGCATCTGCCATATTTTCACCTCCTCCGTCCTTCAGCACCTTAAAAATTTCAAAAAAGTATTCTTGGATATTGGTGGCAAGCTCAAACAATCGTCGGAGGCGGCTGAGCAATCTTCTGAAAAATCAACGGCCTCTGTTTCAGATCGCCGTACTTTTAGGGTTGAAGAGAGCAAAGTAGATCAATTTATGGATTATGTTGGTGAATTGATTATAACTGGAGAAATGTATGAACATCTCGCCGAGACCTTAAATGCTCACCGGGTCGATACAGAAATAGTCTCTCGCGTCCGGGAGACTAACCAGTCTTTTCGTGCTCTGTCGGATAAACTTCAGGAGAGCTTGCTTAATATTCGCCGCTTGCCCGTCAACACGTTATTAAAAAAATATCCGGTAATGGCCCGTAAGCTGGCCGGAGAACTTAATAAACAGGTTGAACTTGTCTTGTCCGGTGAGGAGCAAGAAGTGGATAAGAGTTTGCTTGAAATTCTGGAGACACCACTGACACATCTGATACGCAATGCGGTTGATCACGGTATAGAGTCTCCGGACCGCCGCCGTGAGCTGGGAAAATCTGAGTCGGGTAAAATTGAAATTAGTGTAACAGCTAACGCTGAAGAACTGGTCGTTGAAATTGAAGACGACGGTTCCGGGCTAAATTTGGAAAAAATTAAAGAAGCAGCTATAAATTCAGGCGAGCTAACTTCTGCTGAAGCTGAAAAATTAACACAAAATGAACTTGTTCAGTTTGTTTTTCGATCCGGCTTTTCAACCGCTGAAGAGACAACGGATGTCTCCGGACGAGGGGTTGGGCTTGACGCTGTCGCTGATTCGATAAAAAGTGTAGGCGGCGATATTGACGTAGAAACGGAACCCGACCAGGGGACAAAATGGCGGTTGATTCTTCCACGCGCGCAGACTGTTGTTGTGGAAGAAGGGCTGACCGTCCACGCCTGTGACCAGCGTTTTATTGTCCCGCTGGATAACGTCTGGGAGTCAATTTCTCTAAATAAGGTTAATACGACAACGGTGGAAGGTCGTGGAAAGATGGTAAAATTACGCGATAACTTATATCCTATATACTGGCTGCGTCATATTGTCGATTCCACCGATTGTGAATCTCAAGAAAGTTCTACTGACCCAGTGGTATTAATCCTTAAGGAAGAAGACGTTGAATACGCGTTAGTGGTTGATGATATAAGCGAACAGAAAAAGGTTGTTGTGCAGGAGCTGGGGCCGGTCTTTAAAAACGTCGAGTATGCTTCCGGTTGTGCTCAAATTGGAGACGGCACAGTCAGTCTGATTCTGGATGTTAAAGGTCTTCAAATAGAAGGCCAAAAATCGACGCAGCAGCCAGTTGCGGACAGAAAAAACGAACTAATAGAGAAGGATATGATTGGCATTGAAAAAAGCTAAAATCTTAGTTGTTGAAGATGAAATGTTGGTTGGCCGTGAGCTTAAGGCCACTCTTGAAAAACTTGATTACGAAGTTTGCGCTGTCATTCGCAGCGGCGAGAAGGCGCTGGAACAAATCTCTGACCATCAGCCAGACATGGTTTTGATGGACATCACTCTGGCCGGGGATATGGACGGCATTGAAGTAGCCCGTGAGTTTGATTTTGATCGGGAAGTTCCTGTTATCTTTTTAACAGCTCATGCGGATGAAGCTACCCTCGAACGGGCGAAAAAAGCAGGCTCTTATGGTTACCTGACAAAACCTGTTAATGAGACCTCTCTTCGTAACACGCTTGGGGTTGCCCTCTATAAACAAAAGATGGAACAAAAACTGCTGGCCAAGGAGCGTGAGCTTCAGCAGGCAGAAAAATTGGCTTCGCTTGGTCAACTTGCTGCCGGTGTGATGCACGAAATTAATAATCCCAACTCCTTTATCAAGGGAAACCTGGATTTTGTTTTTAAAGCCTGGGAACGCCTGGAGGAGTATTTTGATGAAAATCCTCCTGATGATGACGTGATCAAAAATGTTCTTGCTGAATTGCCGGATTCATTTGAAGCGATGTACAATGGCACCGAGCGGATAGAAAAAATAGTTAATAAGGTCAAACAGTTTGCCCGCCGGGGAAAGCATCCTGCACAACATAAAGATTTTGGAGTTGTTGAAGTTGTTAACGAAGTCCTGTCACGTTTTCCTGATATTGTAGATACTGAATTGGAGCTACAGGAAATAATCGCTTTTGAGCCTGAGGTGGGCGATGGGGAAAAATTTGTAACCCACGGTTCGCCGGAGGAGTTAGAACAGGTTCTGAACAATCTCCTGGAGAATGCTCTGCATGCCGTTGAGGACGAGAAAGAACCGGAAATTATACTGGAAGTTTGCAAATCCGACGGCGAACAAATTTGTCTCTCCTGCCGGGATAATGGCAGGGGGATACCGGCTAACAAGCAAGAAAAAATATTTGACCCATTCTTTACCGCAGATAAAAATGAAGAGGGGACGGGACTTGGTCTTTCGATAACTAAAAACATTCTCAACCGCATGGGTGGAAGCATAGAAGTTGAGTCCACTCCGGGCGAAGGAACCGAATTTCGCGTCTTTTTACCTAAGGCGTAAGGTTTCATGTTGCGGGAGAACCGGCAACAAGATTTTATGGGCTTGACCTATCGCTTGTTATTGCGGACTTGATTCGCAATCCAGAACTACCGAACGTTATTGTCCGGCTTGACCGGACAATTCAGTGGCTTTGACGTTGACCTTGAAGTTGAACTACCGAAGTTACCGATCACTGAACTTCCGCTGGATTCCCGCTTGCACGGGAATGACGGTCAAAACCTCACGGTCGCCGCTGCCGGGACGTTATTCGTTCCCGCAATGACCGAGGCTTTGGCTTAAGGGCGTTCTTGAACTTGACGTCATCCCGGCCCCCGAGCCGGGATCCATCTTGAACTTGAACTTGATTTCGGTTTTGCGCATCTTCGTCTGCTCGCAAGCTCGCCTCTTCGCCCCCCTTGCAGGGGGAAAGACAAAGGGGGGGACGGGTTTCGAGTTGCGAGTTACTGCTTGAAGCCTAAAACTGAACACTGGAAACTATAAACTGGAAACTTGAAACTGGCAACTGGCAACTTGAAACTATAAACGAACTTAGGGAGGTTAACCGTTGAATAGAATTTTAATCGTCGACGATGAGCAAGAGGTCATAAACATGCTTCAGCGTAATCTGGAAGTCGAGGGGTTTGAGGTAGACGGAGCCACCGGGAAGGAGGAAGCGCTCAAAAAATTCAGGGATAAACTACATCCGCTTGTCTTGCTTGATATTAAAATACCCGGCACCAGTGGTCCGAAATTATTACGTGAACTTAAGGAAATAAATCCACTTGTAAACGTCGTCATGATTACCGGCTATTCCTCCATGGAAAATGTGGTTGAATGTTTGGGCGGCGGTGCCGTCGATTATTTCACCAAACCGGTTAACATGGATCAGATGGTAGAAACCTGTAAACAGTTGGACCAAAAAATAGACCGCTGGCGCGATTCAATAGGCATGGGATAAATCGGCGCAGCCGATTTATCCCATAGTTAAAAGTTCAGTTTTCAGTTTAAAGTTAAAAGTTTCCAGTTGAGATCAAAAACGTAAGATCAAGTTTGTAGTTTAAAGTTAAAAGTTTCCAGTTAAAATCAAAAACGTTATTTTTCTACCGAGTGGAACTCTAAACCGGTAGACACGGCGCTGACAGTTATGAAGTGTAGGATATAGAATCAACTAAAAACTTGCTCTTGTTTTTTAATGATTTTTGTTTTTGCTCTTGATTTTAAACTATAAACTATAAACTATAACCAAAAAAATCGGAGATTTTTTATGTCAAACGATCGTTTATCAGAACTTCTCGACGACATCGCAACCGACCTGATGATGGTCGACTCTCCCGACGACCCGGAGCTTGACCAGGTGCGGGAAAATACGTCCGAACTACTCTCCTCAGTCCAGGTTCTTGTCGGCCTGGAAGAGGGAGAAAATGACCTGCTGAAGGAAATAATAGACCTCCTGAAAGAAGCCGAGGAAATCCTGGCTGATCTATCCGAACAGCCGGCCGAAGACTTTGATTTCTCACTGGACGAGCTCTCACAAACTCTTGAAGCTGTTGAACCACTGCTTCGTGATTATGGTCAGGGAATATCGGATTCAGATGAACAGGCTGAAACAGAAGAAAAAAAGAGCGATACTGAAAGTTCTTACGACGAAGAAATTGAAACTGATTCCGAGGAGCCAACGGTTACGGACCCCGGTAGTTATGACGAGGAGCTGTTCTTTGATTTTTACAGCGAAGCCAGTGAGCATTTACAGGAGTTTGAAGAAGTTGCACTGCGTCTGGAACAGGAACCGTCGGACTCTGAGGCCATAGATCGCGGTTTTCGCAACATGCACTCGATTAAGGGCATGGCTGGTTTTTTAAATCTTCGCCAGGTGAATCGCCTCTCCCATGCAATGGAAAATCTTCTTGATCTCTTTCGGGAAGGATATCCCCTGCAGTCTCAATCTATTGATGTGCTGCTTTCTTCGCTTGATATACTCAAACAACTCGTTAATTTGCATCATACCACCGTGGAAACTGGCAACGGGCAGTCATTACCAATCAAAAAAATTCATACCGCGACCCGCCAATTGGATGAAGAGCTTGACCGCGTTCGCAGTTTCTCCCCCTCAGAAGAACCTCGCCCAGAAGCCGAGGAACCGCAGGTGGAGGATGTTAGCCTAAAAAGTGGTCAACAGATCAGGATTGACCTGGATAAAATCGATTCCCTGGTAAATAACGCCGGTGAACTTACCACCGCCTTCCAGCGTCTGAAGAAGGCTGAGGAGATGGACGAGCGTGACCGCCAACAGCTTATGAATCAGCTTGATCGGATTGTCAACGACATCCAGGAGGGCTCACTCTCCCTCCGTATGATCCCCCTGAATAAATCTTTCAGCAAGCTTCGCCGACTGGTCCGTGACCTCGCCCGCGATTTCGACAAGAAAGTGGACCTGAATTTTTCAGGCGAGGAGACGGAACTTGATCGTACTCTCGTCGAAAAAATCCAGGACCCCCTGGTTCACCTGGTCAGGAATGCAATCGACCACGGGATCGAAAAGCCTGAGGTAAGGCGCGAGCAGGGCAAGCCGGAGACCGGTGAGCTGAACGTCTCCGCTTGCCACGAAAGCGGCAACGTTGTAGTTGAAATCAGCGACGATGGCGCCGGCCTCGACCCGGATGACATTTTTGAAACCGCAGTTGAACGGGGCGTAGTTCAGGCCGGTCGGGAACTGGAAGATGACCAGATTTATCAGCTCATATTTGAACCCGGTTTTTCTACCAATGAGGAGGTTACTGACGTCTCGGGCCGTGGTGTTGGTATGGATGTTGTTAAAAGTAACCTGGAAGAGATCAACGGTCGGGTCGAGGTTGATTCGGAACCGGGCGAGGGAACAACTTTCCGTCTGCAGATCCCTCTTACTCTTTCAATTATAAATGGCATGTTAATTCGAGTCAGTGACCAGCGTTTTGTTCTGCCGACGCTGGATATATTAGAGAGTTTACGTCCGGATGCTTCACAGGTAACTACTGTTGAAAAAAGAGGTCAGGTTCTCAAGCTGCGCGATCAGTTGATCAGAATCGTTCGTCTCTATGAAATCTTTGATATTGAACCGGAAAACGAGCGTCTCGACGAATCACTTGTGGTCATTGCCAGCGGCGTCCATGAACCCGTTGCTCTCCAGGTCGACGAACTGCTCGGCCAGCAGGAAGTGGTCATCAAAAGCATGGGCGAGGCTTTTGCCGCCCTATCTGCCATCTCCGGCGCCGCAATACTGGCCGATGGCTCCATCGGCCTTATTTTGGACAGCACGGAGTTAGGCTAATATTCAGAACCTACCGAAGAGTTCCAAAATTCCTTCCCCCCGGAGGGCGGAATTTTGCAGGAGAGCAAAATTCGATTTCCCGCTTAGCGGGAAAGTCGAAGACCGCCGTTCCATGGACGG